>Ga0123329_1000455_pt1 | contig 42640 bp, 50 predicted proteins | sample BioC12SIPDNA_FD_89703 | JGI IMG/M metagenome (GOLD analysis project Ga0123329, IMG submission 89703) | Anaerobic biogas reactor microbial communites from Washington, USA - Biogas_R1_B C12 SIP DNA | ecosystem: Engineered > Bioreactor > Anaerobic > Unclassified | place: Washington, USA | collected...
GGACACAGCCCCGCTAACATCGCGGCAGACCCGGATGCCCTCTCGCAGGTCGCCCGCCGGCGTGTGCCACACCCACGTCGTCTGGTCGCCCTCCACCTGCTGCTCGACGGACACGTTGCGCCGCGTGATGCGCACCGGCATCGCGCACCCGTCCATGATGTCCAGCCCCAGATACCGCGACAGCGTCACCGAAGCCTCATCGCCCCAGCGGACCTCGCCCAGCGCCTCAGCCAGCGCGGGGTCCATCCCTTCGCGATTGGGCTGGTTGTACGGATCGCAATGCCCGGTCGCCGGAACCCATTCCGGCCTCTCGTGCCGGAAGACCCGCAGCAGGTTCTCGCGTGGACTAATCATCATCGCTCTACTCTACTGAAAGCACAACGCGACGTATTCACCGAAGACCATTTTCGAGCACGCCCCCAAACCCCACAAGGCGAATATCTTGCGAAAACCGGCCAAAAAGGAGACATTCTACTTTTCCGCCCTGACACTTCGCGCGACCACTCCCCAAAGAGCCGCGACCGTGAGGGAGCGGGGTCCTTTCGCCCAAATGTAGATCCGCCGCCCTCGGCGGACTCTTCGCCGCAATAGGTCGTACCACGACCTATCGTACCGCTGTATGTCCCAATACAACCGCTCTGAAGCTGTTTCGCCTCCTCTCATGCGAGCCGGCCGACAACAGCAATAGGTCGTTGTACGACCTATCGCGCCAGAAGCCATCCAACACGCCCATACGATTCCACCATCGGCGAGGTGGCTTCTGCTCCTTGTCCAGCCACACCCGTCGAGAGGCATCCCGCACAAGCCCTTGATGGCCCTCTTGGCTTCTGATGGCATCCTCCCAAACCAGCAATCCGCCGACACACGGAGATACGCGTGGAATCAGAAGTCGGCTTCGGAGATGGATATGAGGCTTCGCAAGGCAACACCTGACGACGCCCAGCCCGTGGCCCTGCTCTGGCACGAGTTGATCCGGACCCATCTGGATTACGATCCCCATTTCGAAGTCAAAGCGGACGCCGCCGGCGGCTTTGCCGACCACATCAGACAAGCAGCCAACGAGACCACAACCCTCCTCGGCGTCGCCGAAGACAACAGCCGCCTCGTCGGCTTCATCCACGCCTCCATCCTGAAACGCCCGCCGTGCTTCACCGTCTCTCACCAGGGGCAGGTCTGGGATCTTCTTGTCCGGCCTGAATGCCGGCGGCAGGGCGTCGGCAGGGGATTGGTCCAAATGGCGCTGCGGTTCTTTCGGGACAACGGCGTCGAATTCGCGGATGTCCGCGTCGCATCACAGAACGCCCCCGCCATCGCCTTCTGGAACAGCATGGGCATGCAGCCATACATCACCGTGGGCAAACTAAAACCCTAAAAAGGTCGGCTAAGCACTGCGCGTGCGTGCCTGCTGCATGCCGGGCGTGAGTGCCGACGACGGACCGAGCGAACGAAATGAAAGGACTTGAACTATCCGAGCGGTACTTCCTCGACTGCGGGTTGCCAATCCTCCAGACGCACTTTCCCCATCTGGTGGACAGGATGGCAGCGGGTCTCATTTCCTGCGGCAGTGAGGTCGCCGGGTTCGACGACGAAATCTCCCGAGACCACAACTGGGGACCCCGTTTCATTCTCTTCCTCAGCGCCGACGACCAAGCCAGATTCGGACATCAAGTCCAGGAAACACTCAACCGTGAACTGCCCAGGGAGTACTCGGGCGCATCCGTTCATCGAACTGGCCGCCAGTTCCCGACCGCCCCGGCGCCTGTAACAACCCCCGAAGAAAGCTGCCGTTTCAACACCGGCTTTCCGACCGCACCCGACAGCGACCGCGATTGGCTCGCGATCCCGGAACACCGTCTCTTCGAGTTCACAGCCGGCAGAATATTCCACGAGCCGACACCGCTGATCTCCCCGCTGCGAGACGCGTTCGCGTACTTCCCCGACATGGTGTGGCGCAAACGCCTTTCGTTCGCCTGGCTGCAGTTGTCCCACTGCGCCAACATATCGCGAACCGTGGCGCGAGGCAACCGGGTTGCCACGCATGCTTTTCTGTGCTGGGCTCTGGAGTGCTGCATGCGGCTGGGCTTCCTTCTGAACCGCAGGTATGCCCCATTCAGGAAATGGCTCTATCATGCGTTCAGGGAGCTTCCGCGTCTTCCGGATGGGATCAGCGGACAGATGGAGGAAATCCTGCAGGTCGACGACCTCCGCACCATCGAGTCCGGCCTTCTCGGCATTCTCGACGCCTTCGGCCGCATGGCAAACGAATCCGATCTGATCCTTCCGCAGCCGTTGCGGATCGAAAGACCCGACTCGTTCCTGCCGTTCAACTTCGCGGGCTACATGAATGCGTTCCACGAAACGTTGGACGGCCCCCTCAAGCAGATGAACCCCTCTGACGGCCCCATGGACCTCTGGGGAGCCATCCACCTCCCTCTCAGCACCAACCTGGCGGAAGGCATCCGGTGGGGATAGCGGTCCGGTAGGCCCCTGATGGTGCAGCAACGCTGCCGTTGTCCGCTCTCGCAGGCCAACTGGGGTCAGATCCTCAAAGCTCGGTTCTCGACCCTCCTTCGCTCCCTTCGCTCCCTTCTGTTCAGACCCGCCCCCTGTGCCTCCCCATTCTGAGTTCTGACCACTGAGTTCTGAATTCTCTCCGTCCGACCTCCCGACTACCTGACCCCTATCTTTCTCCGCGTGTTCCGCGTACTCCGTGCCGTCCCAAAGGAAGCTGCCAACACCGGCGGACGACTCCGCAGGCGACAGCCCCTAAAGCCTAAAGCCCAGAGCCTAAAGCCTGCTCCTCTCCTGCCCGCTCCCCATCCCCCGCTGACTCTTATCCAACAGCGTCTTAAGCGGCCCGAACTGCTGATCCAAAAGCCGCGCGTACAACCCGCCGCGCTCCCACAACTCCGAATGCGACCCAGCCTCCGCGATCCGTCCGTCCGCCAACACCACCACGAGATCTGCGCTGGTGATCGTGCTAAGCCGGTGCGCGATAATCACCGACGTCCTCCCCTCCATCACCCGCTCCATCGCCTGCTGAATCAAATTCTCCGACTCGCTGTCCAGACTGCTCGTCGCCTCATCGAGGATCAGAATCCGCGGCCCCTCCAGCATCGTCCGCGCCAGACAAATCCGCTGACGCTGACCCACGGACAGATTCCCGCCCCGCTCGCTGAGCATCGTCTCGTACCCCTCCGGCAGCCGGCTGATAAACTCATGCGCGTTCGCCGACCGCGCCGCCTCCTCGATCTGTTCCATCGTCGCGTCCGGTCGGCTGTACGCGATGTTGTCCCGAATGCTGATCGAGAACAGAAACGGCTCCTGCTGCACGATCCCGATCATCCGCCGCAGCGTCTTAAGGTGAATCTCCCGTATGTCCGTCCCGTCAATCCGAATCGCACCGCCGCTCACATCGTAAAGCCGCGGAATCAAACTCACCAGCGTGCTCTTGCCCGCCCCACTCGGACCCACCACCGCCACCTTCGTGCCCGGAGATACGTCCAGATCGATCCCGCGAAGCACCTCCGCGCTCTCACCGTACGCAAACCGCACGTCGTCAAACGTCAGCCGCCCCTCGCCCGGAACCTCCCGCACCGCCTCCGGCGAGTTCTTGATCTCCGGCGTCGTCTGCAGGATATCAAAAATCCGCTCCAGACTCCCCAACGCCTGCTGAATGTGAATGTTGATCTCCGCCAGCCGCCCCAGCGGCCCGTACACCTGCGCGATGTACAACACAAACGCCACGATGTCACCAGAATTCATCGACCCCCTCAGCGCCAGATAGCCTCCCGCCACCACGATGATCCCGGTGCCCAACTGGTTCACCGTCACCGTCACCGACCGCAGCAGCAGGTTCAGGTTCCGGCGGTGCAGCACTTTCCGCGTATATTCCTGGTTATCGGCTGTGAACAGCTCCTGCTCCCGCTTCTCCGTCATCGACGTCTGAATCAGCGAAATCCCATAAAGCCGCTCCTGAACGTTCCCGCTCATCCTGGCCATAAGGCTCTGAACGTCCCGGCTCGCCTCCCGGATCTGCGGATTCAGCTTCCGGAACGCCACGAAGTACACCGGCAGCACCACCAGCGTCAGCATCGTCAGCCGAGGATTGATCTGCCAGAGAATCACCACCGCCGCGACGATGAACCCCATGTCCAGAAACAAATTGATCGCCCCCTGGCTCACCAACGCGCTGCTCTGGTTGATGTCGTTGATCAGCCGCGAAACCAGATGCCCCGTCTGCTGACGATTATAAAACGACAAACTCAACTTCTTCAGGTGCCAGCTCAAACTCTGACGAAGCTCAAAAATGATCTCCCACAGCAGCTTGCCCAGTAGGTTGCCCCGGGCAAAACTGGCGATCCCGATCCCGAACGCCATCGCGAACATCAATCCGCCCGCAACTTTCAGAATCCCGATCCGCTCCGCCATCGGCAGCCCCGACTTTCCGGAGACCACCTCGTTCACGATCCAACGGGCCAGCCACGGAAACGCCAGCACCATCGCCTGATTACCAATGGCAATCACCAGAACCAGGATCAACAACCCCTTGTACGGCTTGAACAGCCGTAAAAACTGCCAGATATATGATGCGCGTTCAGCTTCCATGAATCATACTCGCATAAACGTCGTCCCCCTTCAGATTCCACTTAAACCACCCGCCCCCCGATTGTCAACCCCGCACCGCCGCATAATGGCATAAACACCGGATAATCAAGCAGATACCGACGCCGAAGGCTTCCGTTCCCGCTTGCCGCCCCGATGAAGATTGGCCACAAACGTCTCGCCCAGCATCGCCACCAACGCCACCGCCAGCACGTAATCCCACATCGGCCGGCCCTTCGACAGCTCCGTCAGCACCTCCGGCAACTCCCGGTCCGGCTCAGCCAGGTACCGCACCTGACCCCGTCCCGCCACCGTGGGCCCCACCTCGTCCGTCCGAACCAGATCGGTCGCCCTCGGCGAAACGTTCACCGCCAGGTGCTCCCGCACCGCATCATCCGATCCCACAACGCGATACAAACCCGCCCGCCAAAGCACCGCCCGCCCGCCTTCGCCGCCCACCTCCGCCAACGTCTTGCCTTCCGCGTCAACCACTCTCCCAGCCTCTTCGATCGTCCACACCTCACCCGCATCCCGATCGCCCCCTTGCGCATCGCCCAGTCCACCGACCGGCATCTCCGCCAGCAGGGCGGGAAACACCGGCGCCATCGGCAGCGACCCGGTCGCCGGCCGCGCCGTCGTGGCGAATGTATAGACCGTCGATTTGCCAGGCCGCGACCGGACCAGCAGGGGGGCGCCGCCCTCCAAGCTGATGAGAGTCGCCGCCCCGGATGCCGGCTCGATCGGCACGTAGTCGCTCGCCGCCAGCGGATTGTAAGTTGTCATATCATCTGACAAATTCGCCAGAAGAACATCGGACGTTCGGGCCTCCGCCACCCGCGCCGCCGGCTCGCTCTGGACTGCCTCGCCGACCCGTCCGACCCCCAGCCGACCGAGCAATTCCGCATAGCCCGGCACCGCTTCGCCGATCGAAGGAAATATCACCAGCGTCCGGTTGTCTTGTTCCGTGAACGCCGTCAGCTTTTTAGTCAAGGGGTCTGAAATGTCCGTAAGCTCCGCCAGATAAACGGCATGCACCGCCTCCAGGTCGCTGTTGAGAAACTCTTCGACCGCCACCCGTTGGACCTCAAACCATCCCGCCGCCCGCAGCGCAGCCGCCACGAAAAAACCCGGATCGTCCTGCCAATCGCCGTACCGCGCCTCGTCCGTAACGATCATCACCTTCAACGACGCCGCCGCATGCAACACCGTGCAACGACGGTTATCCGATGGTAGGGCGTCACTTAGCGAAAGCTCCGCACGAATCGCCAGATCGCGATCCGGCAGGGGAGGCAGGCTCAGATCGACCGCATGGCGCAGCGGTCCGCGATCCAGATACACCTGCTGCGACGCCAACACCTGCCCGTCATCTGAAATCGCCTGGACGGCTGATCCGGCCGGTTCGCTCAGCCTTCCAGCCAATTCCACCCGGATGGTCAGCGGTTTGCCCGCGATGGCTGGTCCGATGGGTCGGACGCCGCCGATTCCCATGTTCGACCCGCCGGTATCGCCCAGTTCCAGCAACACCACCGGTGTTTCCCCGGCGATCTGGCCGTCCGGCCATTCGAACGTCGCCTCCTGGAAGTCGGTCAGGACATAGACCACCTTGTCGGCTGCGGGAAGCTCATCGAGCGCCTGCGCAGCGGCTTGCACCGCCGGTCCGAGGCGTCCTTCGGCGTCCGCGGGTTCCAGCGATCGGATTGCCTCGGCGGCGGATCCGGCACCGGAAAAGACCCGCGGCCCGCGGGTTCCGGTCACGGTCACCACCGCCACGTGTCCTGGGGCGGGCAGTTCCTGGGAGCCCCGGACCAGCCGCAGACCCCAGAGCCGGGCCCGCTCGAAAGCGGTCTGGCCGTCCGTTTTCTGGCTCATCGAGCCGGTATCGTCGATGACCAGGGCCACCGCCAGGCCGTCGTCCGCGGCACCCGACGGGCGGCCGGAGCGGTAGAACGGCAGGGCCAGGGCCACCGGCAGAAGCGCCATAAGTCCCGCCCGAAGCAAGAGAAGGGCCAGATTCTCGATCCGCCGGCGACGGGAGGTTCGGGCGGATGCCCGCCGGACGAACCGCATGGCTGCGAACTCCAGGCGGGGGGCCCGAGCCCGTCCGAGCAGGTGCAGGGCCACGGGGGCCAGGGCCGCCAGTGCGGCCAGGAGGACCAGCGGGGCGGCAAAACTGATACTTGCAACCATTGTATCTCCCGTCTCGCCCGCCGTCGGGGCTGGGGTCAACTCTGCGTCGAAGCAATCATACCATAGCACTGGGGCGGGGACCACCGGGAGTCGCGGTGGCGGGTTTGCGGGTTGTTTTCGGAGCGATTTTTGGTGGTGTTTAGCGGTTTGGGGGTAGATTTCCCTTGCCTTGTCGCGGAATGACTATTAATATCGGCCTCCCGAGCCGGTAGCCGCCCGGAGCATCTCACCGAGTGCAGAAGGAAAAGATGACACTTTCAACGCTGAACCTACCGCTTGACGACAGGAAGTTTTTCGTATAAAGTAATCTGTCCAATGAGTTCCATATACGAGGCTGGATGAGAGCATGAGCGCTGTGAAACGGTCGCGTCGCGTCGGTCCCCGGCAAGGCAAGCCTGTCGCGGGAGTGGATTTTGGTTCATTCAAGAGCATGGTTGAGAGTTGGCTCGCCGAAGGCGTGGCCAACGAGCGGGACCGCAAGGTCTTCACCATGCGGCTTGGGCTGTGGAAGAAGGAGCAGCCCACCCTCAACGAGTGCGGCTTGAAGATGGGCATGAGCCGCGAGCGGGTCCGCCAGATCGTCAACATGTGCGTTGAACAACTGGAGGAAGAGGATCATTTCGCGAAACTGGCCCCCTTCTGGAACGCCTGCGAGCAGACCCTGTTCGCGTGGGGCGGGGTGATGTCGGCTGAGGAGTTGAGCGAGAAGGTCGCGGCGGAGTTCAAATGGAAACAGAAGCCCGAGCCTCGGATTTTGCGGACGTTTCTGCTGCACTTCGGGTTCGAGGGCTTCGGCGAGCAGGACGTCTGCCTCGCAGAGCACCCGTGCCTAGAGGCCAAGAAGGTCCGCGAGGACCTGATCAAGCTGATCGAGGAGACCGCGTCGATGCCGGTGGCGAAGGCGGCTTCGGCGTTGTGGGACCGGAGCAAGGGGGCGTGCCGGGCCAAGGCCAAGAAGGTCCGCGGTTTTTCGGAGGCTCTGGTTCGGTACCTGATCGACACCGACGAGGCGGTGGCCGAGCAGGTGGTCTACGAGAACGGGACGGTGTTTACGGCCAGCCAGTGGGATCTGGAGCGCGGTTTTGTCGCGTCGGCGGTCTCGGCGATTCTGGATGAGGCCGGTCGTCCGATGCACTTTACGGAAATCGCCGACGAGTTGTCGAAGCGGCGCGGGCACAAGGTGACGCACCGGTACGCGTACAACCGGATCTGGCTGGCTGAGGACGTGGTGCCGGTCGGCCGGGGCAAGTTCATGCACCTGAAGCACATGGCCCCGTCGCCCAAGCTGATCACGGACGTGGAGCAGTGGTTCTTCGACCACCTCAACGACGAGGTCAAGTACGTCGCTGCGTACGGGGCGTTTGCGGTCTACCGCCAGCGGCTTGAGAAGGTGGGCATGACCACGCCGGAGAGTCTTTACGGGTGGCTCAAGGAATCGGGCAGCAAGGAACTGGCGTATCCGCGGTTCCCGCACGTCTGCCGGGCCGAGCATGCCCAGCGCCGCGTTCCGCTGCGGAAGGTCATCGAGGAGTTCATCGACCGCAACGGCGGGACGGTGACCTGGAAGCAGTTTGAGGAATACGTGGTCAAGAAGATGCACCTGCGGCGTTACTTCCTGCAGTACCTGATGAAGAACCTTCCGGCCAGCGTCAGTTCGCGGATCAAGGACTGACGGGTGAGGTAACGAATACGGCGGTTTCTCTGTGCTGGGCTTGCGTCCGCGGCGTACAGCTTATCTGAGCCGGGAGAGGGTTGCAGGCCTCGGCTGCGCCTCTGGATCAATCGCACCGGCGTCGGAGGGGTCTTGCCTGCTTGGGGTATAGGCACCGGCGGCGTCGGTTGAAAGGGAAGGACCTCGTCAGCCATCCCCCTGCGCCGCACCTGTTGTATTGGGGCCTGGTCGATGGCGGCGAACAAAGGACGTTGTGAAGACTCCCGAGTGGTCGGCAACGATCTGATCCGTGTCGCCTGCGCGGAGGATCAGGCGTTTGTGTACGTTCCGCCTCGGCTGGACCGGCCGTATCTGGAGGACGTCCTGTCGGCTTGGCTTGGGCGAAGGGTGGGCATCCGCCGTTGCCGGACCACGAATCTGTGCGCTTTGGTGTGGGGAGGGGTGAGCCACTCCGGGGCGACGGTCCTGCGTCTGGCTGTGGAGTTTGAAGACGGGGACAGCCTGGACGTGGCGGCGAAGATTCTCTGCCCCGACTCGGTGAACCTGTTCAAACTTGACAGGCGATTTTCGGGACGTCTGGCGGAGGTGGCGTGGGCGGAGTGGTGGGGGCGTCAGGAGGTCCGATGGGCGCCGAAGGTCTATGCGACGCGTGCGGACGTCGCGGCGCGTGAGTTCTGGATTCTGCAGGAGTACTTTCCGCAAGTCGGGTGGCCGGAGACGGTGTCGGCGGACTCGAAGTGTTTTACGCGTGACCGCGGCCTGTCGCTGATGAGTCACGCCGCCGACGTGCACGCCCACAGCCGTGCGCGGATCGGGGAATTAGCGGCTTTGTTCCCGGACGACTGGCCCGGCTTGACGTTCCTGGCGGCGGACGTCGCCGAGGCCATGGCGGATGCGTCTTTCCTGGCCGGCTTGGGCGTCAGCGACCATGAGCGGGCGGTGATCGATCGATGCCTGCAGGCAGTCGAACGCCGGCCCGGATGGGTGGACGAGTGGGAACTCGTGTGCGTGACGGCGGACATTGCCCCGGACAACGTGGGCGTGCGGCGGGTTGGGACGGTCGAGGAGGTGGTGACGTTCGACTGGGGCACGGCGAGTCTGGCTCCGATGGAGGCTGAGATCTACGTCCTGCTGTGGCGGCTGAAGGACGGGGCCGAGGCGGAGAAGGCCGATCTGGTGCGATTCTACCTCGACGAGTACGCGGCCCGAACGGGACGGACCATCGCTCACGATCGGTTCATGGCGCGGGTGGTCTGGGCGCAGTTCATCCAGCATCTCGGGCGGATTGCGGGGTGCGTGAAGGGGCTGCGGTGGGTGCCCGGTGTGACCGGCCCGCGAGATTATATTCACGTGTGTGTTGAGCTGTGCGAACGGTTGTTGCCCCAACTGCCAGGGGACTGATTTGGGTTTGTGCCCTTTGGCGGGGAGGTGATGGGCGTTGCGGCGGTTGGGGGGACGTCCAGACTCTCGGCTGAGTTGACGAGTGTAGACCGAACGTTCTGGCTCCGGCGCGGTGGTCGAAGGAGGCAGAGACTCTGCCAAGGGCGGCAGGACCCACATTCGGGCAATCGCCCTCGGCCATGCGCCTGAGCGTGGAAGCGATCTGCGGCGGCGCTGCGTGTCGCGGCAGGGGCTGCTTGCCGGCATCCGGTGCTATTGCGGACGGCGACCACGACAGGTCGTACTACGACCTATTGCGGAACTGCGCCGCGGGTCTTGAGTCGTACATGCAGAGAGAAAGGCATATTCTTGCGGTTGTTGGGTTGGCGATCGGCGGCAGGCGGCGTCGGTGATGAGCGCGTGGCCGGTGGTGGAGCGTCAGGGCATGGCGGGTCGTTCGATCAGGACGGCCTCCTGGGATGAGCAGCCGATCAGGAGTTTGATTTCGGTATCCCGTTTGAGCAGATCCACGGTGCAGATCACCGCGGTCACGCGGTCGGCTGGGAGAGTCCCTCGCCACAGGTCGATCGGGTTGCCGTCGGCGGCTTGGGCGCCTTCGAGGTAGCCGTAGTCCAGCGGGTAGATGAAGTCGGGGAATCGCGGATGGGCGCTGCCGCGCGGGCCGTCGATGCGGATCGCGGACTGCGAGGTGAGCTGGTCGAGGGCGGCCCAGAATCGGTCGGTTTGCGTTGCGGGCGGCAGAGCGGGCATTGGATGTCCTTTCTGATGGACACGATGATGGCCGGGTTGGGGTACAAAAGCCAGAGGTATTGGCGTGAGGAAGGCGGCGGTTGGCGGCTGACGGCTGAGGGATATGGTTGGTGTCGGTCTTTCGGTCGGAGTTCTGCGCCGCTTGCCGCGGTTCGTTGCGTTTTCGATCGCGGGCTCCGCCTGCGATCGGGAATACAGGAGCCAAATTCCTGATTGTGTCCGGAGAGTTATTCTGTGCGGCTGCCGCCGTGGTAGGTGACCGGTGAGGGGGGTGTGGTTTTCGGGGGCATTCCGGTTTGCAATTTGGGTATTGGGCGGCTATAAAGGCCATGCTGCAAAGCGGTTTTGCGGAAACCAAAGTTTAGACCCATATCTATGGAGTTTTGACCGATGGCGGAGATTCTGAAAGGCAAGGCGGTGGTGGGGCAGTCGGGCGGGCCGACGGCGGTGATCAACCAGTCGCTGGTGGGGGTGATCCAGGAGGCGGTGGGCCACAGCCAGATTACCGGGTTGCTGGGGGCTCGGCACGGGGTTCGGGGCATCATCAAGGGCGATTTCATCGACCTTTCGAAGGTGAGCGGAAAGACGCTGGAGGACGTGGCGGTCACGCCGTCGTCGGCTTTGGGGTCGACCCGCGACAAGCCGGATGAAGAGTATTGCCGCAAGATGTTCGAGGTGTTCAAGCAGAACGACGTGCGGTACTTTTTCTACATCGGCGGCAACGATTCGGCGGACACGGCGAACATCACGAATCAGCTTGCCGTTCAGTCGGGTTATGAGCTGCGGGTGTTCCACATCCCCAAGACGATCGACAACGATCTGCGGGTGACGGATCACTGCCCCGGATACGGGTCGGCGGCGAGGTTTGTGGCGTCGGCGGTGATGGGCGACGATCTGGACAACCGGTCGCTTCCGGGGATTAAGATCGACGTTATTATGGGACGTCACGCGGGGTTTTTGACGGCGGCGTCGGTGCTGGCCCGGACGCGCGAGGGGGCCGGTCCGCACCTGATCTACGTGCCGGAGGTCAGTTTCGACGAGGACAAGTTCGCAGCGGACGTGGACCGGGTGATGAAGAAGTACAACCGCTGCGTGGTCGTGGTCAGCGAAGGGATCCATTTTGCGGACGGGACGGCGGTGACGACGAAGATCGCCAAGATCGATGAGGTGGACGGCCACGGCAACGTGCAGCTTTCGGGAACGGGGGCGTTGGGCGATTACCTGTCCACCCTGGTCAAGGCGAAGCTCGGGCAGAAGCTGCGGGTCCGGGCGGACACGTTCGGGTATCTGCAGCGGTCGTTCCCCGGGTTCTACAGCGAGGTGGACGCCCGGGAGGCCCGGATGGTGGGCCGTGCGGCGGTCAAGTGCGCGGTGCAGCAGAACGTGGACGGGTCGGTGGCGATGCGTCGGACCGGCGAGGGCGCGAAGTACGCGGTTGAGACGTTCGTCACGGAGTTGACGTCGGTGGCGCGGCAGACCAAGTCGTTGGACGCCAAGTACATCGTGGATGGCAACGACATCGCGGATTCGTATCGTGACTACGTGGCCCCGCTGGTCGGTCAACTGCCGACCACGGGTTACCTGTTCTAGGCGGATGGAAGACCTCCCGACGCATTGGATTGACAGCGGAGCCGCTGACGACCTCAGCGCGACCTCACTCGACGCCCGGCCCACCACGGTCGGGCGTCGCCCTATATGGGCTGCAAGTCGCGCGAATTGAAGCACTTGTGGCGATCGGGAGCGGGAGCGAGGCTGACTTTGGGGGCGTCGGCGGATAGAAATTCTTACTTTTGGGAAAATTGCGTGACAACGGCTGAGAGTTTGGATACAATCTTGCGTTTACGGGTTTCACCTGGAGCGATCAGCCGCGGGTGAAAATTCTGTAAATTTCTTTCAGAAAATTAGTTGACTGCTGCGTTAGAACGGATAGATTAAAGAATCTGCACCCTTGGTGCCGGCAGCTCGGGCCGGGTGCGTGGTGTTTTCCGAAAACGGTTGAGGCTGCACCCTATGGCGGTTGAAAGCGAACGTATTCGTATACGCATGGAAAGTTATGACCACCGGGCCTTGGATTCCTCGGCCCGCGAGATCGTCGATCACGCCCGCAGGACGAACGCGCGGGTTCGCGGCCCGGTTCCGCTTCCCACGCGGATCGAGCGGTACACCGTTCTGCGGTCGCCTCACATCGACAAGAAGTCTCGCGAGCAGTTTGAGATTCGGACGCACAAGCGTCTGATCGATATCCTGGAGCCGACCCCTCGGACGGTCGAGGCGTTGAACCGTCTGGCGGTTCCGGCGGGCGTGTTCATCAAGATCAAAGCTTAACCCGTTGCTACGGAAAGAGTTGAACTGAGATGGTTGCTGCAATACTAGGCAAAAAAGTCGGGATGACGCAGATTTACACCGAGGACGGTCGTGCGGTCAGCGCCACCGTCGTCGAGGCGGGCCCGTGTACGGTGCTCGAGGTGCGGCGGCCGGATGCTGATGGCTACGAAGCGGTTCAGCTCGGTTTCGAGGGCGTCAAGCCATCGCGTTCGACCAAGGCGATGATCGGTCACTGTGCGAAGGCGGGGGTGGCCCCTCAGGCGTTTATCCGAGAGTTCCGGATGGCCGGGGCGGCCGATCACCAGGTCGGGGAGATGGTGACGGTTGAGGTGTTCGAGCAGAACCAGGTCAAGCACGTGGACGTGGTCGGGGTGACCAAGGGCCGCGGGTTTGCCGGCGTGATGAAGCGGCATGGGTTCGGCGGTCAGCCGGACAGCCACGGCACGGAGCGGAAGCACCGGTCGTCGGGCAGTATCGGCTCGCACGGCTGCGAACGCGGTCGCAGCGGCGGGATCAAGAAGGGCAAACGGATGGCGGGCCACATGGGGAATGCACGCCGCACGGTTCGCAATCAGGAACTCGTGGGGATCGTCAAAGACAAGAACCTCCTGCTGATCCGGGGCGTGGTTCCCGGGCCGACAGGAGGTTTTGTGATGATCCGTGCGAGCAAGACGAAGTCCTAAGGTTTCAGTAAAACCAATAGAATATTTGCTTTAGTCAGTAGATGCTGCGATTCGAACCGCTGGGCCACCGGGCCGACAGGCGAATCATCACCAGCTCTACCATAGGAGAATTGTTGCCATGATCGAGGTGCCCGTTTACAACCGCCAAGGGCAGCAGGTTGAGACGGTGTCGGTGGATGAGACCCTTTTTGGGTCGATCGTCCGGCGCCGGTTGCTCAAGCAGGCCATGGTGATGTATCAGGCCAATAAGCGGCAGGGGACCATGGCGACCCGGAGCCGCGCGATGGTTGAGGGTTCGACGCGGAAGCTTTTCAAGCAGAAGCACACGGGCCGGGCGCGGATGGGTCCGCTTCGGACGCCGATCCGTCGGGGCGGCGGCATGGCGTTCGCGAAGACTCCGCGGGACTTCTCGCAGGACATGCCGAAGAAGGCCAAGCGGATGGCGCGGTTGTCGGCTTTGCTGGCCAAGATGCTGGACCAGGAGCTGCTGCTGATCGACGGGCTGCAGGCGGATCAGCCGAAGACGAAGGAGGCGGCGGCGCTGCTGAAGGCCCTGAAGATCGAGACCTCTTGCCTTATCGGAATTGAGGGGTATGATAAAAACGTTTACCTGTCGGTCCGCAATCTGCCGCGGGTGGACGTGCTTCCGGTGGGGGACTTCAACGCGTACGACATTCTGAGCCACCGGAAGGTGCTCATCACGAAGGCCGGGTTCCAGAAGCTGCAGGATTTGGCCAGCGGGAAGGCCGTGGCGGCTGAGCAGCCGGCGAGCTAGCGAGTAAGGGTCACAAGCGATGGATATTTACCAGGTTATCATCCGACCGTTGGTCACCGAGAAGGGCACCTTTCTGGCCGAGCGCCGGTTCGAAGGGCGGGGCGGGGTGTATTGCTTTGAGGTGCACCCGGACGCCAAGAAGTTCCAGGTCAAGGAAGCGGTCGAGAAGATCTACAACGTGAAAGTCAGCGGGGTGCGGACGGCGAACCGCGAGGGCAAGCGTCGTCGGTTCCGTCTGACCTTCGGCAAGACGCCGCGGTGGAAAAAGGTGTACGTCGAGTTGCACCCGGACTACCACATCGACCTGTTCTGATCGGCTGGATATCAGGGAATGGGATTTTGAGACATGGCAGTTAAAAACTACAATCCGACATCCGCGGGACGGCGCTTCGGTTCGGTCAACTCGTACAGCGAGATCACGCGGACCGAGCCGGAGAAGTCGCTGCTGGAACCGCTGAAGAAGACGGGCGGCCGGAACCACCACGGGGTGGCGACGGCGAAGCGTCGCGGCGGCGGGAACAAGCGCCGGTACCGGCGGATCGACTTCCGTCGCGACAAGGACGGGGTTCCGGCGAAGGTGGCGTCGATCGAGTACGATCCGAACCGGACGGCTTTCATCGCGCTGCTGCACTACGCGGACGGCGAGAAGCGTTACATTTTGGCCCCGATCGGTCTGAAGGTGGGCGACGTGCTGGAGAGCGGCGAGGGCGTCGAGCCGCGGGTGGGGAACGCGATGCCGCTTTCGTCGGTGCCGGTGAGCTACGAGATTCACAACATCGAGGTGATCCCGGGTCAGGGCGGCAAGATGGTGCGTTCGGCGGGGAACGTGGCGCGGTTGATCGGCCGGGAAGGTCCGACCGCCCACATCCAGTTGCCTTCGGGCGAGATCCGGATGCTCAGCTCGCGTTGCCGGGCGACGATCGGTCAGGTCGGGAACCTGGACCACGCGAAGATTTCGCTGGGCAAGGCGGGCCGCAATCGCCACGTGGGTCGTCGGCCGCGGGTTCGCGCGATCGCGAAGAACCCGGTGGACCACCCGATGGGCGGCGGCGAGGGCCGCAGCAAGAGCGGGAAGCACCCGCAGTCGGCGACCGGGGTGCTGGCCAAGGGCGGGAAGACGCGCAAGCCCAAGAAGGCGTCGAACAGCCTGATCATGCGTCGCCGGCGCAGCAAGCGCTATGGGCAGTTGACCCTGTAAGGATATTGGTGGAGAGCGACGATGGCTCGATCGTTGAAAAAAGGACCTTACGTAGCCGAGAAACTCCTGGTGAAGGTCGAACGCATGAGCGAGACCGGGGATCGCAGTCCGATCCGGACGTGGTCTCGCCGGAGCACGATCGTGCCGGAGTTCATCGGATTTACGTTCGAAGTGCACAACGGAAAAGCGTTCAACAAGGTGTTCGTGACCGAGGACATGGTCGGGCACAAGCTGGGCGAGTTCTCGCCGACCCGGACGTTCCGCGGGCACGCGGGAACGAAACGGTAACGGACGCCTTCGGATTACGAGCGACGAGGAAACAGATATGCCTTGGTCTGCGACACATCGAGGAGCACAGATATCGGCCCGGAAGGCCCGCCTGGTGATCGACATGATCCGGGGGCGGAACGCCGCGGAGGCGCTGGACCTGCTGAAGTTCACTCCGAAGCGGGCGAGCTACATGATCCGCAAGGTCTTGCAGTCGGCGGTGAGCAACGCCCAGTCCCAGGGCGACGCGGACCGCGAGGCGTTGTTCGTCTCGGCGGCGCGGATCGACGAGGGGACGCCGCTGAAGCGTCTGAAGATGGGCGACCGCGGTCGGATGTTCGTGATCAAGCGGCGGACCAGTCACATCCACATTGAAGTGGACCAGGCACAGGCATAGCTTTTAGCGAGGAATACCGTGGGCCAGAAAGTATCTCCAATCGGATTTCGAACCGGGGTGACCCTGGATTGGCTGAGCCGTTGGTACGCCCCGAGCAAGCAGGCGTACGGCGAGTGCCTGGTCGAGGACCAGAAGATTCGCAGCCACGTGGACCAGCACCTGAACCGTCAGCCTCCGTACGCGGGGGTGGCGCGGGTCGAGATCGAGCGGACGCGCGAAGAGGTGAAGGTGGTGCTGCACACGGCGCGGCCGGGCCTGGTGATCGGGCCGCGCGGGGCGGAGGTGGAGAAGCTTCGCGGCGCGCTGGAGGACCTGACGGGCCGGAAGGTGAACGTGGAAGTGGTGGAGATCCGCAACGCGGACATCGACGCCCAGTTGGTGGGCGAGGCGATCGCGGAGCAGCTTCGCCGCCGCGCGAGTTTCCGCCGGGTGATCAAGCAGCGTTGCGAGTCGGCGATGCAGGCCGGGGCGAAGGGGATCAAGGTGATCGTGTCGGGCCGCCTGGGCGGTTCGGAGATGGCCCGGACGGAGACGCAGATTCTCGGATCGATCCCGCTGCACACGCTGCAGGCGAACGTGGATTACGGTTACGCGATCTCCCGGACGACGTACGGGGTGATCGGGGTGCGGGTGTGGATTTACAAAGGAATGTTCGGCGAGGAAGTGGTCGAGCAAGAAGCCAAGGCCGGTCGGTTCACCCGTCGCGGCAAGCGCTAGAGGTTGAGGAGTACGATCGATGGGATTGATGCCCAAACGAGTCAAGTTCCGCAAGAGCCAGCGTGGGAAGATCCACGGCAAGGCGACCCGCGGGAATACGGTGGCGTTCGGCGACTTCGGACTTCAGACGCTTGAGCCGGCGTGGATCACGAGCCACCAGATCGAGGCGGGCCGTATGGCGGCGACCCACTTCCTCCACCGCGAGGGGCGGGTGTACATTCGGATTTTCCCGCACAAGTCGATCACGGGCAAGCCGCTGGAGACGCGAATGGGAAAGGGCAAGGGCGAGATCGAGGACTGGGTGGCGGTGGTCAAGCCGGGCACCGTTCTCTTCGAGATCGGCGGCGTGGACGAGGAGACGGCCCGTCTGGCGTTCACCCGGGTGGCGCACAAGATGCCGATCAAGGTACGGTTCGTCCGGCGGCATCACGGGCTGTAGGAGCAGGAGCACAGTCGTGAAGATAACGGAAATTCGAGAGCATAGCACCGAAGAGCTTCACAACCTGCTGGAGGACCTGCGAAGGCGTCTTTTCGACCTTCGGGCCCAGGCGGTGACGGAGAAGCTCGAGGACCCGACGCAGTTGACCAAGACGAAGCGCGACATCGCCCGCGTCATGACGTCGCTTCGCGAGCGCGAGGTCAAGGACGTCGAGTCGACCCAGCATCACCTGGAGAAGAGCCACTCGACGGCGGGCAAGGGCGGCAAGTGATTACTGACGGCAAAGGAACAGGTCGATGACCGCAGACGAACAGACAAAACAAACGGAACGCAAGCCGCGCCGGAACTACGAGGGCGTGGTGGTCGCGGCCAATCGCGACAAGACGATCAAGGTCATGGTCGAGGAGCTCACGCGGCACCCGCGGTACAACAAGTACCTGCGGCGTCGGACGACGATGCACGTTCACGACGAGCGGAACGAGGCCAAGACCGGCGACCGCGTTGAGATTATGGAGTGCAGGCCGGTGTCGAAGACCAAGACCTGGCGTCTGGTCCGGGTGGTGCGGCGCTCGGAGAGCGTCACGGCCGGTGCGACGGAGAGCAATCAATGATCCAGTTGCAGACCATGTTGGACGTGGCGGATAACACCGGGGCCAAGCAGGTCCAGTGCATCCGGGTGCTCAAGGGTTCGACGGCCCGTACGGGCAAGTACACCCTGCAGACGGCGGGCCTGGGCGACGTGATCGTCTGTGCGGTCAAGAAGGCGCTGCCGTCGGGCGACGTGAAGGAAGGCGACGTGGTCAAGGCGGTGGTCGTCCGGTGCAAGCAGTCGACGCGTCGGACGGACGGCAGCTACGTCCGGTTCGACTCGAACGCGGCGGTGATCATCGACGCGGAGCGGAACCCCCGCGGCACGCGGATTTTCGGCGCGGTGGCCCGGGAGCTTCGCGAGAAGAATTTCGGCAAAATCATCTCGCTGGCCGGCGAGGTGGTTTAGGACCAGAAACAGGAGCTTGCAGTCATGCGAGTCATCAAAGGCGATACGGTGGAAGTGAAAGTCGGCAACCAGGCGGCGGCCGAGCGGCCCAGCAAGGTCCGCGGGACGGTGCTGCGGGTGATGCCGGGCGAGAACAAGGTGGTGGTCGAGGGCGTGAACCGTCACTACAAGCACGTGCGTCGTTCGCAGCGGTATCCGCAGGGCGGGCGGGTGCAGCGGGAGATGCCCATCAACCTTTCGAACGTCATGCCGGTCTGTCCCAAGTGCGACCGCGGGGTGCGGGTCGGCTACCGGGTGAGCGAGAACGGGGCGAAGCACCGGGTGTGCCGCACGTGCGGGACGGAGTTGCATCAGATCAGGAAGCCCACGTCGGGCAGGTAATCGGAAAGAGACGCAACGATGGCGAGATTACAGGAACGATACAAGAACGAGATCCTTCCCGCCCTTCAGGCGGAGTTGGGGATCGGCAATCCCCTGGCGGTGCCGCGGCTTGAGAAGATCGTGGTGTCGATGGGGATGGGCAAGGCGGTGGCGAACAAGCAGCTGATCGACACGGCGGCGGCGGAGCTGGCGATGATCGTCGGCCAGCGTCCGATCATCTGCAAGGCCCGCAAGAGCGTGTCGAACTTCAAGCTTCGCGAGGGCATGCCGATCGGGGTGAAGGTGACGCTTCGGCACCAGCGGATGTACGAGTTTCTCGACCGCCTGGTGAGCGTGGCGATCCCCCGCGTGCGCGACTTCCGCGGACTGGATCCGACGGGTTTCGACGGCCGCGGGAACTTCAACATGGGCCTGGGCGAGCAGACGGTGTTCCCGGAGATCTCGGTGGACAAGGTCCAGTTCCAGCAGGGGATGAACATCACGATGGTGACCAGCGCGGGCAGCGACGAGCACGGGCTCAAGCTGCTCCAGAAGCTGGGTCTGCCGTTCCGAACCGGCAAGTAAGGCACACAGTTACAGGATACGAGAACATGGCGACAAAGGCGTGGATCGCAAAAGCCAATCGAAAGCCGAAATTCAAGGTCCGGAACTACACGCGCTGCCAGTTGTGCGGCCGGAGCCGGGCGGTGTACCGGAAGTTCAAGATCTGCCGGGTCTGCCTCCGCTCGCTGGCGAACGAGGGCAAGATGCCGGGCATGAAGAAGGCGAGCTGGTAACAGAGGGCCACTGGTTGCTGCGTGGATAGGAAGGTCTTGTCCGCAGCTAGGAGCAGAATATGAGTCTTTCGGATCCGATTGCCGACATGCTGACCCGCATCCGGAACGGGGTGCGAAACAACGCCAAGCACGTGACGGTGCGCGGGAGCAAGCTGTGCGCCAGCATCGCGAAGGTGCTGAAGGATGAAGGCTACATCGAGGAATTCGACGTGATCGACGACGGTCGGCAGGGCGTCATTCGGGTGACGCTCAAGTACGGTCCCAACGGCGAGCGCGTCATCCAGGACCTGAAGCGCGAGAGCAAGCCGGGGTGCCGGGTGTACCGCGGGGTTCGCGAACTGCCGCGGGTGCTGGACGGTCTGGGCGTGGCCATCGTTTCGACCAGCAAGGGGGTCATGAGCGACCGCCAGTGCCGGGCGGAACGGATCGGCGGCGAATTGATCTGCACGATCTACTAAGGACAGAGGTTGATCATAATGTCGCGAATGGGAAGAAAACCGATCAGCGTCCCGGGCAACGTGAAGGTGTCCATCCAGGGCTCCACGGTGTCCGTCGAGGGACCCAAGGGCAAACTGGCGTACACCCACCGGGCCGAGGTGACGGTGAGCTTCGACGCGGAGGCCAAGGAAGTGACGGTCGGCCGGCGGGACGACTCCCGCGAGGCCAAGTCGATGCACGGGCTGACGCGGGCGCTGGTGGCCAACATGGTCGAGGGGGTGGCCAACGGGTACACCAAGACCATGGAAATCTACGGGACCGGATACAACGTCAAGCAGGAAGGCCAGCAGGTGGCGATCAACGTCGGTTTTGCCAACACGGTGAAGCTGGACATCCCGGCGGGCGTGACGCTCCAGATCCAGACGCCTCAGTCGCGGTCGGACACCATGCCGGCGGTCTTCTCGATCTCGGGGCCGGACAAGCAGGTGGTGAGCGAACTGGCGTCCCGGATCAAACGGATCAAGAAACCCGAGCCGTACAAGGGCAAGGGGATCCGGTTCCAGGGCGAGCGGATCCGTCGGAAGGCGGGCAAGGCGTTTGGAGCGGCGAAATAGTGCCTCGGGCACGTTGACACGTTGGGCATGAGCGGAAAACGATGAGTGCAATAAAAGAAAAGCGGGAACAAACGTCACGGCGTAAATGGAGTGTGCGGAACCGGGTGTTCGGGACTCCCGAACGGCCCCGGCTCTCGGTGTTCCGGTCGCACAAGCACATCTACGCCCAGGTGATCGACGATCTGGCGGGCAGGACCCTGTGCTCGGCGTGCAGCCTGAACCCGGAGATCAAGGAGCAGGTCAAGCACGGCGGCGACCGCAAGTCGGCGGAGATCGTCGGAGCTATCCTCGCCCAGCGGGCGGTGATGCACGGGATCAAGAAGGTGGTCTTCGACCGCGGGCCGTACAAGTTCCACGGTCGTGTCAAAGCGCTGGCCGACGCGGCCAGAAAAGCGGGATTGGAGTTCTAGGGCATGAGTCAGCAGCCGACACTGGACATACCGATCGTAACGGGTGAGCAGCCATTTGAAGAAACCGTGGTGCGGGTCTACCGCTGCACTAAGGTGGTCAAGGGCGGGCGACGCTTTTCCTTCGCCGCGCTGGTCGTCGTGGGCAACCGCGGCGGGCAGGTCGGGGTCGGATACGGCAAGGCCAACGAGGTGCCTCTGGCCGTCGAGAAGGCGATCAAGGACGCCAAGAAGCACCTGCACGCGATCCCGCTCCGCGGCCGGACGATCCCTCACCGGATCTGGGGCCGGTTCGGGGCGAGCAAGATCGTGCTGATCCCGGCCAGCGAAGGTACCGGCGTTATCGCCGGATCGGCACCGCGGGCGGTGCTGGAGCTGGTGGGCATTCACGACATCCTGACCAAGTCGTACGGTTCGACCAGCCCGAAGAACCTGGTCAAGGCGACGCTGGAAGGGCTGCTCGAACTGCGATCGAAACAACAGGTCGAAGAACTCAGAGGAGTGACCGTAGCATGATGCTCCACGAAATAAACGCCGGCAAGGTGGTCAAGAACCGGGACCGCAAGCGGATCGGCCGCGGCGAGTCCAGCGGTCAGGGCAAGACCAGCGGGCGCGGGCACAAGGGCAAGGGCCAGCGGGCGGGCAGCGGCCCCTCGCCCCGCCACGAGGGCGGGCGCGTGCCGTACTTCCGGTCGATCCCGAAGCGCGGGTTCTCGAACTTCCGCTTCCGGACCGAGTTCCAGGTGGTGAACCTGGGCGAGTTGGACCGGGCGTTCGAGGCGGGCCAGACGGTTGATCCGGCGGCCCTGGCGGGCAAGGGCCTGATCGCCTCGGCTGAGCACGCGGTCAAGATCCTGGCCGACGGCAAGCTGGAGAAGGCCTTGACGGTCAAGGCCCACAAGTTCAGCAAAGCCGCCGCCGAGGCCGTGACGGCCGCCGGCGGATCGGCGGAGGTGATCAAGTAGGAATGATCAAGACGCTGATCAACATCTTCAAGGTCCCGGAGCTGCGGAACAAGATCCTGTTCACGCTGGGCCTGCTGGCGGTGTACCGCATCGGGTTCCACGTGCCGTTGGCCGGCGTCAATCAGGAGATGATCGCCGAGCACTTCGGGAACGTGGGCGGCGGGCTTGGTCGGATGGCTGAGTACTTCGCGGTGTTCACCGGCGGATCGCTGGCCCAGAGCACGATCTTCGGCCTTGGCATCATGCCGTACATCACCGCGGCGATCATTTTCGAGCTGCTGGTGACGGTGATCCCCTCGCTGGAGAAACTCCACAAGGAGGGTGAGACCGGACGGCGGAAGATCCGCGAATACACGCGGTACGCCACCGTGCTGATCTGCGTGATCCAGGCGATGTTCTGGCTCAAATACATTTCGAGTCAGAACCTGGTGTATCCGGAGTTTGTCGGCAGTCCGCTGTTCATCATCATGGGCGTGCTGGCGTTGACCACCGGCACGATCTTCCTGATGTGGCTGGGCGAGCAGATCGACGAGTACGGCATCGGCAACGGGATCAGCTTGATCATCACGGCGGGCATTCTCTCGCAGATGCCGGGCGCCATCATCCAGGCTGGACAGATGGCCACGACGAAGATCGGCGGCGCCGCGCCGGGCGAGATCGGTCCCCAGAAGATCGTGTTCCTGGTGCTCGCGTTCGTGTTCGTGGTGGCCGGTTCGATCCTGATCACGCAGGGCCAGCGGCGGATTCCGATCCAGCAGGCCAAGCAGATGCGCGGCCGGCGGATCTACGGCGGCATGCGGCACTATCTGCCGCTGCGGGTCAATCACGGCGGCGTGATGCCGATCATCTTCGCCTCGAGCTTGATGCTGTTCCCGCAGATCATCTTCGACTATTTCGCCCAGCTCGGGTTCTGGGGTTCGCAGTTCTTCGTGTTCCTGGCGACGTCGCTGCAGGACGGCGAGTTCCTCTACACCGTGGTCTACGTGGCGATGGTGTACTTCTTCGCGTACTTCTGGACGACGGTCCAGTTCAAGCCCAAGGAGATGTCGGAGCAGCTTCGCGATTACGGCAGTTTCATTCCCGGTCTGCGGCCGGGCAAGCGGACCGAGGACTACCTGGAGCGCGTGATGGAACGGATCACCTACGCGGGTGCGGCGTTTCTGGCGCTGATCGCGGTGATCCCGTCCCTGGTGGCCCGGTGGATCGGCATTCCGTTCGGGATTTCGACGTTCCTGGGCGGCACCGGACTCCTGATCGTGGTCTCGGTCATACTGGACCTGGTCCAGCGGATCGAGGCGAACCTGATGATGCGGAATTACCCCGGTTTCCTGTCGGCCAGCGGCGGTGGAAGGATCAAGGGCGCGCATGGCTAAGCATTTGAATGTCATTCTGGTCGGACCGCCCGGGGCAGGAAAGGGCACGCAGGCCAAGCGCCTGGTCGACGGGTACAACCTGGTACATCTTTCCAGCGGCGACATGCTGCGGGCTGAGCGGGCCGCCGGGTCGGAGCTGGGCCGCAAGGTCACGCAGTATATGGACTCCGGCCAACTGGTGCCGGACGAGCTGGTCACGCAGGTGGTCCTGAATCGCATCCGCGAGGAACTGACCTCGGGCGAGAAGGGCCTGCTGCTGGATGGTTTTCAGCGGACCATCAGCCAGGCGCAGGATCTGGATCAGACCCTGCGGGGCATTGGCGAGCGGATCGCCGCGGTGATTGACCTGAGCCTGGGCGACGAGACGATCGTCGAGCGGATGGCCGGCCGGCGGAGCTGCCCGCAGTGCGGGCGCGTCTACCACGCCAAGGCCAACCCGCCCGCCGACGGCACGCATTGCGACGCCTGCGGGACGGCGGTGGTTCAGCGGGCGGATGACCGCGAAGAGGTGGTCCGCAATCGTCTGGAAGTCTATCGCCGCCAGACCCAGCCGCTGGAGGACTACTACCGCCAGGCGGGACTGCTGAGGGAGATCGACGCCGAGGGCGACATCGGCGACATTCAGAAGAAGATCGAACACGAGCTGAAGCGAAGTACCGTTGACAAGTAGATTTGAGGCCCGAATGGCGATCAAACTCAAGAGCGACATCCAGATTGAGAGGATGCGCCGGGCCGGACACATAGTGCACGAGGTGTTGGAGCATCTGCGGACGCTGGTCAAGCCGGGCGTTTCGACGGGAGCGCTGGAGGAGCAGGCCGACGCGATGATCCGGAAGCTCGGGGCGCAGGCCCTCTTTCGAGGGGTGCCGAACCCGCGGGCCGGGTATCCGTTTCCGGCGTGCATCTGTGCGAGCATCGACGGCGAGGTGGTGCACGGCATTCCGAGCGAGAAACGGGTGCTCGAAGAAGGACAGATCATCAGCATCGACTGCGGAGTTCGCTATCAGGGCTACTGCGGCGACGCCGCGACCACCTGTCCGGTAGGGCGGGTGAGTGAGAAGGTGCAGCGGCTGATGGACGTGACGGTCGAGGCCTTGGCGCTGGCGATCGAGACGATCGTGCCGGGCGGAAAGTGGAGTCAGGTGGCCGCGAAGATGCAGACGCACGTGGAGAAGGCCGGTTTCGCGGTGGTGACCGACTTTGTCGGGCACGGGATCGGGACGGAAATGCACGAGGACCCGAAGATACCGAACTTTGTATCCTCGGACTTGTTAAGGAATGATATAATTCTTGAACCGGGAATGGTCTTGGCGATCGAGCCGATGGTCAACATGGGGTCCGCCGACGTGCGATATGCCTCGGACGGCTGGACCGTCGTCACTCGCGACGGGAAGCCTTCGGCGCATTTCGAGCATACGGTGGCGATCACCCGGGACGGGGCTTCCGTCTTGACCGACGGACAACCGGGCCGCAAGCCCTAGGGAAGGAACGATGGCCAAACAGGACGCCGTCAGAGTCGAAGGTGTGGTCAAGGATGCTCTGCCGAACGCGATGTTCAAGGTGGAGATCAACATAGGCGAGAAGAAGCACGAGGTTCTGGCCCACGTCAGCGGCAAGATGCGGATGCACTTCATCCGGATTTTGCCCGGTGACCGGGTCGTTGTCGAGATTTCGCCGTATGATCTGACCCGAGGTCGGATCGTCACACGCGGATAGACGTACGGGAGCAGTGGTCATGAAAGTCAGAAGTTCGGTCAAGCGAATTTGCGAGAACTGCAAGATCATCCGCCGCAAGGGCGTGGTCCGGGTGATCTGCACCGACCCGCGGCACAAGCAGCGCCAGGGCAAGTGACGCGGGGACGCCGCGGGTGTCGCTGGTAACTATCTTTGACGTAAGGAGTTAGATATATGCCTCGCGTAGCAGGCGTGGAAATTCCGGACGACAAGCACATAGAGGTATCGCTGCGATACATCTATGGGATCGGGCCCAAGACGGCCCGGCAGATCCTGGAGGAGGCCCGCATCGACGGGAACATCCGGGCCAACAAGCTGACCGACGAGCAGATCAGTATGATCTCGTCGATCATCGACCGGGCCCACGTGACCGAAGGGCAGCTTCGCCGCCAGGTCGCGCAGAATATCGCCCGGTTGCGGGACATCGGCTGCTACCGGGGTCTGCGGCATCGGCGCGGGCTGCCGGCCCGCGGCCAGCGGACGCGGACGAACGCCCGCACCCGCAAGGGCCCGCGCAAGACGGTTGCCGGAAAGAAAGGCGTGAAGGAGATGCATCGTGGCTAAAAAGGCTCCAGGCAAGAAGAAGATCCGGCGGAACGTGCCTCGCGGGATCGCGTTCATCAAAGCGACGTTCAACAATACGATCATCACGATCACCGACATGAACGGCGAGGTGCTCTGCTGGGGTTCGGCCGGAGCGGCTGGCTTCAAGGGCGCCCGCAAGAGCACGCCGTTCGCCGCCCAGCGGGCCGCTGACCAGGTGGCCAGCACGGCCAAGAAGTACGGGGTCAGCGAGCTGGAGGTGAAGGTCAAGGGTCCGGGTTCCGGCCGCGAGTCGGCGATTTCCGCCCTTCAGGCTTCCGGGCTGCGGATCCAGTCGATCGAGGACATCACGCCGCTGCCGCACAACGGCTGCCGGCCTCCCAAGCGCAGGCGCGTCTAGTGTTTGACGATAACCGAGTGAACCTTGATAAAGTGAGTGAATAGAGACATGGGTAGAATCACAGGACCATCCTGTCGTCAGTGCCGGCGAGAAGGCATCAAGCTCCTCCTGAAGGGGATTCGCTGCCACACCGCCAAGTGCGCCATGGAACGCCCCGGCCGGAACAACCCGCCCGGACAGCACTCGTGGCGCCGAGGAAAGTCCAGCGAGTACGCGGTGCGTCTGCGCGAGAAGCAGAAGGTCAAGCGCTACTACGGCGTGCTGGAACGGCAATTCATGATCTACTTCCGCATGGCTGAGCGGCTCAAGGGCAACACCGGGGTCAATTTGCTCGTTCTGCTCGAACGCCGGCTCGACAATGTGCTCTACAAGGTGGGCTTCGGGCTGTCGCGCAAGGCGGCCCGGGAGTTGATCACCCACGGGCACATCCGCGTCAACGGCCGTAAGATCGACCGCCCGAGCTACCTGGTGCGGCCGGGCGACGCCGTCACGCTGAAGCCGACCGAGAAGTCGGCCAAGGCGGTCAAGGCGTTCTTGGAGATGGACCCTAACCGGCAGATTCAGCCGTGGCTCGAAATCGATCGCGGGAAACTCGAAGCAACCGTCAAGGGACTGCCCACGCGCGAGGACGTCCAGATCCCGGTCGAGGAGCAGTTGATCGTCGAGTTGTCCAGTCGATAACAAACCCTTTGTGCGGAGGCGTGCTAATGCGTGTACGTTGGCGCGGGTTGGAGCTACCCTCACAAGTTGCCATAGATAAGGAAGTTTCGACGCCGACCTACGGAAGGTTCGTCATCGAGCCCTTCGAGCGCGGCTTTGGGACCACCGTCGGGAATTCCCTGCGGCGAATCCTCCTCTCGAGCCTCGAGGGGGCGGCGGTGTCGTTCGTGAAGATCTCCGGCGTAACCCATGAGTTCATGGCCATCGACGGCGTTTACGAGGATGTCACCGACATCATCCTGAACGTCAAGTCGCTGATCATTCGCATGGAAGGCGACGGCCCCAAGACGATGAAGGTGAGCCGCAAGAAGAAGGGCGAGATCCGGGCGTCGGACATCGAGACCGATCCGGCGATCACCATCGTCAATGCGGATCAGCTCGTGGCCACGCTCACCGACGACGTCGAGTTCACCATGGAGATGACGGTGCAGTCGGGCCGGTCCTACGTGACCGCGGCCGAGAACATCGCCGCCCAGGAAGAGGAGGAGATCGGCGTGATCGCGGTCGATTCCCTCTTCTCGCCGGTGGTGCGGGTCCGCTACCAGACCGAGGACACCCGGGTCGGCCAGAAGACCAACTACGACCGGCTGGTCATGGAGATCTGGACCAAGGGCACGATCAGCCCCGAGATGGCGCTGGTCGAGGCGGCCAAGATCCTCCGGAAGCACATGAACCCGTTCGTCCAGCTCAGCGAGCTGGGCGTCGAAACGGCGACGGTTGAAGGCCTGGCAGAGGAAGCCGCCGGCGGCGGCATGGACGAGGCGCTCCGGGAGAAGCTCGACATGAGCATCCAGGAACTGGACCTGTCGGTCCGGGCCACGAACTGCCTGGAGGCGGCCAACATTTCGACGTTGGGCGAGCTGGTCGTGCTCAGCGAAGCCGACCTGCTGAAGGTCCGCAGCTTCGGAAAGACCTCGCTGCGGGAAGTGAAACGTAAACTGTCCGAACTGGGGCTCTCGCTCGGCATGGCCGTGCCCCAGGAGTCCTAAGCATCCACAGGAAATGACGCTATGAGACATATGGTTTCCGGAAAGAAACTGTCGCGCGATACCGACCACCGACGGGCCCTGCGGCGCAACCTGGCCGCGGCCCTGTTCATCAGCGGCCGGATCAAGACGACCGAGGCCAAGGCCCGGTTCGTCCGCCCGTTCGTCGAGAAGATCATCACCATCGCGCGGAAGGGCGACCTGACCGCCCGCCGCCGGGTGGTCGCGATGCTCCAGGATCGGTTCATCGTGGACGCCGAGGAGACCGACGTGAAGCGCGACAAAAACTACCGCGTGGTCAAAGCACCGCGCCTGGTCGCCAAGGTCTTCTCCGAGATCGCTCCGAAGTACGCCAACGTGTCCGGCGGTTACACGCGGGTGATCCACCTGCCCAAGCCGCGGCTGGGCGACTGCGGGCCGACCGTCTACCTCGAGCTGGTCGATCCGACGGTGGAGAAAAAGACCAAGCGGACGCGCACCGGCGGCAGCCGCCGCAGGAAGACCCAGATGCGCGAGCAGTTCGCCGCCGGTCTGCTCAAGGGCAAGAAGCCCGCAGCCAAGGCTGAGGAAGCCTCAGCCGAGCCGGAATCGCAAAGCGAGCAGAAGGCCGAATAGCGGCCCAGGATTTGGATTGTCACGAAGCGGCGTTTCCCACGCGGAGACGCCGCTTTTTGTATCTCCGCCGGTCTTCAGGGATGGTCTTCTCCCGCGTGTTCCGTGCCGCTCTCACGTTCGGCTTAGCAGCAGGATCGCCGCCACGGCCAGACCCAGCCCGGCGGCTTTGGCGCCGGAGAGCTTCTCCCGCGTCACCGGCAGCGACAGCACGGCGGTTACCAGAAAGCTCATCTGGGCGATCGGGATCACCACACTGGCCTGGCCGGCCGCCAGCGCCCATGCGAAAAAGAGCACGATCCCGCAGATCAGCAGCCCGCTGAGGGTTCCGTAGACGACATTGCCGGCGGTCAGGCGTGGGCGGCCCTCGAACCTCGCCGAACACAGAAAGCCGACGACCATCCACATGCCGCCCTGAACGGCCAGAAACCACTCGTCCTGCGAACCGTGTCCCGCCGCCTGCAGTTCGGCAAAGTCGCTGGTCGCCAGCTTGTAGGTGATTCCCATCAACGCCCGCAGCAGCGAGGCGGTGACCACCATCATCATCGCCCCGGTCAACACGCTGCGCAGCGACTTTTTTCCATTGCCCAGCGAGAACATGACCACCGACGCCGCACCGGCGGTCAGTCCCAGCGACTTGACCGCTCCCAACGGCTCGCCGAGGAACACCACCGCAATCAGCGCGGCGGCCACCATGTTCAAGCGGTAGATCGTCGCTCCGACACTGGCGTCGAGCTGGCGAAGGCTGGCGATCAGGAGGTAGTTGGCGGACACGGATAACGTGCCCGCGGCTGCGCCCCAGGCGATCGCCTGCCAGGCCACGTCGGTACGCCCGTGAATCAAGCCCCACCCCACGAAGAACGCCGCCCAGACCACTCCGGCGATCGACATGTACTGGCCGCGGCCGTACCCGCTGGTCGCCTGTTTCTTGAAGACCAGGTCATTAACCCCGGCGAACAGGAGGCTGCACAACGCAAACAGGATGCTTCGGTCCATAACCAAACGCCAGCCCGACATCGTCGCGACCAGCGGCCCTTCTTACCTGGGATTGCAGTACACCACCATCAGCCGTACCGTATGGTCCGACCGGTTGACCAGCGTATGCACCTCGTTACCGACGTCGTAGACGCTGTCGCCGGTCTCCAGTTGGTGCGTCTCGCAGCCGTAGACGTAATCGACCGGTCCTTCGAGCACGAGCATGAACTCCTCGCCCTCGTGGGCGGCGGCCTCGCGCCGCTGCTCGCCCGGCGGAATCTCAATCATGAAGGGATCCATCACCCGTCCGCTGGGCCCAGCCGCCAGCGACCAGTAGATCCACGGCGAGTCGTCACGCGAGAGCCGCCGCCGGTGGTCTGCCTTCACGACGGTCAGTTTGGGCCGCTCGTCGAGTCCCTCGAACAGCTCCGAGAGCGTCACGCCCAGCCCCTCGGCGATCCGCGACAGCCCCGGTAGGGACGGGGTGACCCGGAAATTCTCAATCTTACTCAACATGCTCCCGGTCAACCCCGTTCGCCCAGCCAGTTCCTCCAGCGTCAGTTCCCGCGCCTTGCGGAGCCCCTTGATCCGGATCGCCAGTTCCACCAGATTCATCGCGCTCTCCTCGACTTGGGCCGTAGGGACTATTATTCCAAAAAATGGACTACCAGTTAATACGCGGCGCAAGAAAAAGGGCACGACAGAGGTGCCCTTGATCGGTGTACCGATTGCCTACTCGCTGGCGGCCTCAGTCGGCTGGGGCTTCCAATTCCGCTTGAGCGGCTTTTCGACCAGGCCCATGCGGATGGCCTTGGCCGAGACCTTGATCCGGACCGGCTTGCCGTCGATGACCGCCCGAACCGTCTGGATGTTCGGCTTGAACGTGCGTTTCTCGATCCCGGTGGTCTTGATACCGACGCCGCCGAGGTATTTGGCCTTGCCGCGACGGGAAATGGTCCGGCCCGCGGTCGTCTTCTTACCCGTGAAGTAGCACTCTCTAGGCATTTGCCGAGCTCCTGTAAGCTGTTTTATGCAGGGCGGTTAGGGGCAGACGCCCCGGCTGCGGCCTTCGCCGCCCATCATCCTGCAAGCCATGGAAAACCCTGATTTTAGCCCCCCCAAACAGACATTGCAAGCGCAACTTAACGAAAATCCGCCACTATCAGGTGACCGCGTGGAGAGACTGCGTAGCGGGATAGACAAGACCAAGTCCACATCTGGAGGCCGGACCGCCTTCCCGCGCAGTCCGCGTGTTCCGTGCGGAACTTGGGTGAAGGCTCAGTACGCGCCGCGGCAGGTCAGGACGGCGGGGATGGTTTTGAGGAGGATTTGCAGGTCGAGGCGGATGGAGCGGTGCTGGACGTAGTAGAGGTCCAGTTCGACCCATTCGTCGTAGGGGATGTCGGCCCGGCCGGAGACCTGCCAGAGGCCGGTCAGGCCCGGCTTGACCGAGATTCTCGCCCGTTCCGACAGCGTTTCGAGTCGCACCTGGTGCAGCGGCAGCGGCCGCGGTCCGACCAGCGACATCTCGCCGCGCAGCACGTTGAGCAGTTGCGGCAGTTCGTCGATACTGGTCCTTCTCAGCAGCCGTCCGATGTGGGTCACGCGCGGGTCGTTGCGGAGCTTGAAGGCTGGGCCGTTACGCCCTTCGTCCTGCTCGGCGAGTCGCAAGTGCGGGGCGTTATGGCGCATCGTGCGCAATTTGTACATGACGAACGGCTGACCGTACCGGCCGGCGCGGACCTGCCTGAAGACAGCCGGCCCGCGGCTGGTCAGACGGATGGCCAGGATGGCGGCCGCCATGACCGGCAGCGTCAGCAGAAGCAGGACGATGCTGCCCGCGACGTCGATCGTCCGGCGCAGGACCTCGTTCCACGTTGACGCGGGCCAGACATGCAGGTGTGTCCAGCCATCCGGGTTGTACTGCTCCGGCAGGCGAAGCGGCATGGCCAGCGTCGGGCCGATCCCGCCGCTGTAGTCGAGCTTATAAGCTGTACTCATTACACTCTCACCCTCTCCCTGATCGCCGCCACCGATACGCGGGCCACGAATTCCGCGTTGCCTAAGAGATACCGCTTCCACTTGCCCGCTGGGTCCTGCCAGAGCCGATAGAGCCACTCGAGACCGGCCCGCCCGACCCAGCGCGGGGCCAGCCGTTCGGTCCCGGCGACGTAGTCCAGCATCGCTCCAACGGTCCAGACCACCGGGACATCCAGCCGCCCGCTGTGACGGGCAACGAAACTCTCCTGCTTGGGCGAGCCCATGCCCACCACCAGCACATCCGGCCGACGGCGGTTGATCTCGCCGATCACAAAATCGGTCAACTCGGGCCTCTCACCCAGATAGCCGTGATGATGGCCCACGATCTCCAGCCGTGGGAACCGTGACCGCAGGCGAAGCATCGCCCGGTCGATCACGTACGGCTTGCCCGCCAGGAAGTAGACCTTCAGCCTCGCGTCCTGGGCGGTCCGGCAAAAATCTTCGAAAAAGTCGCCCGCGGTCATCCGCGCGGGCCTGCCAACCCCGGCCAGACGGCACGCCCCGGTAACACTGATCCCGTCGGGATACAGGATATCCGCGGTCCGGATCGTTTGGCGAAACGCCTTATCGGACGCGGCCAGCACATAAGTCCAGGCGTTTAAATAGAATGCGCGCGTCGGGCGACGAGCCTGTGCCCGGGCGGCCAGTTCATTGACGAACCGCGCAGCCCCGAGGTTCCAGATCCGATAGCCGTCGAATTCGACGAACGCATCCGCCTTGGTATGGCTAGGGTTCAGATTGTAACAGTGAAACGTATAGTCGTTCATACTCTGCCGCTACACGGGCGGTCGCAAGGTTCCGCTTAATTATACGTAATCCTCGGTCGGCAAGGTCGGCCGCGAGGCTGGGGCTGCGGAGCACCTCTAGTATTCTATCGGCCAGATCAAGCGGTCGGCCCGGTTCGACCCGCACGATGGCCCGCGGATCGTATTCGGCCAGGTCGTTGATCCCGCCGACGGCTGAGGCGACCAGCGGCCGGGCCGCGGCGAAGGTCTCGAGTGCGGCGTTGGGCAGGCCCTCGGAGTACGACGGTAGGACAACGAGGTCCGCCGCCGCCAGAAGCAGCTCAATGTCATGCACGAAGCCGAGGAACCGCACGTGCGGCTGTAGGTCCAGACGCTGGGCCAGGTTGTGCAACTCGGTCTCAAGGGCGCCCGTTCCAGCGATCAGGAACGCCGCCCGTCCGCCGCGGTCCAGGAAGGCCCTGACCGCCCGCAGCAGGGTGTCGATACCCTTTTCGTAGCTCAGGCGGGCTGGGACCATGACGACCGGCCGGTCCGAAGGCAGGTCATACTGCCGCCGAACGCGGTCAACGTCGGCCGGCGCGGTCTCCAGCGGGTCCATGCCCGTGTGGATGACCGCGACTCGGCAATCGGGAACGCCAAGACGCCTGACCAAGTCCAATTTGATATCGCGGCAAACCGCGACGATCCGATCGGGCAGCCGCACGGTCAGCCGGTCCAGGAGGGCATCCAGGCCGGGCCGGCGGTACTGGCGGCGGTAGGGGCCGTGGGCGTAGACCGTCGAGACCAGCGGCGTGCCGGTCATCGCCGCGGCCAGGCCGCCGAACAGGTCCGCCCGCAGCAAGTGCGTGTGGACCAGGTCGGGCCTCAGCCGTTCGATCAGCCGTAAAGGCGAGACCAGCGACCGGCCATCCCACGCCGATCGCACGCCGAGCAGGCGACACGCGATCCCATGTCGTTCAAACTGGGCCCGAGCCGGACCGTCGTCGTAAAATGCCGCGACGGTCAGCTCGAATCGGTTGCGATCGATGGCCGGCAGCAGTCGGGCCAGCCATTTTGTGTCGGTTTTGATCTGGAATGTCGATACAAGCTGCAGTATTTTGGTCATGAAATCGGCGCATCGGCCCCTTGCCCTATTTTCGGCAGGTTCGCCGGGTGCTGATGAGCTCAAAGCGTCGCGACCGCCGTCGGTCGGCGGTTGGACGTGAGGGAAAGAGTCTGGTGGAACGGCGATGGCTGAGCAAGCAGAGCGGAAGCCCGCGGGGGCGGGTCGGTCCGGATGGGGAAAGCGGATTCTGGCGGGGACGGGACTGATCGCGGTTGCCATTCCGGCGGCCCTGTATTTCATACCGACGAACTTCTACGTCGCTTCGTACGGCAATATCCTCTCGGCCCGCGACGCGGTGATCCGCGCGGGCAGCAAGGGCCCGATCGAGGCGATCCTGCTCGAGTCGGGCGACCGGGTTACCGAGGGGCAGGTGATCCTGAGGCTTTCGTGCGAGGTGGAGCGGTCGGAGGTGGTCCGCTGCGAGCGCGAGCTGGCGCAGCAGACGGCGGAACTCCAGTATCTCGAACGAAAACTCGCGGTCGACCGGGAGCAGGAGGACCGCGAGCTGACGCACGCCCGCATCCAGCTTGCCGACGCTGAGCGCGAGTACCAGCGGGTCTCGACCCTCCACGAGCAACTGGTGGCCAGCGAGACCGAGTTCAACCAGGCCAAGGCCGCCTACGATCTGGCCAGCGCGGTCTGCGACCGTCTGGCCGTCGACCGCACCGCGATGCGCGAGGCGATGCTCGACGTTCAGCGGAAGAAGATCAACATGCTCGAAGCGGAACTCGAACGGGCCCGCGGCGAACTGACCCGCCGCAGCGTCGCCGCGCCGCTGGACGGCGTGATCGTGCTGCACTCGCTGGGTATCGGCCGGGTGGTCGACGCCGACGAAGTGCTCGGCCAGATCTTCGACGACAGGTATCACCAGGTCGTGGCGCGGGCGCCCGAGCGGCACGTCCGCTATCTTCAGACCGGCCAGTCGACTTCGGTTGTGCTCAGCGCCTATCCCGAGATCGACTATGGCGTGATCAACGGCGAGGTCTACTGGGTTTCGCCGGTGGTCAACCCGCAGGGCAGCGGCGACGGGACGATCCTGGTCAAGGCGCGGCTCAGCGAGATTCCGCCGCACGTCCGGCTGACCGCGGGTATGGCGGCGAAGCTGTCGGTGCACGTGGGGCAGACGAATTACCTGTTCAAGCTGATCGGCATTCTGCCGAGGGACCGGGTGCAACAAGATGGGAACCAGCGCAATACAACCACGCAGCCGGCATCTGGCGGCTAGAGTCTTTGCCGATCCGATCGCGACGGCGAGGGATTCTCTGGCCCGGATCCTTGTGCGTCTCGGCGTCTCGCCGAACGTTCTGACCGTTCTGGGAATGCTGCTGACGCTTGGAGCGGCGTGGCAATTGGCGGCAGGGGCCGATCAGACGTGGGACCAGGTCCGGCCGCCCGCTCCGTTCTGGGCTGGGCTGTGGCTGTTCGGCGCGTGCGCGATGGACATGCTGGACGGGGCGGTGGCCCGGGTGGGCAATCTCAAGACGGCCTTCGGCGGGATTCTCGACAGCACGATGGACCGTGTCTCGGACATTGCGATCTTCGGGGCGATCGCCATCGCGTTCGGCCGGGTGGAGAACGTGACGTTCCAGGTTCTGGCCCTGCTGGCGATGACCAACGCCGTTCTGATCAGCTACATCAAGGCCCGGGCGGAGAAGGAACTCGACGATTGCTCGGTCGGTTTCTGGCAACGAGGCGAACGGCTGGTGGCGGTGATGCTGGGCTGCTTCCTGGGCCACGTGGCGACCATGGTGCTGATCCTGGCGGTTCTGCCGTGGACGAGCGTCGCCGGGCGGCTGGCCCTGTGCTATCGCAAACTCGAAGGCGCAAAGCGACAGCCCAACGGCGGGGCGTCCGGGAAGGCTGAGATGTCCCTGGCCCTCAAGCGCCGCACCTGGCCGCACACGCTGTTCGCCGCCGCCGTCGCCGTGACGATCATCGCCGTGCGGATTCGTCCGTTCAACCTGTCGGACCTCATCAGGTAGCAGGGGGGCTTGTGACCGATCGCTTGACCGTCCAGACCCATAGCCCGGAGCAGACGCGGGAGCTGGCGTGCCGGCTGGCCCGCCGGGTGCAACTGCCTGCGGTAATCGGCCTGGTCGGACAGCTCGGAGCGGGCAAGACCGAGTTCGTCAAAGGGCTCGGCCGTGGCTTGTCTGTCGATGAGCGAAGCATCTGCTCAGCCACGTTCGTGATTATCTGCGAGTACGGTGACGGCGTGACGCTTGTCCATGTGGATGCCTACCGCCTCACCAGCGGCCAGGAACTTGACCCGCTCGGCTGGGATGAAATCCTCGAACGCAAGGACTGCCTGGTCGCCGTCGAGTGGGCCGACCGCGTCGCCGACCGCATGCCCGCCGAGACCCTCTGGGTCCGCCAGGAAGTCATCGCCGAAACCGACCGCCGCATCACCCTCGAAGCTCCGCGATCCGGCCCGTGGCAGGCCGTCCTCGCCGACCCGCAGATCATCACCGCCCTTGCCGGCTCTTAGTCGATCCGAATCTCCACGTGCTCGACAACGTACGCGGCGCGAGCGGTGGCGAATTCGGCGACGCTCGAAGTGGGGACTCCCTCGCTGTGACCGCCGGTCCCCAGCATATCATCCCAACGCCCGGATGTCACCACCAACTCAGCCTTCGGTCTTCTCCGGCGTACGGGTCTCGGCGCCCTTGCTGATCGCCTCGAAGCAGGCGATGGGCATGGTCATGGCAAGCTCGCCACGCCGTGTGGCGACCCGGTTCAGGTTGCTCTCAAGGGTTTTGAAGGTCGTCTGGAGCTTATCAGGTGCGACGATCGACTTCCACTCCTGGACGAAAGCGAATCGGATGAAGTAATGCCGGAGAAACGCCGTACCATCGGCGAATCTCATCCGAAACGAATCGGTCTCAACGTTCAGAACCGCGAAGCCTGCCTTTGCGAGGGTGTCCGTGACGGTGTCGACCGTTCCGCGATGGCGGATGTGTTGGTCAAGGGCGGGCAACCGGTCGCTCTGCCCGAGTTCGACCAGGGCGGCGCGGAATACGTCGTAGAACTCAGCCATGTGACCGGCCGGATTCGTCGTCAGGAACAGGCCCGCGCCCGGTTTGGCGACGCGATGCAATTCGCGCATCACCGCGTCAACATCCGCGAAGTTGTTGACGCCGAGGTTCGAGACGATCACGTTAACTGACGAATCCGGCAGATCGAGCGCAGCGGCGTCCTGTTCGAGCAGGACAACATTGTCTAAACCCAGGTGCGCCAGCTTGCGGCGAAGCCGGGCCATGGCCGCCGTCCACGGGTCCACCGCGATGACCCTGCTCGTCGAACCGCACCGCTGGGCCAGTTCGAGCGTGAGAAACCCGGTGCCGGCTCCAACGTCCAGAATCGTCAATCCCGGCCTGATCGGCACGCGGTCGAGCAGCCGCAGCCCGAACGGCGCGGACCACAACGGCAGTTCATCGTACAGGTCGCCGTATTCCGGGCACGAATAATCGATGCTGTCCAGGCAGTTCACGATATTGCCCTCTTCCCGATTGGGCCGTGGCAGGGCTTCCCAGGCCACGTTCGCATCCCTCTGCCTCTTCGCACGAGTAGGGCGGGTGGTTCTGATCCGCCCAAGGCGGAGCAGGTTCACCCGCCGTCCGAACACCAACGCCGCAAGAAGGCGGGTGAACCCGCGGCTGCGTCGCAGCCCCCAACCCCTGGTCCCGAGTCCCTGATCCCGACAAATAAAAAGGGCGTCCCAAGCGGGATCGCCCTTTTTATCTGCTTATCCGCCGAAGCGGCCTAGCCGGCCAGGCCGATCAGGTCCGCGATCTTCGGGGCGTACTTGACGATCAAGCCCGCGAAGACGACCGAGACCATGCTCATCAGCTTGATGAGGATGTTGAGGCTCGGGCCGGAGGTGTCCTTGAACGGGTCGCCGACGGTGTCGCCGACCACGGTCGCCTTGTGGTTGGCTGAGCCCTTGCCGCCGAACTGGCCGGTCTCGATGAGCTTCTTGGCGTTGTCCCACGCGCCGCCCGCGTTGGCCATGAAGATGGCCACGCCGAAGCCGCAGGTCAGGCCTCCGGCCAGCAGGCCCAGTACGCCGGGTACGCCGAGGACCAGTCCGACGCCCACCGGCACCACGATCGCCAGCAGCGAGGGAATGATCATCTCCCGCTGCGCCCCAGCGGTCGAGATCGCCACGCATCGGGCGTAGTCCGGACGGCCCGTGCCCTCCATGATGCCCGGGATCTCCTTGAACTGCCGGCGAACCTCGATCACCATCGCCGAGGCCGCACGGCCGACCGCCTCCATCGTCATCGCGCAGAACAGGAACACCAACAAGACGCCCGCGAAAATCCCGCAGAGCACCTGCGGGTTCATCAGCGTCACGTCGTAGAACTCCATGTACTGCTTGAGCGAGGCCTTCGACGCGCCGACCAGGACCAGCGGCTTTTTGAGTTCCGCCACGCGGGCGGTTCGGGTGTTATCCTCATCCAGATCGCTGATCTCAAGGGCCAGAGCGCCCAGGGCCAGCGGTTCCGGCGCGTTGTCGCTGATCCGCTCGAGGTCCATCATGGCCGTCGCGTTGTAGACGAGCTTGCCGCCTTTCTCGACCGCGTCCGTCACGCGGGCCCACTTGCTGTGGCCCATGTAGTAAACCTGATTGACCTTTACGTTCGGCTGGGCCTCGATAAAGGCTTGGGCCTCGCGGTTCTGGCCCACGCGGACCTCCTCGACGTACGCCGCCATCAGGGCCAGGGCGGTCAGGGCCGCCGAACCGATGGCGAAGCCCTTGCCGGTGGCCGCGGTGGTGTTGCCGAGGCTGTCGAGGGCGTCGGTGCGCTTGCGGACCTCCGCCGGCTGGTGGGTCATCTCGGCGTTGCCGCCGGCGTTGTCGGCGATCGGGCCGTACGCGTCGGTGGCCAGGGTGATGCCGAGGGTGGCCAGCATGCCGACCGCGGCGATGCCCACGCCGTAGAGGCCGAGCTCAAACTGTTCGAAGCCGCCCGCGAAGGCGAAGGCGAACATGATCGCGACGATCACGGTGGCCAGCGAGGCCCACGTGCTCCGCATGCCGCTGGCGATGCCCGCGATGATGACGGTGGCCGGTCCGGTCTCGGACTGACGGCTGATGTTCTGGGTGGGCTTGTACTCGTAACTCGTGTAGTATTCGGTGCTCTTGCCGATGAGAATGCCCGCGACCAAGCCGCTGACGATCGACCCGAATATGCCCCACGGGCTGACGCCCTCGATGCCGCCGAGCAGCCAGTGGCACAGGACGGCGGCTGCGATCACGATCAGCACGCTGCTGGCGTTGATGCCGAAGCTCAACGCGCCCAGCAGGTCGCGCATCGTCGCGTTCTCCTTGGTGCGAACCAGCAGGATGCCGACGATGCTCATGACGATCCCGATGCCCGCCAGCACCATCGGCAACGCGATCATCTTGACCTGGGCGGCGAGCAGCTCGTTGCCCTGCAGCCCGCCGAGCGCGGCGATCGCGGCCACGCCGAGGGCCGCCGTGGCCAGGATCGATCCGCAGTAGCTCTCGTAAAGGTCGGCGCCCATGCCGGCCACGTCGCCGACGTTGTCGCCCACGTTGTCCGCGATGGTCGCCGGGTTGCGCGGGTCGTCTTCGGGGATTCCCGCCTCGACCTTGCCGACCAGGTCGGCGCCGACGTCGGCCGCCTTGGTGTAGATGCCGCCGCCGACGCGGGCGAAGAGGGCCTGCGAGCTGGCGCCCATGCCGAAGCAGAGCATCACGACGGTGATCTCGATCAGGTCCATCGGATGCCCGAGGGCCGGAGCGAGCTTGGTCAGCACCAGGAACCAAAGGGTGATATCGAGCAGGCCGAAACCGACCACGACCAGGCCCATGACGGCGCCGGCCCGGAACGCGACCTGCAGGCCGCGGTTGAGGCTTTCCTTGGCCCCCTGGGCGGTCCGGTTGCTGGCCAGGGTCGCGGTCTTCATGCCGAGAAAACCGCACAGACCGGAAAAGAAACCGCCGGTCAGGAACGCGATGAACACCAGCGGGTGCTGCACGCCGATGTATCCCATCAGGCCGAGCACGACGCTGACCACGATAAAGAAGATCGCCACCACCTTGTACTGGCGTCTCAGGTAGGCCATCGCGCCCTCGCGGACGTAGCCGGCGATCTCCTTCATCCGTTCGTCGCCTTCGCCCGCCTTCTTGACCTGGCCGTAGAGCACCCACGCGGCGAACAGGGCGATGACCGACCCGATCGGGGCCAGCCACCAGATCGGCGGTATTTCAATCACCGGTTCCGCCAGCGGACCGACAGTGGCGATTTCCGTCTGCGCCTGCATCTCCGTTTGCTGTCCCAATGCGGACGGGCAAACCACGACCGCGAGCGCCGCTGCGGCCACGACGCCCAGCAGCATCAACCTTCTCCTAGTGCTCGTGTTCACCTGCGTTACCTCTCTGAAATAAACGGGACCGTTCCGCGGGTCATCGACGAAACTTTCGTCGTCCGCTGAAGTTACATTACTATCGGCAGGATGCAATCCGAAGGATGACCTGCACCGCCGGCCAAGGCGCGCCGCGCGCCGGGCTTCAAAATTTCACTAAGGTATCGGTGGGGGTCATCAGAGGCAAGCAAAAAACGCGAAATCAGCACTGGAAACCGCTTACGGCGCGGCCAATCCGGCCGTTGGGTCACGAGGTCCGGCCGCGATGCCAGTGGCTCTCCTGGTCGTGCCGCAGCAGGGCTCGCAGCGGCACGCGCTTTTCCTGGAGCGCCGCGACGAGTTCCGTGATGAACCGCAGGCCGTCCTGGTGGTAGCCAGCGGTCGGTTTGATCTGAGGGCACAGGCGGACCCAGTAATCGTTGAACTGGAGCATGAACAGCTCGCGCAGGTACTTGCTGACGATCGAGGCGAGGGCGATCGGAAGCTGGCGGGTCTCGCCTTTGACCAGGAAGTGCAGCCGGATGGCCTTGCCGCCCCAGGAAAGGCTGTAGCCGCTGTGGTCGTCGGTCTCCTCGAGGACTTCGATGGTCCCGGAGGCCCCGAAGCATCGCAGGAGCGTGTCGGTGTATCGCGTGCGGCCGCTCTGGCGGTCGAGATAGATCAGGATTTCCCGTTCCTTGGTTGTGCGGATGATCGAGTCGATCAGGCGGATCGTCTCGTTGAGCAGGAGGGCCGACTTGTTGCGCATCCGGTCGTAGAGATGATTGAATCGGGCTTCGACCATGGGAATGCTCCGGACGAACTCAACGGCGGCGTCGAGGTCGCGGAGTTCGCCGGCAAACATCTTCACGGCGATCCGCAGGTCGTCACGATCGGCTTCGCAGGGGATGGACGGGTCGGCGTGGCAATACCACTGGTGGTATAAATGTGGATCAGGATCAAGTGATATGGCTTTCAGTAGGGCGGTGAGGGTCTCGGGCCGGGGATCGGCGGCGCTCCAGACGGGGGCCAAGGCGCTGCGTTCGAGGTTGGCGAGGGATGAGCGATCGGCGTAGAGCTTTTTGCTGTCGGTGATGACGAGTTTGCCGGTCTTGCGGGAGGGTTTGTTCGTGACGCTTTCGGAGAGCAGTTCCCAGAGGCACATCGAGCCGAGCGCAGAGGGAATGCGAAACCCGACCGCTGAGATCACCAGCGGTCCGAGCACCGGTCCGTATCCCGCTTCGTCGATGCCTACCAGGAGCATGGGCAGTTTCCCTGTTTGCCGCGGCTGGGCGTTGCCTGCCCAATTATAACGGCCGGGGAGGCGATTGGTAGTGGGAAACGGCGAAAGGAGGCCGGTTGAGATCGCGCAAGGCGAGATATTATAGGACGTTATGGGTGGAGGAGGGTGGGGCGGGGGGAGTCATCCGGGGGGTAAGTCAAGGGTTGGGGCCAAAGCGCCGAGTAAGGCAATGGTAACCGTGACCAGTCCACCTTGAGACGCTATGCCGGCGATGGTCCCAGACATTCATGAGCAAGATCGAGACGGGGCGGTTTCAGCCCCTCCGGTGCCGGTCGTTTTGTCGGATCGGCAGGTTCCCCCCGGGGTGTCGGAGTTGGAGGCATCCGGGGCGGCTTGTCTGCGCGTGCATCCCGCGGGTCAGGGGTCGGACGATCTGCCGCTGGTCCGGGATTGCCCCGGGTTGGTCCTGGCGGTTCGTGGAGACGACTTGGAGGTCCGCAAGCGCCTGGGTCGGTGGGTGGCGGCGGTGAGTGAGCAGAATTTGCAGTGCATCATCCTGGCTGACGATCCAAAGCTGCGGTACGACGGGTGGTGGACGACGGCGGACGTGCTGCCGAAGATCCAGTGGTGCGGCTGGGACGTGGGGGCGGAGGAACTGCGGGGGCGGATCGCGGCGATGCTGGACTACCGGCAGGTGTTCGACCGGTCGGAGAAGTACCTCGGGCAGTTGGAGCAGTGGGCTTCGAGTCTGAACAACAGTTTTGAGGAGCTTCACCAGGAACTTCGCCTGGCGTGGCGGGTGCAGCAGGACTTCCTGCCCAAGCAGTTGCCCAACGGCGATCGTGCCCGGTTTGCCGCGTTGTACCGGCCGGCGAGCTGGGTCAGCGGCGACATTTACGACGTGTTCCGGCTGGACGAGCACCACGTGGGTTTCTACGTGGCGGACGTGGTGGGACACGGAGTGGCGGCTGGGTTGATGACGCTGTTCGTCAAACGGGCGCTGGTGACCAAAGAGATCGGCGAGAACTCGTACGTGCTGGTTCCGCCCGGTCGGTCGCTGTCGAAACTCAACGCGGACCTGAGTGAGATGCAGCTTCCGGAGCAGCAGTTCGTGACGGCGTGCTATGCCATTCTGAATACGGAGACGCTCGAGCTTTCGGTGGCCCGGGGAGGGCATCCGCTTCCGATTCTGATCGATTCGAGCGGCCAGGTTTCGCGGATCGAGGTGCCGGGGCCCTTGCTGGGCGTGTTCGAGGACAGCGAGTATCCGGACGTGCGGGTGCAATTGGCGGCGGGCGACAAGCTGGTGATGATTACGGATGGTCTGGAGCAGGCGTTCGGGCACGACGAACACACGGAGCGAAAGGTGGTCGAGGCGCTGGCGAAACTGCACCATCTGGGGGCGGAGGAACTGGTTCAGGCGTTCCATGGCGTTCTGGATTCGCTGGAGAGTTCGCTGCACACGGGCGACGACATCACGGTGGTGGTGGCTGAGGCGCTTGCCAGGTCCTGATCGGGCATTTCCCTTCTCGACGCGGGCTTTTGACGGAACCCATTGCGCGCCAATCACGTGAGTACAATTGCGCGGATGCGGCGTAACCGCCGCAGGATCGGGAAGGGGAAATGTTGGACGATCAGTGGCCGGGCGATTAGAATATGGTGGCTGGGGTCGTGACCGTTACGTTCCGGTCGCCAGGAAGCCGTTATGGGGGGGATGTCGCATGTCCAGTCATCACCATCATCATCACGATCGTCACGAGGATCATGGTCGCGGCGGCGAGGTCGGGCACGTGA
>Ga0123329_1000460_pt1 | contig 42516 bp, 26 predicted proteins | sample BioC12SIPDNA_FD_89703 | JGI IMG/M metagenome (GOLD analysis project Ga0123329, IMG submission 89703) | Anaerobic biogas reactor microbial communites from Washington, USA - Biogas_R1_B C12 SIP DNA | ecosystem: Engineered > Bioreactor > Anaerobic > Unclassified | place: Washington, USA | collected...
AAATTATTGCCTGTTCTTTGCCACGCCTGTGCAGAGCAGTAGACGTCGAACTGTCAACGCCGTTGCTTCTGGATCTCTGACAGTCTGAGCCGTTCTGACTTCCGCGTTGACTGGAGGAGAGCGCCTGTCCGCTCGACGCCCTGCATGGAGGCGGCGGCCGCGCAGCCGCTCTGCATGGCCCGTGCACAGGCCCTGCACCGGGGCTGTCGGGGGGCACTCAGCCGGTATAGGCGCGTCCCCGGCCAGACTGCAGTCAGGCGCTTAGCGGGTGTCCGGCGCCCATGCCGGCCGCTGGTCCGCGGGGCGGCCGGCCGATGCAGGGCTTGACGCCGGGTGCGTTGTGAGTTAGCCTGCATCAGGCGGGCGGGCGTGGGGGCCCGCCCGTGAGGCGGCTGGCTCAGGGGGGGACGGCGGAATGGCACGCCTTCAGATCGACATGCTGCCTGTGGGGGATGCGGATGCGTTCGTGGTCGAAGTCCAGACGGACGGGCCGGCCCAGGTCTGCCTGATCGACGGCGGGAAGGACTGGGAAGACGGGGACCGCGTCCTTCGTCAGGTCAACGCCTACTACGGGGGGCGCATCGACCACCTGATTCTGTCCCACCTGGACATCGAGCACGTGGGCGGGCTTCTGCGCATCGTGGAATCGCTCGGCGCCGATCGGATCGGCCGGGCCTGGGTGCACGACCTTTCGCGACACGGCGTCGATGTCGGCAAGACCGTTCAACTGGCCCGGGGGCTGGCCGAGCAGGCGCAGTCGACGCCGGTCAAGGCCGTGGCACGGCACGTGGCCGACTCGGTGGACGCCGCCAGGCGATTGACCGAGATGCTCGGGGAGAAGGGGGTCGCCGTTGCGGAGCCGTTTGCCGACGAGAACTCCCGGATCGGCCCGTTCGAGGTGATCGGACCGACGCGTGCGTTCTTCGAGGAGTCTGTGCGCACCTACGATGACCGACGGGGGCTGGACCGGATGGTCGAGGCGGGCATATCGATGCGCCGCCGCACCACGGTCGGCGCCGGCCCGGCCGAGCCCGATGAGGTGCTGGCGCAGGCCGTCGACAGCCCGGAGTCGCACAAGCAGGCCTCGTTGATCCTCCTGCTGGACTACGAGGGCGACAGGTACCTGTTTGCCGGCGACGCGGGGCGGGAGGCGTTTGCCGCTTGCCCCGACCTGGAGACGGTGCGCGGGCTGCACTGGCTCAAGGTGCCCAACCACGGCAGCAAGCACAATCTGAGCCCTGACCTGCTGGATCTGATGCGGCCGGCGCTGGCCTACATCTCGAGCGCCGGCACGGGCATCAACCCGCACCCGGCGCTGGTGGCCGCCCTGCAGAACCGGGGGGCCACCATCTACTCCACGGCGCGGAGCGGCAACATCTGGCACCGGCGCGGCGACGTGCCGGCGCGGGCGGGGTTCGAGACGCGCCCGCCCATGTGACCTGTCAGCTTGGGCCGTGCGGCGCGGGCTCGACCGCGATGCGTGCCTCCAGGCAGTGGGCGCCGCCCGGGGGGATGGTCACCGCGTCCGTTCCGGCGTTCGCCGTCTCGACGCACACCATGCCGGTGTACTCGTCGTCGCCGAAGTCGGGCATGCGGCGGGCCTTGTCGATCCAGGGGTTCCAGACGACGGTCGAACGGCTGCCGGCCTTGGCGACGCGGATGCGCCGGGCCAGCACCGGGTCCTCGATGGTGCAGGCGGCGTCGGTGTCCAGGTAGAGCCGGTCGACCTCGCGGTCGAAGGTCACGGGGCCCTGCTGGACGCCGCCGTCGGTCCCCGCCTCCCGGTAGCGACAGCCGTTGAGGCCGTGGACGGCGATCCGCGCGACCTCGCCCACGCGGAAGTAGGTGTGCAGCGCGCCGGTGCAGGTGAAGGGCTCCGGGCCCGGGTTGCGGGCGGTCAGCGCCACGTGCAGATCCCGGCCGACGGTGACGGCCATCTCCAGTTCGAAGGCATGGGGCCACAGACGCCGGGTGGCCTCATCGTCCGTCAGGCCCAGACGAAGGCGCGTGTTGCCGCCGTCCAGCGCTTCCGTGCCGAGCACGGACCAGTGTGCCAGGCGGGCGAACCCGTGGAACGGCTTCGCGGGATCCTCGGGGTGTGCGGCGAACCAGGGCCAGCACACGGGGATTCCCCCGCGGATCGGCCGGCCCGATTCGAAGCGGCTGTGCCGGCTCAGCCAGAGGACGGGTTCGGCACCGTGCGGGCGGAAGGACAGCACGTGTCCGCCGGCCAGGCAGACGGAAGCCGCTGCGTCGGCGTTCTCGATCGTGGCGACGGGCAGCCCCCCGGGGCCGGGCTCAAAGCCGAGATGGCCCGGCAGGCCGTAACGCTCGTTGAGCCGGTTCGGGTGGACGTCCTGCGTCACGGCTGCGCCTCCGAGGAAGGGCTGCACGCCCGGGCGGCCCAGAGCATGCCGCGCGTCTGGATGGCGAGCGCCTCCGGCACGTCGAAGTCGGCCGCCACGTGGCCCAGGGAGGAGTAGAAGACGCGTCCCCGGCCCCACATCTTCTTCCATGCGACCGGCACCGTGGCGCCGTTGAACTCGAACGTGGTGGTTGCCAGCACGTGATTGGCGGGGTCGACGTGCATGTAGTACTGCTCGCTGTGCATGTCGAAGTGGTGCAGCCCGGCGGTGATCGGGTCCGCGTGGTCGACGATGTGCACGCGGTAGTCGATGATGCCGTCCGGATGGGCGACCCACTGGCCCCCGACCATGAACTGGTAGTCCGTGTTCTGGCGGAAGGCGTCGCCCATCCCGCCGTGCTGGCCGGCGATGCCCACGCCGCTACGGACGGCCTCGCTGAGGGCCTTCCACTGCTCGCCGGAGATCTGGCTCATCGTCCAGTGGGGCACGATCAGGTCCAGGTCCGTCATGACGTCGGCCTCCAGCAGGGCGTCGAGCGTGTCGGTGCGGATGACGTCGAATCCGTGGCGTTTCAGTTCGCCTTCGAATATCTCCGAGACGGGTCCGGGTTCATGACCGTTCCATCCGCCGTATGTGATCAGCGCCTTCACGGATGTGCACCTCCTTGGGGTGTGCGGTGTTGGCGTCAGTCGGGTTCGATCCGCACGTGCAGGCGGTCGACCGACTCGAAGCCCCGTTCGTTCGTGCGGCGGACGCTCACCAGGTAGTCGCCCGGTTCGGCGAAGCTGTGCGCGGTCACGGCGTAGCCGTCGGGGTTGTGGACGTCGGCGTTGCCGTCGGAGCGCACGGCCACCGTGGCCGAGCCGTCGCCGAAGTCCCAGACCTCCTCACCATGCTGCGTGCGGAAGGACCGGACCTTGAACGTGATCTCCCGACCGGGGTGCAGGGCCAGCGTGGGAGCGTAGGCGGCGTGGATGCCGCTGGGGCCTTGGGCGGGGTCTTCCCGGTTCGCGACCTGGACGACCGCAAATTCGTATTCGACCCGGCCCACGGCGTCGGTCACCTTGACGACCTCGGAGTAGACGCCGGGGCGCGGGTAGGTGCGCTTGACCTTCGCCCCCGTCGCCGTGGAGCCGTCGCTGAACGTCCACTCGAAGCGGAGCGGCAATCCTTCGGCGCTCCACGACATCGAGGCGTCTAGTGTCACGCCGTCGCCGGACCAGATGAAGTGGTGGGGGCGGGCGACGGCGATGAGCTTCGGGGAATGCTCGGCCCGGTAGGCCTGCCAGATGAACGGATAGCCGTAGGCGGCGCCGTATCGGCCGGACGGCTGCGGGCAGGAGATCCCGTAGTGCAGGTGCGACCAGCCGCCGCTGTGGCCTTCCTTGCCCAGCAGCCCCACAACCTGGCCCATCGTCACCGTCTCGCCGAGCTTGAGGGCGGGGTCGATGCTTTTCAGGTGGCTGTGGCGATGGTACCAGCCGCGCCGGTCGAGCAGGTAGACGACGTCGTAGCGGGTCTCTGCGGGCGTGTCCTCATAGCCGGGCAGCATCTGGTCGCCGCAGGAGACGACCAGGGCATCGCTGGCGGCAACGGACTCGACCAGGCCTTCGGCGCCGCCGAAGTCGAGCCCTTCGTGGTAGTAGATGTCCTTGCGGGCGGGGTTCTCCGGGCCGTCCACGAACACGGGCTCGTTGCCCATCTGGGTCTGCGAGGCGAACCAGCGCTGGCGGATGGGGTAGACGAACGTGCCCGGCGTGATCCAGGGCGAGCCGGCCGGCCAGAGGCGCAGCCGCGCGTCGCATTCCATGGCCCAGGCGTTGCGGCGGCTGTTGGGCACGTAGCCGCCCGTGACCGGGCAGTCGATCTGAATGCCGCCTGCGGTGACGGGCAGCCGGTAGGTGCCCGAGACGAGGTCGACGGGCGTGCCGTTCACCTGGACGGTCACGACGGCGCGCCGGACGGCATCGTGCAGGTCGTCGCGCGTCTCCACCAGCTTCTGCAGCTTGACGGTGGCCGTGCTGCCGTCGGTCAGCTCGACGGCCTTCTCCTCGCCCAGCATCAGGTCGACCGCTGCGTGCAGCGCCTTCTCGTCTGTCTGCCAGTCCATGACGTGCTCTCCGTGCTTCCCGGGGCCCCGGCGCCCGTGCGCCATTGCCAGGATGATCGTGCCGTCATATCATGTCCGGCGCTCACCTGCAAGGGAGACGAACGAATGGGACGGATACGACGCCTGTTTGCCGACGGGCGGCTGATCGGGGCGGGCCTCTACAGCGACGCGATTGTCGTGGACCTGGGCCCGGTCTACCGCATCACCTTTGCCGGCAAGGCGGCCGACGATCCCGCCAGCGGCGCCGTCATCGGTTACGAAGACCACAACGGCCGCTTCGCCCCGGACGCCCTGGAGCGGCAGGTGGCCGATGTGTTCCGCCAGCTCGAGCGCCTGATGGAGGACGTCGCGCGCGAGATCGGCACGCCGGTGACCGTGGCCGACCTGACGGCGGCGCTGGTGTTCCTCCGGGAGGACTACCCGCGTGCCTTCGCCCGCTTCGACGACGCCTACGCCGCCGAGTTCGAGAAGCGCGGCGTGGCCGACTACCCGATCCGCACGACGGTCATGCGCACGACGTTGCCGCAGCCGGCGGCCCTGGTCGAGATCCAGTTCGAAGCCATGGTGGAGAAATGAACCGCGAATTCTGCGTTGCCGGGCCCGAACGATACGCCGTGCGCGATCTGGACCAGGTGGAGACCCCGCGCCTGCTGCTGTTCGACTGGGCGCTCCGGGCCAACCGCGAGCGGCTGAAGGCCGCCTCGGACGGCTTCCGCCGCGTACGCCTGATGGCCAAGACGATCAAGGCCTCGGCGGTCTTCGAGGAGTACCGACGCGACGGGCTGAGGGCCATGAAGGCCTCGTGCGTCAGCGAGGCGCGCGCCGTGGCCCGGGGCACGGGGATCGCCGACATCCTGGTGGCCTTCCCGCTGCACGGGCCGGCCGTGCGCAGCTTCCTGGCCCTGCGCGCCGAACACCCGGACCGGCGCATCGCGGCCATGGTCTCGAACCGGATCGGCGCCGAAGAACTCTCGCGCGAGGCTGCCGACGACGTGGACGTGTTCCTGGACGTGGACGCCGGCATGCTGCGCACCGGCGTGGCCATCGGGGCCGGCCTGCTGGAGCTGGCGGACCTCGTCGGCCGCCTGCCGCGCCTGCGAGCGGTGGGCCTGCACGTCTACGACGGCCAGGTGCACCACCCGAACGCCGTCGCCGTGCGGCGCTACTCCGAGGCCCTGATGGCGCGCATCGACGAGATGGTCACGGCACTCGGCGGCCCGGACGCCGTCGGCGAGGTCGTCACGTCGTCGTCGGTGACCGCGTTGTCCAACCTGGGCGCACACGCCGCCGGCGGCTACGCCTGGCACCACACCGTCTCGCCGGGCACGACGGTGCTCTGGGACTCGAACTACAACGACCTGATGCCCGGGGAGTTCGACTACGCGGCGGCCGTGGCCGCGCGCGTTGTGGACGCGCGTCCGTATCGGGACGGCTGGATCCTGACCACGGACTGCGGCCACAAGATGGGCGCCAGCACCGACAGCGGCCCGGTGCACGTCCTGAACGTGCGCGGATACCGCGTTTTCGGGGTCAACGAACGGTTCGGCCGCCTGCTCTGGCTCGGGCATGACCGGGCGACCGATGCCGAACTGGACGCCGACCCGAGCGAGCTGCTCGGGCACGTGGTGCTGGTCTTCCCCAATCACGTCTGTCCGACCGTCAACCAGTATGCGTTTGCCCTGCGCGTGCGGGACGGCGCCATCGTCGAGCGGGTGGACATCGATGCACGGGACGGATAGCCCCGCGCGACAGGAGCGAGCTGTGCTGTGCATGCGATCCAAGGCGATGAAGGCCCTTGTGCCGTGGCCGGCGTTCGCCGAACGCCACTGGCGTGACATCCCGAACGCCCCGGGCCTGGGCTGCTTCGGCACGGGGTTTGACGGCTGGGGGGTGCAGACGAATCAGAAGTACCTCGGAGCCTGCGCCGCCCTGGCTGCGGACCCGGACTTCGATGCGGGCGCGTGCGGCATGGACCGCGAGCGGCTGTTCGAACGCGCCCTGAGCGCGCTGCGCTACTCGCTGGCCACGCACAAGAGCGGCAGCCGGCCGCGCACCGACGGGTCGCAGTGGGGATGCACCTGGATCTCCGGGCTCGGCATCGAGCGCATGATGCACGGCATCGAGGCGCTGGAGCCGCGCCTGACCGAGCGCGACCGGGAGGGCCTCCGTCGGGTACTGGTCTCGGAGGCCGAGACCCAGCTCCGGGCCGAGGTCGTCGCCGGCCTCTGGGGGGATTCGGGACGCAACAAGCCCGAGTCCAACATCTGGAACGGCGCCATCCTCGCGCGGGCGGCGCTCATGTACCCTGACCACCCCCATGCGGGGGAGTGGCGCCGGAAGGCGGACGTGTTCCTGCTCAACGGCATCTCGGTGCCCGCCGACGCCGCTGACCCGGCGCTGGGCGACCGGCACGTCGGGGCGAACTTCTTCCCGCACTACGCACTGGACCATCACGCCTACCTCAACGTGGGCTACATGGTCATCTGCCTGAGCAACGTCGCGATGCTCCACTACGGTTTTCGGGCGCGGGGCACGGACGCCCCGGCGTCGCTCTACCACCACGCGGCGGACCTGTGGGCGCTGGTGAGGCGGCTCGTCTTCGCCAACGGACGCCTGCTGCGCATCGGCGGCGACACGCGCCAGCGCTACTGCTACTGCCAGGACTACCTGCTGCCCGCACTCGTCTGGGCGGCCGACCACCTGCGCGATCCGCACGCCCTGATGCTGGCCGAGGGCGCCCTGGACACCATTGCGGTCGAGCAGGGGCACAACGGCGACGGCAGCTTCGTCGGGCGGCGCCTGGGGCACATCGCGCGGACGAACCCCTACTACTACACGCGGCTGGAGTCGGACAAGGCCGTCGTGCTCAGCATGACGGCGCAGTGGGTCCGGCGGTTCGGCATCCGCGCCCCGGCGCCGGACGTGTCTTTCGAGGAGTCGGTCCGGGGCGGCTGGGAGGAGCGCGAGCACGGCGCGGCCTTTCATCGGTGCCCGACGCGCATCGTGAGCTGGAGCTGGCGCGCTGCCGAGCGGCCGCAGGGGCTCTGCCTGCCCCCGGACGGCGCGCACATGGCCGAATGGGAGGAGAACCTGGCCGGCAGGGTGGCCCCGGCCGGCGTTTCGGGGCGGCGCAGGGTGCTCTGGCAATGGGTCCGCTCCTTCGACGGCGGGTTCCTGACGATGGGGAGGGTCAACGAGGGCGCCGATGTCTACCTGGCGGAAGGCTACCGGGCCTCCGATCTGATCGACCACCGCATTGCCTTCGCCGCCCTGCCGGACGGCCACACGGCGGTGCGGCTCGAGCGGGCGGCCATCGGCGGCGTGCGCGTCTACCTGCGCCGCGTCGAGGGCGTCTCGCTGCGGATCGCCAACGACCTGTTCAACGGTATGAGTCGCACCTACTACCATGCGGGAGGCGAGCACGTGTCCGCCCCGCCGCGGGGCGACGACCGTGTGGATTTCCGCTCCGCGTGGGTGAACGTCGAGGACCGACTGGGCCTTGTCGGCGTCTACGGGGCCCCAGGCTGGTCGCTCGTGCGTGAAGCCGAGCGCAGCGGCGGGCACGCCGGCAGCATCTTCAGCGACCGGCTCTGCTATCCGGCGCGGGCCGAGATGCACGACGTCTTCGGGCCGGCCGACGTGCTCGACACCGGCTGCCTGATCGTCGCCTCGGTGGACCGCGCGGCCACGGAGGCGCTCTCCGGGCGGGCGGCCGGGCGCCTGGCCTGCGCCGAGGATCACGGCCGCGCCGTGCTGGTCGAGGGCCGCGACGGTTGCCGCTACCTGCTGGCCGTCAACTTCTCGTCGTCGCTGATGGGGGTGACCCCCGACCTGTCCGGCCCGGCCGAACTCGTCGATCTCTGCACCGGGAGCAGGGTCTCGGCCGACGGCGAGGGCGGGTCGCGTCTGCCCGTGGCGCCGCAGGCGGCGGCTCTGTATCGTGTGGCGGTCTACGGAAAGGACGGACGGTGATGATCATACGCGCTGCGAGATTGGAGGATCTGGACCGGCTCATGGCCCTGCATGAGCGCCTCCAGGTGCATCACGAGTCCGTCGAGCCCCGGATATGGCGGCCCGAGTTCTACGCGATGGCCCAGCGCCGGTCCATTCACGACGAGAACATCCGCTCCGCCAACGGGGCGGTCTACGTGGCCGAGGAGGGGGACGAGATCGTCGGGTTCCTCTCGGGCCGGGTGGAGGAGCGCGAAGGCACGACGCCGGGCGTCGTGGGCTACGTCCAGACGGCGTACATCGGCGAGGAGTGGCGGGGGCGCGGGGTCGGCACGGCGCTGGTCGCGCGGCTGTTCGAGTTCTTCGAGTCGAAGGGCGTCGAGGAGGCGTCGGTCCGTTACGTCCTCGCCAACCGGGGGGCGGCGCAGTTCTGGGAGGGTTTCGGGTTCCTCCCCATGGTCTGCACCGCCAACGCGCGGCTGTCCGAACTGCGCCTGCGGCTGGCAGAGCGAAGCGAACGGGCCGAGCGGCGCCGGAAGGAAGACAAGGGCTGAGGCCGCGCCTCCTCGCCCGGCGGCTCCCGGGCAGGCCGCTCAGAGCACCCCGTGGGCGTAGAGTTCGCTGTAGTAGCCGTGGCGCTCGAGCAGCTCCTCGTGGCGGCCCTCCTCCACAACTCGGCCGCGCCGCAGGACGTAGGTATAGTCCGCCTGCCGGACGGTCGAGAGGCGGTGCGCGATCACCAGCGTCGTGCGGCCGCGGCAGAGTTCCTCCATGGCCGCCCGGATGAGCGTCTCCGACTCGGTGTCCAGCGAGGACGTGGCCTCATCGAAGATCAGGATGGGCGGGTTCTTCAGGAAGACGCGGGCGATCGAGATGCGCTGCTTCTGTCCGCCCGAGAGCCGAACGCCGCGTTCGCCGGTCAGGGTGTCGAACCCGTCGGGCAGCGACACGATGAAGTCGTAGATGTTGGCCGACTTCGCCGCCCGGATCACTTCCTGTTCGGTCGCCTCCGGCCGGCCGAACAGGATGTTCTCGCGGATGGTCGTGTCGAACAGGAAGACGTCCTGCTGGACGAGCCCGATGCTCTCTCGCAGCGATCGCTGCTGCAGGTCCAGCACGTCGATCCCGTCGATGGTGATCCGCCCGCGCGTGCACTCGTAGAAGCGCGGAATGAGTGAGGCCAGGGTGGACTTGCCGGCGCCCGATTCGCCCACCAGGGCGACCGTCCGCCCCTGCGGCAGGCGGATCGAAACGTCCTCGAGGATCCACTCGTCCGAATCGTCGTACCGGAAGCAGACGTCTTCGAACCGCACGTCGCCGCGGATCGCGCTCGGCCGGACCGCCGCCGGCCGATCCACGATGTCCGGCTCGACGTCCATGACCTCCGTGAAGCGTTCGAACGATGCGAGCCCCTGCTGGAACTGCTCGATGAAGTTCACGAACCGGCGCATGGGGTTCATGATGTAGGGCACGTACAGCAGGAACCCGATCAGGTCCGCCAGGTCGATCGTGCCCCCGTGCACGAGGAACACGCCCCCGCCGATGATCACCACCGTGTAGCACTCAATGAAGAACATCATCCCGCTGTGGAAGGCGGCCATCGTGGCGTACATGCCCTCCTTGGCGCAGCGGAACTCGCTGTTGACGCCGCCGAACTTCTCGACTTCGAAGTCCTCGTTCGTGAACGATTTGACCTCGCGGATGCCCTGGATCGAGTTCTCGACGCTGCTGTTGATGTCGGCGATGCGCTCGCGCACCCGGCGAAACGCATTGCGCATCCGCATGCCATAGATATACCCCCAGACGGCCATGAAGGGCAGGGGGATCAGCGCGATCAGCGCCAGCGACCACGAGAACCACCACATCACGACGAAGGCGCCCACAAGGCTCAGCCCGGAGACAATGACGTCCTCCGGGCAGTGATGGGCCATCTCGGCGACGTTGAACAGGTCGTTGGCGATGCGCGAGATCAGGTGGCCCGTCTTCGTGTTGTCGTAGTACTTGAACGACAGCTTCTGGAGGTGGCGGAACAGGTCGGCGCGCATGTCGGCCTCCATGCGCGTGCCCAGCACGTGGCCCCACTTCGTGTTGACGTACGCGGCGATGCTCAGCAGGCCGGTCAGCACGGCTACCGTGCCCAGCACCGTCCAGACTCGGCCCATGCTGCCGGCCGGCAGGTCGTACTTGAGCATGTTGCGGATCAGGAGCGGTATGCACAGCGCCAGCCCCGAGCGGACGAGGGCCGTCCCCATGTCCAGCGCGAAGAGCGCACGGTAGGGCCGGTAGTAGCGGACGAACCGGCGCATCAGATCGGTGTTCCCGGATGCCACGTGGCCAACCTCCCGACGATCCCGGCCGGCGGCGGCCTCTGTCGGACCGTCCCCGCGGTGGTGTCCAGATCGGAGCCCCCTGCACCACCCATTCTATGCAGCGCCCACAGGCCGCGCAACATTCGATGCGACGCCGCACGGGCGGGTGGGCACACGGTGGCTGTCCCCGTTGACGTTCCCCCCAACCGTATGTACGCTGGAGGCGTGCGTTTTCGCGGTGTCGGGAATGCACGATGTTGGGAAGACTGTCCCGGAGTCAACCGGAGCCGCACGGCGCCGGTGCCGCTCGAGGCGTGATATGTTGCCGAAGAGGGTACTCCCCATACCACTCCGGGGTGTGGTGTGGAACTCGGCGGCCTTCTCTGCCGGCGGCCCCGCGTTCGTCCACCATGCGCCATGACGCAACCCGAGGATCGAGCAATGGCCGTACTGACCGCTGATGAGGCCGAAGCCTCTGCCCGAGCGCACGAGCGGGAGACGCCCTCCTGGCCTCGTCTTTGTCTGTCGGCCCGCCAGTGGCTGGTGGCGGCGGCGCTGCTGCTGTCAGTGTTTGCGGTCACGCCGGCGGTCTGGTCCCGGTTCGAGCCGCTCGATCAGGATCCGGACCACCGGATCGCCCGTGCACTGAACACCGATTACTGGCAGATCGGCCGCTACTGCCGGCAGGCCGCCGTGCAGGGCCGGGTCATGCTGCTGGGCGATTCGCTCGTGTGGGGGCAGTACGTCGGCCGGAAGGAGACGCTCGGCCACTATCTGAACCGGATGGCCGGCGAGGCACGGTTCGCCAATCTGGGCCTGGACGGCGGTCACCCGGCTGCCCTGGCCGGGCTGATCGAGTACCACGGCGACGCCATCGCCGGCTGCCGCGTCATCGTCCACTGCAACCCCCTCTGGATGCGTTCCGCACGGCACGACCTCAGCGGGGTCCCGGGCACGAGCGTCCACCATGACCGCCTGGTGCCCCAGTTCGTGCAGCCGCCCCCGGCCTACAGGGCGTCCTGGGCGCACCGGGCCGGCACGGTTCTTGAGCGCGAGGTGCCGTTCTTCGGCTGGGCCCATCACCTGCGCGCGACCCGGCTCGGCCAGGCCGCGCTGCCGATGTGGACGCTCGAAAGCCCCTATCGGCTCCCGCCGGCCGATCCGGGGCAGGGGCCCGGGCACGACGCCGCGTCCCGGCCCGGAGGCGGGCCGGCCCCTCTGGCGATCGCCTGGGTGGACCCGGACGAGTCGTACCAGTGGCGTTCGTTCCGCCGGGCCATCCGGCGGCTGCGTGAGCGCGGCAACGAGGTCTTCGTTGTGCTGGGGCCGATCAACGAGCACGCTCTGGCACCCGAGTGCCGCCGGCGATACGAGGGCCTGCGGGCGGCCATGGCGCTCTGGCTCACCGAGCATTGGGTCCCGCACGCCGTGCCGGCCGCCCTGCCGGCGGAGCTGTATGCCGACGCCGGCCACCCGCTGGCGGAGGGCTACGCGCTGCTGGCGGCGCGACTGTACGACGACGCGGGGTTCAGACGGTTCGTGGGAGCCGACGGGCCGTGAGCGCGGGGCCGTGGTCGGGAGGCCTGCGGCGCGTGCCTGCCGAGGAGCCCGGGCGTGGCCCCCTCGAAGCCCCGAACCCCCGCCTCCCGGACGGGTTGGCTGGTTCGTCGCGATCAAGTAGTGTACCATGCGATGACTGAGCGGCCGGCGCGGGCGCGTGGGCAGGGCGCCGGATGCTGCCTCGCGAGGGAGGGAGTCGGACATGCGGAGTCGCGGAGGTTACGGTTGGGCGGCGCTTGTGTTCTGCCTCTGCCTGGTGCCGCCCGCCCGGGGCGCGCAGAGCGAGTGGACGCCGGAGAAGGTCGCCGAGGCCACGCGCCTGGGCGAGATCACGTTCTTCAGGGAGAAAACGACGCGGGAGACCACCCGGGGGCCCCAGAGGTGGTTCCTGTGGGCGGCAGTGGAGTCCGGTCGGGTGGAGGGGCTGGGGTCCGCGGCCACCGCCCTGCCGACCGCCGAAGCGGCGAGGGATGGCGAACTGGGCCTGCACCTGGACCTGAACATCGCCGGGGAGAACCCGGTCTGGAGCATCCAGATCGCGGCCGAGATCACCCCGCCGATCGCCCACATCGCCCGCACCAAGAACCTGTTCGACGTCTACGCGTACCGGTCGCAGGGGACGCTGGAGTTCGACCTGCGCGGGGAGGCCCGCGGCAAGGGGCTCGCCGTGGCCTTCTACGCACCGAACGAAGGCAGCGTCATGCCGCAGTGGACGCCGCTGGACGCCTACCTGGCCGACACCACCGACTGGCAGCGCGTGGCCGTGCCGGTGCGCGACATGGACCTGAGCGATTCGAGGAACGACCTGCACGTCGCCAGCCGGGTGCTCATCGGCGGGCGCGGCTACGCCGGCCGGCTGCAGATCGATCTGGACAACATCGTGCTGCGTTCGGACGGCCCGGAACCCGAGCGAGGCCCCGTGCGCCTGAACCACGTCGGCTATCTGCCGGCGGCCCAGAAGGTGGCGCTGGTGGCCGGCAGCCGGCTGTTCGACATCGCCGGGCGGCCCTTCACGGTGCGCGCCGTGGGTCAGGACGGCGAGCCCGCCGGCGAGCCCGTGCTGCGCGGCGAGCTGGCCTTCCGCGCGGCATTCGAGCCGCGGACCTACGGCGAGTGGGTCTATGAGGCCGACTTCAGCGCCCTGCGGCGTCCCGGGCGCTACGTCCTCGAGGTGCCCGGGGTGGGGCGTTCGGTGGCCTTCTACGTGCATGAGGCGGTCTACGACTACCTGTACTACCACATGGCGCGCATGTTCATGTACCAGCGCAGCGGCGACTGCGCCCTGCCGGAGACCGTGGCCTTCGAATGGGCACGCGGGCCGTGCTACACGGCCCCGACGCCATTCCAGAGCGACCCGACGAAGACGCGCCGCATCCTGCACGGGTGGATCGACGCCGGCGACGCCCGCGTCTACCCGCACGGGTTCGACGTGGGGTTCCTCATGCAGGGCTGGGAGTTCACGCAGGAGAAGCACTTTGACGGCCAGCTCAACCTGCCGGAGAGCGGCAACGGCATCCCCGACTTCCTGGACGAACTGCGCTGGAAGGTGACCTACTTCCGCGAGATGCAGCTCGACAACGGGGCCGTGCTCGGATACGTTCTGCCGTCGACCCGCAGCGGCAGCAATCCCGATCTGGGCCGCAACAAGGGCTGGGACAACGACCCCGACCCGCGCGTCATCGTGGACCGCATCGACTACGAGCGCAGTGCGCGGCTCGGCGCCGGCATGGCCGGCATGGCGCGGCTGATCCGGCCCTATGATCCGGACGATGCGGCGGCCTTCGGCGCGGCCGCCCGGCGCGCCTGGGACTACGCGCGGCAGAACGAGCCGGCGGAGCGGCCGGGTCGCGCGGCCGGCTGGCACGACGACGTGCTCTGGCTGGCTGTCGAACTCTGGCGGCTTACCGGCGAGGCGGAATACCACGACGTCGTGCGCGAACTCGCCGACACGGCGGGACGGTGGGACAGCAACGCCTGGAAGGACGACTCGGCCCCGCTGGCATGGGTCTCGTATGCGCAGGACGAACGGGCAGACCCGGCCCTGCGGGAGGCCTTCGTGCGGCGCTTCGTCGGCCAGCTCGACGTGCTGTTCGATCTCTCGGCCGGCGACCCCTACCGCATCGCCGTCTGCCCCCACGGGTGGTTCCACTCGCCGCCCCGGCTCGGCCACACGGCCGCGCTGCTGACGATGGCATGGAAGCTCACCGGGCAGGACCGCTACCGCGACCTGGCGCAGGAGTTCGTCGATTACGTCTGCGGGCGGAATATCTACCGCCTGTGCGACGTGACGAACGTGGCCGAGGAGACGTTCAGCACGCCGTTCAACATGTACGAATGGACGCCCGGCCGCACCGCCTGGATGCCGGGCTACGTCTGCTACATGAGCGTCGATCAGGGCGGCAACCTGTCCCGCTTCGCCGCCCGGCGCATGCGCGTGACGCGCTGGAACTGGTACTTCGGCGAGCCGGCGATCGGGATGAACCAGGGGATGGTCATCGCGTGCATGATGCTGATGGAGGGCAGGCGCTACGACGACCTGATTGAGCTGGGGGCGTTCCCGGGCGTCCGGCCCTTCCGGCCGGGCCTGCCGTTCGCGCCCACGCCGGTGGGCGGCTCCTGGGGCGCCGAGCCCGTGGTGCCCGCCCGGATCGAGTGATCGGGCGCGATGGCGGCATCGGCCCCTCGTCCGCTCGCCGATGAACAGGGAAACAGACAAACGGAGAGACGACGGATGAGACGTGTTGATTTGGGGGCGATCGGCGTGTGCGTTGCCGCGATGGGCCTTCTATTCGTGGCCGCCCGGACGGCGGCGCAGGACGCGGGCGACGTGGTGCTGCCGGGCGGGGTGGAGGCAGTCTGGGATATGGAGGCGGCCGATCGTGAAGCCACCGCCACGCGGGAACGGATCTGCATCAACGGCCTGTGGCGTTTCCAGCCGGCCGGGGCCGAGGAGGAGCCCGTGCCGGTGCCCGACTCCGGCTGGGGCTACCTGAAGGTGCCGGGCCCCTGGCCGTCCGGCTCCGATGACTGCCAGGCCGTCTTCCCCGCGCCCCGGTGGGCCCACCTGCTGCCGAATCTGGACGTCGTCTGGCACGAGCGGGACGTGACCGTCCCGGCGGACTGGCAGGGACGCCGCATCGCGCTTCACCTCCAGTGGATCAACTCCTACGCGCGCATCTTCGTCGACGGCCACGAGGCCGGGAGCGTGGTGTTCCCGGGCGGCGAGGCCGACCTGACGGAGTTCGTCACCCCGGGGCGGACGCACCGGCTGGCCCTGCAGGTCACCGCGCGGCGGCTCACGTCGGACCACTCCCGGCCGCTGCCGTCCGAACGCGGCCCGAACCAGGCCGGCGGCGGCCGCAACCGCGGCCTGATCGGCGACGTCTTCCTCGCCGGCACGCCGGCCGGAGCCCGCATTGACGACGTGCGGATCGACACCTCCGTTCGCGAGTGGCGCCTGACGGTCACCGCGCGGCTGGCCGGCCTGCAGGAAGGCGGGCGGTACGCCCTGCGCGCCCGCGTGCTGGACGGCGACCAGGAGGTCCTGGCCGCTCAGAGCGAGCCGTTCACCGCCGGCGACGTGCAGGACGGGCGGTTTGCCTTCAGCGCGCCGTGGCAGGCCCCGAAGCTCTGGGATACCGAGACTCCCGAGAACATCTATCGCATCGGCGTCGAGCTGTGGGATGGTGGGCGGCTGGCGGACGCCTGCCTGCCGGTGCGGTTCGGGTTCCGCGAGTTCTGGGTGGACGGCCGTGACTTCTACCTGAACGGCGTGCGCACGGGCCTGCGGGCTCTGCCCATCGCAGCGGCCCAGACCAGTCCCGCCTACGCCTGCTACGAGGGCGCGCGCGAGATCATCGAGCGCTACCAGTGGCTCGGGTTCAACGCCGCCTACACGCATAACTACGGGTGCACCCCGGGGGCGCACCTGAGCTTCGACGGGTTGCTGAACGCAGCGGACGACACGGGGCTGCTGCTCGCCTTCTCGCTGCCGCACATGAACGCCTACAACTGGTCGGACGACGCGGCGGCCCGCGCCTATGAGCGGCACCTGGAGCACTACGTGCGCCAGGCGCAGAACCACCCCAGCGTCGTCCTCTACAGCCAGAACCACAACTCGATTGCCTCCTCCGCCGACCAGAACCCCCTGGCGCTGCCGCACGGAGAGGCGCTGGAGTCGCATCCGAGGGTCCCGGTCGTCTACGAACGGGAGCATATCCTCCGTCGGTTCGACGGTACCCGGCCCGTCTACAATCACTCCGGCCCCTCCCGCCAAATCACCACGGTCAACTGCTATCTGAACTGGGTGCCGATGCAGGAGCGGGCCGAGTGGTTCCTGCCCTGGTCGGAGGAGGGGGACCGGGCGCTGTTCCTGGTCGAGTACGGCGAGCCGCTTATCTTCAGCTACTCTTCGGTGCGCGCCTCGTGGGCCGACTTCCGGAATCCCAGCCTGCACCAGCACTACTACACCGAATGGGGCGCCCAGCAGTGGGGTGACCGGTCCTTCGACCTGAGCGAGTATGAGAAGGCATGGCTGCGCTGGGAGGCCGGCCGCTGGCGCAGCGGGCAGCCCTTCCTGCGCTGGGACTACCCCATGCGCTATCCCTCGCGGGGAGAGGTCGGCGGGCTCTATGCGAACACCCTGAACCTGCGCGAGGTGCAGGCGGAGTACATCGCCCGGGCGTGGCCGGCATTCCGCACGCTGGGACTGTCCGGCTTCAACATCTGGCACGTCAGCGAGTCGGCCATGCTGACCGGAGACCCCCAGCCCGTCCTTCTGGAGACCGACTGGCGGTCCCTCCAGCGTCCCGGCCTGAGCGTGGACCGCATCCCCGTGTCCGGCGGCCTGACCACCATGCTCGCGGCGGACCGCGGCGACTTCGAACTGAACGTCCGCGGCGAAGCCCTCCTGCGCTACAACCGGCCGCTGCTGGCCTATATCGGCGGCGCCCCGCAGCGCTTCACCGAACGCGGACACAACTTCCTGGCCGGCCAGACAGTGGAGAAGCAGGCCATCGTCGTCAACGACGCGCGCCGGCCCGTGGAGTGTGCCTGTGAGTGGACGGTTGACCTGCCGCAGCCCGTCCGCGGAGCGGCCACCCTGCGCGTCCAGCCGGGCGAGAACGCACGTGCGCCCATCCGGTTCGCGATTCCAGCCGGCGTGGCTCCGGGGTCCTACGAGATCACCATGACCGCCCGCTTCGACACGGGCGAGGTCCAGGACCATGCCTTCACAATCGACGTGATGCCGGCCCCGCAGCCGCCGGTGGTGAGAAGCCGCACCGCCCTGTTCGACCCGCACGGCCGGACGGCGCAGTTGCTCACCGATCTGGGCGTGTCCTTCGACCTCGTGGAGGCCGATGCGGACCTGGCCGGCTACGAGGTGCTCATCCTCGGCAGGCAGGCGCTCAGGGTCGAAGACCCGGCTCCGGACCTCTCCGGCGTGCGGGACGGCCTGCGCGTGGTGGTGTTCGAACAGGAGTTCGCCGCGCTCGAGCGGCGGCTCGGGTTCCGCGTGCAGGAATACGGCCTCAGGCAGGCGTTCGCGCGTGTGGCGGACCATCCCATCCTGGCTGGCCTGCGCAACGAGAACCTGCACGACTGGCACGGCGAAGCCACGCTCGTGCCGCCGTACGTCGAGTCCGAGAGCCCGCGCCGGGACCCCCACATATTGTGGTGCGGCCTGGAGGTGCGGCGGCCCTTCCGTGCCGGCTGTTACGGCAACGTCTCGTCGGTCATGATCCACAAGCCGGCGCGCGGCGACTTCCTGCCGCTCGTCGACGGCGGCTTCGGTCTGCAGTACAGCCCCCTGATGCTCTACCGCGAAGGGCGGGGCGTCGTCGTGTTCTGTCAGATGGACGTGACGGGTCGCAGCCAGGCCGACCCGGCGGCCCGGAGGCTGGCCGCCAATATCCTGTCCTACGTGGACTCCTACGAGCCGCGGCCCGAGCGCCGCGCGCTCTACGCGGGCAACGCAGATGGCCTGCGCTACCTGCAGGCCGCCGGCGCCGACGTCGCTCCTTACGACGGGCAGCCGCCCGACGCCGAACGGGACGTCCTCGTGGTTGCCGGCACCGAACCGGTGCCGCAGGCCGACCGGCTGCGCGCCTGGGTGCAGGCGGGCGGGCGGCTGCTGGCGCTCGGTGCGGACCAGGCGGTGGCCGAATCCGTCCTGCCGTTCCCCATTCGCATCGAGAACGGGGAGCATATCTCCTCCTACTTCGAGCCCGAGCCGGCCGGCTCATTGCTTGCGGGCATCGGGGGCGGCGATCTGCTGAACCGGGACCCGCGCGCCCTGCCCCTGGTGGTCGATGGCGTGCGGCGGATCGGCAACGGCGTGCTGGCCGAGGCGGGGGACGCCCCCGTGGCCTTCTGCCAGATGCTGCCCTGGCAGTTCGACTACGAGGCGCTTCCGAACACGAAGAGGATGTTCCGGCAGTCCGGCTTCGTTCTCAGCCGGCTGCTGGGCAACATGGGCGTGCGGCTGGAGACGCCGCTGCTGGATCGGTTCGGCAGCCCGCTGGTGCTTCCGCCTCAGCCACCGGCCGAGTATACGGAGACCGTGCGGATCGAGCGCGAGGACCGGGCGATCCGCCTGCCCCGTCGCTGGCGGGGGTTGCCGCTTTCGTCGGGAGAGGCGCCCCAGGGCTGGACCGACCCGGGCTTCGATGACACGGCCTGGCGCGACATCGCCGTGCCCGGCACCTGGGAGGACCAGTCCGGGGACCTTGCCGAGTTCGACGGCACCTTCCTCTACCGGGTGCGAGTCAACGTGCCGACGGAGATCGCCGCCGGAGACGCGCTCCTCGTGCTCGGTGCGATCGACGACGAGGACCTCACCTACGTGAACGGCCGCCTGGTCGGCTCCACCACTCAGGAGACGAACCCGCGCGACTACTGGCAGGCAGCGCGACGCTATCGCCTGCCGGCGGGCACGCTCGTGGCCGGCGACAACGTGATCGCCGTCCGGGTCGTGGACCTGCGTCAGTCCGGCGGGATCATGGGGTTCCGGAGCATACCCGACGTGCCGCCCCTGCAGTCGCTCCGGGAGAACCGGCGCTGGCTGGACGGCCTGTACCTGGACGAACCGGATCCGGAGGACGATCCCTACCGTTACTTCCGCTGGTGACGTGCCGACGTGAGACATCTGGGATTGAAGGAGGACGCTGCATGGCGCTCAACGTGGGATTCGGGACGTACGGCATCACCCCGCCGCTCGGCGTCAGGATGGCGGGCTACTTCCAGCGTGTCGGCGTGGCCGAGGACGTGCATGACGAACTGACCGCGCGGTCGATCGCGTTCGAATCGGGGCGGGCGCCGGCGATCCTGTGCGTCGCCGACGTGTGCATGATGCCGCAGTCGTGTGTGGACGGCGTGTGCGGCCATCTGGGCGAGCGCATCGGCGTGCCGCCGGACCGCATCGTCGTGGCCTCGACTCACACCCACTCCGGTCCGGCCCTGCATGGTCCGGGCAGCGCCTACGGGGAGCTGCTCCCGAAGCTGGTCGCCGGCGCCGGCGAACTCGCATGGAAGCGCCGGGCGCCCGCCCGCCTCTCCTACGGCACGACAAAGGCCGAAGGCCTCTGCATCAACCGCCGTTCCCTGCGCGGACCGGTGGACGAGGAGGTCATCTTCCTGACGGTCGAGGACGAGGGCGGGCGGATCGCCGGCGTTCTGTTCGCCTTCAGCCTGCACGGCGTCATCATGGGGCACGTGAACCTCAGCATCTCGGCCGACTACATCGGCGTCGCACGCCGCGTCGTCGAGGCGGCCCTGCCCGGTGCCGCCGTCGTGTTCGGCACCGCGCCGTCGGGCGACGCCAATCCCCTGACGCCCTCCGTGCGCAAGCTCCTGGACGAGCACGGCGAGGCCTGGTACACGGACGATCCGCTGACCGGCATCTACGACCGGAGCAGCGGCACGTTCGAAGAGGTCGAGCTGCTCGGCACGAAGCTGGGGCAAGCGGTCGTGGACGCCCTCGGATCCCGCGAACCCGTGGAGAACGCCGCGGTGCGGACGCGGCGCTGGACTGTGGACGTCGGCGCCGAGGGGGGGATGGAGGTTCCCCTGACGGCGTTCGAACTGGGGGACGTGACGATCGTCTCGTTCCCGGGCGAGCAGTTCGTCGAGACGGGAGCGACCGTCAAGCAGATGCTCCGCAAGGCCGGGCGGCGTCCCATGGTGCTGAGCCACGCGGGCCCGCTGGTCTACGTGCCGCCGAAGTCCGAATGGGCGAAGGGCGGCTACGAGATCGTCCTGGCGCGCCGCCGCAAGCTGGCCCCGGACGCCCAGGAGCGGCTCGTCGACAGCATCCGCCGCGAACTCTCGCTGCCGTGACCGCCGGTCCGGAGGAACGGGCATCGACGAGTCCGGCCGGATCACGGCGAATCTGATCTCGGGGCGCTTCGGCGTTCCCTGTGAGCGCCCGGCGCCGCACGCCTGCACTCAGCGACGCATGGCCGTGTCTACGGAACCTGACGCGCGCGCTCGACCAGGTCTACGGCGCCGGCGCGGAGTTCGTCCGGCGCCGGCATGGCGCCGGCGCGCATGAGCTCGGCGATGGCGCCCATCTCGGCGTCGCGGTAGACGGCACAGGCCGCACGCACCTGGCCGTCGCGAACGTAGTGCACCAGGAAGCCGCTGCCGGAGGCGACGTCGCCGTCCACGATGGTCTCGTCCCATTCCGGCGCGTGGCCCACCCAGGCCAGGTTCACGCCGCCCTGGGCCGTCCAGAAGAAGGGCGTGTCGTCGTAGCGGGCCCGGCGGCCCGCCATGTTCAGGCCCGCCACGCGCCCGAGCTGCATCGCCAGGCGCCAGTGCTCTATACGGACCGGCTCGCCCGTGCGGGGGGCCGGGAAGCGGGCGATGTCGCCGGCCGCCCAGAGGCCGTCCGCAACCTGCATGGCGGCATCGACGGTGACGCTCCCGTCGGCGTTCAACTGCACGCCCCGCAGGTAGTCGGTCACAGGCTCCGCACCGATCCCGACGACGACGAGGTCGGCGGGCAGGCGCTCCCCGCCCCGCAGGACGACCGCCTCCACGTGCCCGTCGCCCTCGAAGCGCTCCGGGGCGCTCCCGAGCCGGAATCGGATGCCGTTCTTCTCCTGAAGCCCCTGCAGCGCCGCCCCCACCTGCCGGCCCAGAACGCGTTCCATGGGCACGGATTCCGGTGCGACGACCGTGACGGTCTTCCCCTCCTCTATCAGGCCGGCTGCGACCTCCATGCCGATGAACCCGCCGCCGACCACGACGATGTCGTTCGCACCGCCGGCCGCCGCGCGGAGCGCCTCGGCGTCGGCCAGGCTGCGCAGCGTCCGGACGCCCGGCAGGTCCATCCCTTCGACGGGCAGACGCCGCGGCCGTGAACCGGTGGCCAGGAGGCACGCGTCGTACCGGATCGACTCGCGCCCGTCCATGGTGACGCGCTGCGCCTGGGGCTCGACGGCGGTGACTTCGCGTTCCGTGAGCAGCTCGACGCCGTGCCGGCGGTAGAAGTCGTCCGGACGGAGGGCCACCGCGGACGGGTCGTCCTTGGACAGGACCCCCTTGCTCAGTTCCGTGCGATCGTAGGGGCCCCGGTCCTCGCGGGTGACCATGACGATGCGCCCCTGGTAGCCGGCCTGCCGGAGCGCCTCGAGGGCCGCGCCGGCGGCCGCGCCGCCGCCGACGATGACGAACGTGCGCCCGTCCGCCTGCGGATCGAACGGTACCGTCTCGGGCAGGCGGTGGGGCGCGGCGTCTTCCGGGATGTCGACGATGACGTCTTCGTCATGGACGCGGACGTCGAACTGCTGGAGGGAATCCATGGCCGGCGGCTGCAGCACGTCCCCCGTGCGGGCGCAGAAGCACGCCTGATGCCACGGGCAGCGCACGTGCCCGCCGTGCAGGACGCCCTCCTCCAGGGGCGCGCCGTGGTGCGTGCACTCCGCGCTCACCGCAGAGAGCCGGCCGCCCTGGTTGACGATCAGGAGTCTCCGCCCGTCCACCTCCACCGCCGCCATCCGTCCGTCCGCGAACTCGTTGCGTCTGCCCACTATGTGTTCGGCCATGAGGCCCCCCCCTGTCCGTTCGCCTCGGTTACCAGTCGACCCGGCGGTTGATGATATTCAGGAACTCGGCCCTGGTGGCCGGGTCCTCGTGGAAGCTGCCCAGCACGGTCGACGTCTGCATCACGCTGCTCTGCTTCTCGACACCGCGCATCATCATGCACAGGTGGCGGCATTCCATGACGACGCCCACCCCCTCGGCCCCGACCGCTTCGCTGATCTCCTGCGCGATGCTCTGTGTGAGCCGCTCCTGGATCTGGAGCCGGCGCGCGTGCACGTCGACCAGCCGCGCCAGCTTGCTGACCCCCAGCACCTGGTCGTGGGCGATGTAGCCGATGTGGCACCGCCCGAAGAACGGCAGCATGTGATGCTCGCACAGGCTGTAGACCTCGATGTCGCGGGCGATGATCATGTTGTTGGTCGTCGAGGCGAACAGCGCGTGGTTGATGACCTCCTTGGGGTCGGCGCGGTATCCGCTCGACAGGAACTCATAGGCTCGGGCCACGCGCATCGGTGTCTTGAGCAGGCCCTCGCGGTCGGGGTCCTCCCCGATCTCGATCAGCAGCTCCCTGACCAGCTCGGCCACTCTCTCTACGTTCACCGCGCGATCCTCCGTCTGAGTTGGTCGGTCAAATGCGGCAGCGGTTCCAGTCCCTGCGTGTCCCGGCAGACGGGCAGATCCGCAAGGCGTCCGTCCGTGCCGGGCAGCGGCAGGTCGGGGGCCAGTTCGGCCAGCGGCACGGCCAGAAACGGCCGGCGTCGGATGTCCGGGTCCGGGCAGACAAGGTCCGGCTCTTCGATGACGGCGTTGCCGAACAGGGCGATGTCCAGGTCGATCGGCCGGGCGGCGCACGCGTCGTCCGTGCGCACCCGCCCCAGGCGCCGTTCGATCTCCCGCAGGACGGCGTACTTCAGGTCCCGGGCCGTCCGGTCCGTCTCGATCCGCCAGACGCCGTTGACGAACGGCGGTTGCCCGGGCCGATCGACCGGCGCGGCGCGATACATGGTCGAGACGGCCTTCACGCGCACCTCCTGCAGCAACAGGTCCAGGGCGGCCGGGACGTTCCGCGCGGGCTCGATGTTCGAGCCGACGGCGACGAAGGCATCCACCCGGCGGCCGTTCGGCATTCCTCAGCGCTCCCGTGAGATCTCCACCGCCACGCTGCGGGCGAAACGGAGCGCCCCCGGCTTCTCCAGCGTGACGTCGACCCGCCGCACGCGCGGGTCCTCCAGGCAGGCGTCCGCCACGGCCTGGGCCAGCGTCTCCAGGAGCCCGTATGCCGAGGCCTCGACCAATTCGATCACCCGTTTCTTGATGGCCACGTAGTCCACCGTATCTTCCAGGGCATCGCCGGCGCAAGCGGCCCGGAGGTCGGCATGCAGGGTGATGTTCAGCAGGACGTTCTGGAGCGCCTCGCGTTCCCATTCGCGCACGCCGATCACGCAGCGCAGCAGCAGGTCCCGGATGTGGATGCGGTCGAGCCGTTCAGCCTCCATACGTCCTCCCCGTCATGTGGTGGCCTCCGTCGACGTAGATGACCTGTCCCGTGACGAAGCCGCTCTGCATCAGGAAGAGGGCGGCGCGGACGACGTCGCCGGCGCCGCCGTGGCGCTGCAGCGGGTTCGTGCGGGCCAGCGCCTGCAGGTAGGCCTCGTCGCGGCCGGGCGGCGGCAGGATCAGGCCGGGGGCCACGGCGTTCACGCGCAGTCGCGGGGCCAGCTCCAGGGCCAGCATGCGCGTGAGCGAGAAGAGCATTCGCTTGCTCAGGTGATAGGCCGCGTGCTCGGCATCGTAGGACAGGATGCGGCAGTCGAGCAGGTTGAGCACCTGCCCGCTGCGGCCCTGGGCGGCCAGGGCGCGGGAGAGCTGCAAGGGGGCCAGGGCGTTCACCTGCACGTTCGCCGCCAGTTCCTGCCCTGAGAACTCCAGGAGGTGGCTCTCGGCAAAGATGCTCGCGCTGTTGACCAGGACGTCGACGGGGGCGCCGGCCCGGTCGGCCGCCCTCGCGACCAGAGCCTCCGCCGCCGAGCCGTCGGCCAGGTCCGCCTGCAGGGGCCAGGCATCGGTTCCCAGGTCCCTGACGAGGCGGACCGTCTCCTCGGCCTCGGCCGCGGACGTGCCGTAGTGCACCACGACGCGGAGGCCTTCGGCGGCCAGCGCCTCCGCGAGCGCGCGGCCCAGGCGCCGCGCGGCGCCCGTTACGAGCGCCACCTGCCCGGCCCTCAGAGTTCTTCCCTCCATCCCGTTCCCCCCCCGGCGGACGCCGTGTGCCGACGTGCGTGGCTGCCAGCCGGTATTATCCACGCCCGTCGGCGGGGGGGCAAGGTCGAGCGGGCGGTTGACAGCGGAAGACCGGACGGGGTATAAGTCGGGCGAGTATGTACGGACTCTGTGCCGACAGCGGAGGCCGCGCGCGAGGCGCGGCACCGCCCGCTGCCTGCAGCGGCCCCGGATGAGGGGTTTCCTCCTTGCGCATGCGTGGTGGTCAAAGATGAGCAGCGTAGTCGACTTTGATGCCCTGCGGACGTTCATGGATGTCCCCGAGGCGGCTCGGTGTCTGCTGAGCAAGCCGGAGAAGGAGATCTGCTTCAACCTGAACCTCAAGAGCAGCAGCGGCGCGCTCATCGAGGGCGACTGCTTCGTGGTCTACCACTGCACCGTGCGCGGGCCGGCCAAGGGCGGCATCCGCATGAGCGCCCACGGCACCCTGGAGGAAGTCCGGCGGCTGGCCGAACTGATGAGCCTGAAGACGGCGCTTGCCGGCATCCCGTTCGGCGGCGGCAAGTCCTGCATCGCCATCGATCCGGCCAGTCTGAACCGGTTCGAGAAGACGGCGATGCTCAAGGAGTTCGTGCACATGCTCCGCCTGGAGCTGGAGCACGGTGCCTACATCCCCGCCCCCGACATGGGCACCGGCCCGACCGACATGGCCGTGATCTTCGGCGAGACGCACATGCTCGAGTCGGTCACCGGCAAGCCGCCGCGCGTGGGCGGGCTGCCGGGCCGGCTGGAGGCCACCGGCCGGGGCGTCAGCCATGCCGCTCTGCTCGCCCTGGACAAGATACTGAAGAAGCCGGTCCGGGGCGCCACCGCCGCCCTGCAGGGCTTCGGAAACGTCGGCAGCCACACCGCCGCCTTCCTGGCCGACGCCGGGGTGAAGCTGAAGGCCGTCGGCGACATCACCGGAGCCGTGCACAACGAGGGCGGGCTGGACGTGGCCGCCCTGAGGGAGCACGTGGCCCGGACGGGCGGCGTGGCCGGCTTCTCCGAGTCCGAGCCCATCTCCGACGCCGAGTTGCTGGCGATGGACGTCGACCTGCTGCTCCCGTGCGCTCTGGAGGACGTGCTGCACAAGGGCAACGCGGGGGACGTGCGCGCAGCGGCCGTGGTCGAGGGGGCCAACGGGCCCACTACGCCCGAGGCGGCCGCCATCCTTGCCGCGCGGAGTGTGCCGGTCGTGCCCGACATCCTGGCCAACGGCGGCGGCGTCATCGCCTCCTACGTCGAATGGCGCAAGGCCAAGAGCGGTGCGCTGACGACCAGGGAGGAGACGTTCGCGCTCGTCGATGAGCGCACGGAGTGGGCCTTCGCACAGATGCTGGACATGGCCGCGGCCAAGGGCTGCTCGCTGCGGGAGGCCTGCTTCGCCATCGCGGTCAAGGAGCTTACGGACTCCATGATCGACCGCGGCTGGGTGTAGGCGCCCCCGCCGCATCTCCGCGCAGGAGGGACGCGCCGCGGCGCAGAAGCCGCGCGCTGCGGTTTCCCTGTGGGCGCCCTCTGCGGATGCGGAGCATTGACGGGCTCCGGGGATTGCCCTAAACTCGGCCTGACGGACGGAACGTTGTCCGCTTTCTGGGAGGCCGCCGGCCCGGCGGCCTTCAGAGCCCATCCGCCGGCGCGAGGCGGCGGATCATCCCGTTCGAGGGGTTTCCCGCTATGCGTTGCAGGCACCACGTGAAGGTCGCGTTGTGTGTGTTGGCCGGGTTGGCGTGTGTGTGCCTGCGGTCGGCGGCGGCGCAGACGGACGTCGCCGTGGCGCTGCCGGCCGGTGTGCGCGCCGTGTGGGACCTGGGCAAGGCGCACCGCGAGGCCACCCCCACGCGCGAGCGGGTGTGCATCAACGGCCTCTGGCGGTGGCAGCCGGCCGCAACCGACGGGCAGGAGGTGCCCGGAGGGCGCTGGGGCTACTACCGGGTGCCCGGCCCCTGGCCCGGCATCACCAACTACATCCAGAAGGACAACCAGACGCTGTTCGCGCATCCGTCCTGGGCGGACGTGCGCCTCCGGGATGTCGCCGCCGCCTGGTATCAGCGCGAGATCACCGTCCCCCGCGAATGGGCCGGCCGGCGCATCGCCCTGACCGCCGACTACGTCAACTCGTTCGCGGCCGTCTACGTGGACGGCCGGGCGGCCGGTCAGATCTCCTTTCCCGCCGGGGAAGCGGACCTCACGTCCGTCTGCCGGCCGGGACAGACGCACGTCCTGACCCTGCGGGTGGCGGCCGTCCCTCTGAAGGACGTCATGATCGCCTACAACGACACCATCGGCCCGCGGGAGGTCAGAGGCAGCGTGGCCCGACGGGGTCTGTGCGGCGACGTGTACCTGACGGCCACGCCGGCCGGGCCGCGCATCTGCAACGTCAAGGTGGACACGTCCGTGCGCGAGACGCGCATCACCCTGCACGCCGACCTTGAGGGCGTCGCCGGGGGCACCGAATACCGCCTCCGCGCCCGCGTGAAGGACGGGGAGCGGACGGCCGCGGAGTTCACCAGCCCGGGCTTTCAGGCCGGCGACCTGCAGGACGGCCGCTTCACGTTCGCCGAGCCCTGGATGCCGGAGAACCTGTGGGACATCCACACGCCGCAGAACATGTATGACCTGGAGATCGCGCTGGAGGACGCCAACGGCAGGCTGTGCGACGCGGCCCTGCCCGTGCGGTTCGGTTTCCGCGAGTTCTGGATCGACGGGCGCGACTTCTACCTGAACGGCACGCGCATCTTCCTCTCCTCGGTGCCCCTGGACAACGCCCAGCTCGGCGTCGGCTCGGCCAACTACGCGGCCGCCCGCGAGAGCATGCTGCGGCTGCGCGGGATCGGCATCAACTACGTCTACACGCACAACTACGGGTGCGAGCCCGGCACGCACGTGAGCTTCGAGGAGGCCCTGCGGGCCGCCGACGACGTCGGCATGCTCGTCGGGCTTTCGCAGCCGCACTTCGGCCAGTACGACTGGAGCAGCCCGGACGCCGAGAAGACCAACGGCTACGCGGAGCACGCAGCCTTCTACGTGCGCGTCGCGCAGAATCACCCGTCGGTCGTCTTCTATCCGACGAGCCACAACAGCGCGGGCTACGCGGAGGACATGAACCCGTCGATTCTGGACGATCGCGACCCTCCGCGCAGCGGCGGCTCCCTGGGCCGCATCCGGCAGATCCTGCGTGCCGAGAGCATCATCCGCGCGCTGGACCCGACGCGCATCGTCTATCACCACTCATCCGGCGACCTGGGCTCGATGTTCACGGTCAACTTCTACACGAACTGGGCGCCGATCCAGGAGATGTCCGACTGGTTCGGCTACTGGGCCACACACGGCGTCAAGCCCATCTTCACCTGCGAGTACTGCGTGCCCATGTCCTGGGACTGGACGATGTACCGCGGCTGGTATCGCGGGGCCCGCAACTACGGAGGCGCGACGGTTCCATGGGAGTTCTGCCTGGCGGAATGGAACGCTCAGTTCCTCGGCGACGAGGCGTTCCGCATCAGCGAGCCGGAGAAGCGCAACCTGCGCTGGGAGGGCGAGCAGTTCCGCAACGGCCGGCTCTGGCATCGCTGGGACTACCCGACGAATGTCGGCTCGAGCGCGTTCGTCGAACGCGATCCCGTCTACGCTGCCTACTTCAAGGACAACTGGCGAGCGTTCCGCACCTGGGGCATGTCGGCCAACTCCCCCTGGGACCACGGCCACTTCTGGCGCCTGCGCGAGGGCGTCGACCGGGGGCGCCAGGACCTTCAGGTGGACTGGGACAGCCTGCAGCGTCCGGGCATGAGTCCGGACTTCATCGAGGACCGCTACGAGAGGATCGACCTGGCCTACGAGCGTGAAGACTGGATTCCCGGCGTGGCCGCGCAGGCCCTGGTCGAGAACAACGGCCCGTTGCTCGCCTACATCGGCGGCAAGCCGGACGCCTTCACGAGCAAGGACCACAACTTCCATCCCGGCGAGACGTTCCAGAAGCAGTTGATCGTCATCAATAACTCGCGGGAGACCGTCTCGTGCGCGTGCGAGTGGTCCCTCGCGCTTCCGCGCGCGCTGGGCGGCAAGGAGTCCGTCGTGCTGGCGACGGGGCAGATTGAGCGTCTGCCCCTGACGTTCGGCCTGCCTGCCGGCCTGGCGCCCGGGCGCTACATGCTCACGGCGACCTTCAGGTTCGGGAACGGGGAGACGCAGCAGGATTCCTTTGCGGTGGACGTGCTGCCCGTGCGGGAGCCCGTGCGGGCGGCGGGGCGTCTGGCGCTGTTCGACCCCCGGGGGGAGACGGCCCAGTTGCTCGATCGATTGGGCGTCGCCTTCGAGCGCGTCGATGCCGACGTGGATGCGTCGGCATACGACCTGTTGATCGTCGGCAAGGGCGCGCTGACGGTCGGTGGGCCCGGCCCGGACCTGGCGTCGGTCCGCGAGGGCGCCCGCGTCGTGGTCTTCGAGCAGACGCCGGAGGTGCTCGAGCAGCGTCTCGGCTTCCGCGTCACGGCCTACGGACTGCGCAACGTCTTCCAGCGCGTGCCCGACCATCCGGTTCTGAGCGGCCTGCGTCCCGAGCATCTCGAGAACTGGCGCGGCGATGCGACGATTCTGCCGCCGGAGCTCGAATACCGGATCAGCTCTCAGTTCGGTGCCCCGACCGTGTCGTGGTGCGGCATTCCCGTCACCCGCGTATGGCGGGCGGGCAACCGCGGCAATGTTGCCTCCTCGCTGATCGAGAAGCCGGCGGCCGGCGACTTCCTCCCCATCATCGACGGCGGCTATAGCCTGCAGTACAGCCCCCTGATGGAGCACCGCGACGGCAACGGCCTCGTCCTCTTCTGCCAGATGGACGTGACCGGCCGGACCGAGACCGACCCCGCCGCCGAAGCCCTGGCCGCCAACGTCCTGGAATACGCGGCCGCCTGGCAGCCGTCTCCCCGGCACGCCGTGGTCTACGCCGGCGATGACGTCGGGCGGGCCCACCTGGAGCGCGCCGGCTTCGCCGTCACTCCGTACGTCGGCGGCAGTCTCTCGTCCGATCACGTGCTGGTTGTGACCTCCGAAGGGGCGGCGGCTCTGAAGCCTCAGAAGCCGGCGCTGGATGCCTGGCTGCGGGCCGGCGGGCGCCTGCTCGCCCTGGGGCTCACCGAAGCGGAGGCGGACGCCTTCCTGCCGTTCCACGTGGACACCGAGGACCGCGAACACATCGCGACCGTCTTCGAGCGGCCGGCCGCGCGTTCTCCGCTGGCGGGCGTCGCGCCGGCCGACGTGCACAACCGCAGCCCGCGCGAGTTCCCGCTCGTCACCGGCGGCGCACGGGTCGTCGGCGACGGCGTCCTGGCCGTGGCCGAGGACGCGAATGCCGTCTTCTGCCAGTTGGTTCCCTACGAGATCAACCCGGCCCAGGACGCCGTGACGGCGCTGTCCTTCACCGATCTGGACTCTGTGGACGGCGAGAAGAGCGCCCTGGTGACGCTCGGGCCGGTCACGGCGGTCGGGGCGTCGCTGAGCCAGAACGTGAAAGACATCAAAGAGGGCGCCACCTATACCTTCGCGGCCTTCGTCCGGGCGCTCGACGGCACGGCGAAGGTCAGGCTGGAAGTGGAGCGGGCGGGAAGCCCGTGGGACCGCGCGCTCAGGGCGGACGCCGTGGCCGTCGGGACCGAATGGACCGAGCTGCACGCGACCTTCCGGACCGACAAGCCGTATCCCCAGGGCTGGCGCGCCTATCTGCTCGGAATGCAGCCGGGCGCGCGGTTCCTGGTCGATGCCGTCCGGCTGTACGAGGGGCCGTACACCCCCCGTGCCGACCAGCAGGCCCCTAACATGTTCGCCGATCCGAGCTTCGAAGAGGACACCGCGTCCTGGACGCTGACGTGCAACGTTCACCAGTATAACATCAAGCGGACGTACAGGCGGACCTCGTGCCTCGTGAGCCGGCTGCTGGCCAACATGGGCGCGGCCTCGGCGACGCCGCTTCTGGAGCGTTTCGCCGAGCCGGCCGGAGTCAGCGGTGCCACCTCCCTTCTCCAGGGAGGCGACTTCGCCTCGGACGAGAACGCCGACGGCGCTGCCGACGGATGGACCGTGTCGGGCGGGGCCCGTCGGGAGAAGGTGGGCGAGGAGTGGTGCCAGGTGATCGGGACCGCCGAGGGCGGCGACGGCAGCCGCATGATCAGCCAGACGGGCCTGCGGATCGAGCGCGGCCAGTGGTATCGCGTGTCGTTCAAGGCCCGTGCCGAAGGGATCCAGCCGCCCGAGATCACACTGGCGGTTAATGACACGGAGAAATGGGCCGCCGTGCTCCCCTATACGACCTTCGCGCCCGGCCCGGAATGGAAGGAGTTCTCGTTCGACCTGCAGGGCCGGGACACGAAGGAGGGCCGCACGCGCTTCCAGGTCTGGTGGCGCGGCGGCGGCCGGCTCCTGCTCTCGGACGTCCGGCTCCAGCCCATCGGCGACCCGACGGTCGGGCGCTGGCTCGAAGGGCTCTACATGGACACGCCGGAGGAATGGGACGACCCCTACCGCTTCTTCCGCTGGTAGGGCGTCGGGCGCCGGGCCGCACATCGGTTGAGACCGACGGAGCGGCCCGGGGGCGCGTCTTCATGCGCCGCCCGGCGGCTATCCTTGGCGCCGGCGGGGCGCCGTGTGCTACAATCGCGGGATGGTGTCTGTCTCACGTCGCGCGACCCTTCGGAGCGACCCCGCGATGACCGATCAGCAGAGCGAACGTTCGGTGCCTCTGGAGCCCGCCTGGGAGCGCGAAGGCACGGTCTATGTCGTCGGCCTGGACGGGATGACCCTGGACCTCATCGAGCCGATGGTCGAGGCGGGCGACCTGCCCACCTTCGCCCGGCTGGCCCGTGAGGGGAGCTTCGGGCGCCTGGAGACCATCCGTCCCACGAACTCATCGCTTCTGTGGACGACCATCGCGACCGGACGCCACCATGCGGATCACGGCATCGACGGCTTCCAGTACTATACGATCCTGGGCCGGAAAGTTACCCGCACAACCATCCGCAAGTACCGCCGTCGCGGCATCCGCCTGGTCGAAGCGGTCGCCAAGGCGCTCCATCTGCGCAAGAGGTTCCACTTCGACGGGCGGCACATCCTCGCGAAGACCTTCTGGGATCTGGTCAGCGAGTCCGGCCGAAACGCCGTCCTGGTGAACTGGTGGCATTCGTGGCCGGCCGCTCCGATCAACGGATGCGTGGTGAGCGACCGCGTCCACTACTGGCGGTCGGCCGCGCGCGGCAAGGAGCCGAAACAGAGCCACCTGACCTACCCGCCTGAGCTTCTGGACGAGGCGCGCGACCTCCTGATGGCTCCGGACGAGGTGACCGCCGAGGAGTTGCAGCGCTGGGTGAACCTGCCCGTGGAGCGCATACAGGCGCTGATCGAGCAGCCCCACCGGAAGCGGAGCCCGGTTCACGAACTCCGCTTCCTCGTCAGTGCCGACCTCACCTACAGCCGCCTCTTCGAGCACTGTGTGGACCGCTTCGACGATCTGTGCCTGGCCTGTGTGTACCTGCGCGGGCCGGACATCAGCCAGCACAGCGCGTTCGGCTACATGCCCTCGTCCGTCAACTCCGACGCCACCCCCGAGGAACGGGAGGCGTTCGGCCGCGTGGTGCCCGAGACCTACCGCTTCGCCGACGAACAGCTCGGCCGGGTCGTCGACCGCATGGGGCCGGAGGACACGCTCTTCGTCGTCTCCGATCATGGCTATGCCGTGCAGGCCGACAGGCCGGGCGGGCGCCACGGCCCCTACGGCCACGCCCTCTGCAAGCCGCCCGGCATCCTGTATGCATGCGGCAGCGGCATCGAACCCGGCGCGCGCATCCCGGAGGCCGATGTGTATGACGTGGCGCCGACGGTGCTTCGCGCCCTGGGGTTCCCGCTCTCGGCCGAACTCAAGGGGCGCCCTCTGGAGGATGTCTTCACGGCCGATTGGCGGCGGGAGCACCCGGCCCCGCCGTCCGTGCCCACCTACGGCCCACGCCTGGCCCGCCACGATGCCGTGCGCACGTCTGCACGCACGGACGAGGCCGTCACCGAGCACCTGCGCGCCCTGGGCTACCTCGAGTAATCCGTTTCCGGGGCAGGTGCTTGCATCCGGACAGGGGCAGGCGCTATACTCCGTGGCGTCGGCGGAGAGGGCCCGAACGGGCCGCCGAAGGGGCAAGTCCCGCGCGGACGAAACTCTCAGGCCAAAGGACGCCGACAGCCGACCTCTGGAGAGTCTGCCGCCACCGAAGGGGCAAGGCTAAAAGGCCGATCTCTCAGGTTCCAGGACAGGGGTCAAGGGGAGCGTTGCTCCACTTGCGTCCGGACCGGAGAGCCCAGGATGTCCCCGTGTCTGCAGATTCGCCCGCCCGTTCTGTCGACCCGGCTGCCGCTGTACCCGTGCGAGGACCTCGCTGCCGCTCCCTGCCGGACTCCCGGGCCCCCGTTCCCCGGCGCCCGCCCGCCGTTCCACCCCTCACCACCGGAGAAGACACACCATGCGTATCGTCGTGCTGGACGGACATGCCCTGAACCCCGGCGACAATCCATGGACCGACCTGGAGGCGTTCGGCGATCTGACGGTCCATGACCGGGTGGCCGAGGACGAGATCGTGGACCGGGCGGCCGGCGCGGCGATCGTCCTGACCAACAAGACGCCCCTGACCGGGCCGACCCTGGCCCGGCTGCCCGAGCTGCGCTTCGTCTCCGTGCTGGCCACCGGCTACAACGTGGTCGACGTCCAGGCGGCGCGCGCACGGGGCATCCCGGTCTCGAACGTCCCCGTCTACGGGACCGACTCGGTGGCGCAGTTCGTCTTCGCGCTCCTGCTGGAGCACTGCCACCACGTGGCCCTCCATGACCAGCAGGTGCATGCCGGCCGATGGGCGGCATGCAAGGACTTCTGCTTCTGGAGCACCCCGTTGGTGGAGCTGGCCGGCAAGACGATGGGGGTGGTCGGATTCGGCCGCATCGGCCGGCGCGTGGGCGAGCTGGCGCATGCCTTCGGCATGGCCGTCTGGGCCCACGACGCCGCGCCCGGCGAGGCGCCCCCGTACGGGCCGTTTGCCTGGAAGGGGCTGGACGAGCTGTTCGCCGGGGCCGACGTGGTCTCGCTGCACTGCCCGCAGACCCCGGACAACGCGGGGATGGTCGATGCGCGTCTGCTGGGTCTGATGAAGCCGGGGGCGTTCTTGATCAACACCGCCCGCGGCGGCCTGGTCAACGAGGCCGATCTGGCGGCGGCGCTGAACGACGGGCGCATCGCGGGGGCCGCCGTCGACGTCGTCTCCACCGAACCGATCCGGCCGGACAACCCGCTTCTGGGCGCGCGCAACTGCCTGGTCACGCCGCACATCGCCTGGGCGTCGCTGGCGGCTCGCCGCCGCCTGATGCGCACCACGGTCGAGAACGTCAGGGCGTTCATCACCGGCCGTCCGATCAACGTCGTGAACTGAGGGGCCTTCACGGGGAGGTAGGCGCCATGCATCTGTCGGAACGAGTCGCCCGGCTGGGGACCGAAACGGCTTTCGCCGTCTCTGCCGAGGCGGCGGCCTATGCCGCACAGGGGAACCGTGTCTATCCGTTTCACCTTGGGGACCTGAACCTGCCCACGCCGCCGAACATCGTCGAGGCCGCCGTTCGCGCGATGAGGGACGGCAAGACGGGCTACTGCTCCAACTACGGCCTGCCCGCGTTGAGGGAGGCGGTCGCCGACGACGTAAACCGCTCGCACGGAACCGCCTACACGATGGCGAACGTTGTGGTCGAGCCGGGCGGCAAGCCGACGATCGGCAAGCTCATCCAGGCCGTGATGGACCCTGGCGATGAGGTGCTCTACCCGAATCCGGGCTACCCGATCTACGAGTCGCAGGTGGAGTTCCACGGCGGGCGGGCCGTTCCGTATGCGTACCGGGAGGGGCCGGACGGGTTCGTGATCGACCTGGACGGGCTGGAGGCGGCCGTCACGCCCCGCACCCGGCTGCTGATCCTGAACGACCTGCAGAATCCCACCGGCGCCGAGGCGCGCCCGGACGAACTGCAGCGTCTGGCCGATCTGGCGGAGCGGCATGACCTGCTGTTGCTCTGCGACGAGGCCTACTTCGACATCCGCTACGCCGGCCGGTCCGCCTCGCCGGCCTCGCTGCCCGGGATGCAGGAGCGCTGCCTGCTGCTCTACACGTTCTCGAAGCGTTACGCCATGACGGGCTGGCGGCTCGGAGCGGCCGTCGGCCCGGCTCCGCTGGTCGACGTCATCGCCAAGCTGAACGTCAACGACGAGTCCTGCACCAATCACTTCGTGCAGTACGGCGGACTGGAGGCCCTGACGGGCGATCAGTCGGGACATCGCGGGATCCTTCGCGAACTCCAGTGCCGGCGCGACACGGCGGTCTCCCTGCTCGGTGCGATCGACGGCGTCCGGTGCCACCGGCCGGAAGTGACGTTCTACCTGTTCCCGAACGTCACGGAGCTGATGGCGCGGAAGGGTATGACGGACTACTCGCAGTTCCGGGTGGCCTGCCTGGAGCAGACCGGGGTTTCCTTCTGCACGCGGCTGCACTTCGGCCGGCCGGGGGAGGGCGAGGGGGAGCGCTACATCCGCCTGGCGTATTCCGGCATCGGCGTTGAAGGCATCGAGGAGGGGCTGGAGCGGTTCCGGCGCTTCGCCGAAGCATGAGCCCGGAGGGCCGCGATCAGAAGCCCGGGACGGCGCCGCGGGTGAAGGACCCGAGGACGGTGCTGACGCCCGACACGGCGGCTTCGGACATGATCACGCCGATGAAGAAGAGGCGGCCCTGCCGCAGCATGCGGCCGCCGGCGAACCTCGAGACGGCGACCTTGATGAACCAGCCGATCAGGAAGGGCAGCCAGATGCGGTCCGGGTTCCAGCCCTGGCAGGTCAGAAGCCCGATGGGATGCAGCGGCCACCAGTAGAAGCGGGCCCGCATGAACATCACGAAAGACGTCAACAGGATGCCGGCGACAAACGGGCCGGTGTAGAACAGGCGGCCCGTGCCCCGTCCGACGATCTTCGTGTGGGCCAGGTCGAACGCGGTCCGCACGTTCCCGATGCCCGACCACGCGGCGTCGTTGAAGTTCACCACCCCGACCTTGTAGGCCTGATCCAGGTAGGTCCAGCTCGATATGGTCAGGGAGACGATCAGCACGAGCACGATGATGGGGAGCAGCAGGGCGCGCTTCTTCGGAAACACCTCGCTGATCCGCACCGAGTGCATCATCGCCGGGCCGTGAGGGATGCTGTACATCATGCGGCGCTGCATGTGGGCCAGGACGGCCCCGGGCGGGCCGAAGGCGGTGCCGCCCGTGATGCCGTAAACCAGGTCGGTCGGGTCCCATGCCAGCCAGGGGTCGGGCACGCCGCTCTGGGCCACCAGGCGCGCATGGACGAACTGGATGCACATGAGCACCGCGAACCACGCGATGGCCGTGGGCAGGCGCATCTGGAACACGCGGAGCCAGGCGACCACCAGCGCGGAGCACAGCAGGAGGCCCCAGAAGGCCCAGCCCAGGGGCAGGACCTCGCGCGAGTCGTCCGTCTCCCGCCCCCGGCCGAACGCCCTGCGCAGGACGTCCGCGAAGTGCCGCCGGCACATGAAGAGCGCCCCGATGGTCAACGCCACGTAGGCGCCTCCCATCTGCCAGCTCAACAGGTTCGAGGGGCTGATCGTGCTGCCGACCTGTGCAGAGACGACCAACTCCGCGCGTGTGAACAGGTAGATGAACCAGATGCTCATCGAGACGTCGACCGGCACCAGGAAGGCGAAGCCGAGGGCGATCCAGCTCATCGGCACGTCGACGAACCGGGCGGCCTCCAGGGCCGTGCCTGCGAAGGTGGTCTGCAGGGGAAGCTTCGGCGACCATACGGTGCCGCCGACCAGCAGCGGGACCGCACGGATCAACCGGAACACGGTGGCTCCGGCGAACCCCAGCACGAATGCCTGGTTGCCGAAGATGATCGGCAGCCAGCCCTCGCCGTCGGCCCCCTCGCTGAACTCGAGGGGGACGCGGGCCAGGGGGAACTGCAGTCTCTCCTGATCCACCCACTGCTTCCGCAGCAGTATGCACATGAACAGCACGGCGGTGAAGAAGATCAGCCAGAAGACCCCCCAGCTCAGCAGAGGCGTGCGCCACGCGTGCCAGGGCACGCGGGCCTCGCTGCCGCCGCCCTCGTAGAACCGCCGGGCGGCGACCGACAGCGGGTCCTTGCTCACCACCAGGTCGTCGGCGACGGCGTTCAGCGCCGTCTCGCGCCAGATGATGTCGGAGCGCCCCGCCAGATAGGGAGGCCCCGCAAGCATGGGCAGCCAGAAGCGCTGCAGGCCGGTCGTCGGAATGCTGGAGGCCACCAGGAGCATGATCCAGACGAGCATCAGCTCGGCCTGGCGGAAGGCCCATCCCCTGCGCACGAACTTGATGACCACGTTGACGACCAGCGTCAGGACGACCAGCGCGAAGACGCAGGAGACGGGGAAGTTGCTCTCGGTCATCCGCCCCCAGATATGGGCCCAGCCGCAGTAGACGTCGGACCAGTTCAGCAGCCCGGCCAGGAAGAGGCCCAGGAAGAACGCGCGCCAGGTCATGGGGGCTCCGTGCCGACTTGCGGATGGGGCGGAATCGCCTTCAACCCGTCCGGAAAGCTATCAGACGCGCGCTTCCTGCGCAAGTACCCGCTTCAGGGCGGCGTCGAGCCGGTGGCCCGTTCCACCTCGCCCGCCAGGGTGAACAGCGCCCTGGTCCGCGCCTGCCAGCCCGAACTCATGAACCAGGCGAAGCCCATCTCCGTGCCGGCGCTCAGGCAGTGGGGGACCGCCTGGCCGGTCCAGCCACGCAGGCGCTGCTGGGCCCGGAAGTGCTCCTCCAGGGCCTCCTCGCAGCGCGCGGCCAGGTCCTCGCCCAGCTTTGCGCGAAGCTCCGCGTCCTTCACGGCCCGTTCGACGACGACCCGGGCCTCGCCCTCCTGGATGCCCTCCCGCAGGTGCTCGTAGCGGGTGGTGACGGCGGGCCCCTCCGGCGTCGGTGCCAGCAGGGCGATGTAGACGTCCAGGTTGCGCCAGTTGCTCTGCGGGTAGCGCTCGGGGACGCGGGCGGCGCGCTCCCCCTTCTTGTTGCGGATCACCTTCCAGAAGTCGCCCCCGACACGGCCCACGCCGCGCCAGCTGCCGGCGATGGCGAACGTCGGCAGGGTCCGCCACGTGGCCTGATCGATCCTCTCCAGGTTGTTCCCCCGGTGGAAGTAGGCGATCAGTTCCGGCCGGCTCCAGCCTGCCAGGCTCTCTTCGTGCCCCGTTTTCGAATAGACGATGGCGCGGTAGCCGAAGTCGGCCTTGGTGTACGTGCCGTGGGCGGCGACGACCCACGGGACTCCCGGCGCGACCTCGGCGAAGAAGGCGATGTCCTGTTTGCTCGGGCAGGCGTCGTTCATCATCCCGAGCATCATCCGATCCTCCAGCCCCCGCTGCGCGAGGTGGCTGCGGACCTGCTCCATCAGCGGCTGCCACAACTCCCGGCTTCCCGGGTCCTGCAGGCCCGGCAGCACCACGGTCTCGATCGTTCCCGCCACCTCGTCGACCACGGTCACCTTCGGTCCGGTGTTGCCCTCGAAACGGTTGTTCTTCTCCATGAACTCCTTGTGGTAGCCGCGGCCCTGGAAGTCCTCCTGCCGGGCCATGTACGCCTCCCACACGGGGACGATGACGATCTTCAGGGGACCCAGGTTCTCCTCGGCGGTGGTCAAGTAGCGGTCCATGATGGAGAGGTCATACCCGTAGGTGCCGTCGGGCTTCCGGACCCAGCGGACCATGCTCTCGGCGTTGCCGAAGTTGCTCTCCGCGATCAGCGGCACGTAGGCGACCCGGGTGCCCGAGTCCCTCACGAGCCGGAAGGAACGGGCGATCATCTCCCAGTGCCGCTCGGACCACAGGGGGGTGTCGTACTCCAGTGCCAGGGTGTCCGGCGACTGGAGGATCTCCGCCCAGACGTGGTAGTCCTGCGGGGCCGACAGGGTCCAGTCGGCGACTTCCAGTTCCACCGGGGCCGTCAGGGGCGCCTCGCCCTGCGCCGCGATGCGGACCGTGCCCGCGTAGGTCCCTGCGGCCGCGTCCTCGGGCACCCGCACGGTGAGCCACAGCGTGGTGACGGCCGCCTCGGCCAGGTTGCGGGAGAGCACGCTCGGTGCCGGGGCAATCTCGGCGGGAGGGGTCTCGACCAGGCAGCCCAGCTCGGGATCGGCGATACTCCGGCTGTTGCGGGAGGTGTGGGTGTAGTTGCTGCCCCAGGGGAGGGCATAGCGCACCTGCACGGCGGAGGCCGGCACGACGCCCTGCGGCCCTTCCAGGTCCGATGCGCTCACGTCCAGGCCCCGGATCGGGCGTGTCGAGCCCAGCATCAGCTTGCCCGAGAACGCGCCGTTGCGGGCGCCGACGATCCGGACGGGGCGCAGCGGCTCGGCCTGGTCGGCCCGGTCGGTGATGAAGTCGCTGGCCAGCAGGTCCTGATTCCACACCTGCAGACCCTCGGGCCGGCGGGCGTTCGGCACCAGGCCGTCGGCCCGTTCGGCCGTCAGGCATGCGTCCAGCGCCACGCAGAGCGGCCAGCGGAAGCGGGTGTCGTTGCCGTTCTTGAGCTGATAATCGCGGACGTCCCGCGAGTAGGGCCCCCGGACGATCTCAACGGCGAGGACGTTCACGCCCGTCCGGAGCGCGTCGGGCGGGATATCGACGTCTTCGAGCACGCGGCGGCGCGCCTGGCCTACAGAATCCCTCGGGTCGTTCCTCCGGACGCTTCCCGGGCCGATGCGGGGGGCCAGGGTGCCGTCCTTCAGAAATGCCTCCGGGGGATAGGGTTCCGCCAGGTCGGCGCCGGGCGCGATGTGTGCGCGCGCGATCTCCCGGCCGTTGACGTACATGATCGCTCCGCCGTAGAAGGCGACGGACGCCTTCAGGCCGTCGACCATCGACGGATCGGTGACGGTGAACTTACCCCGCAGGCAGAGGCGCTCCAGCTTGATGTCGAACGGCGTGACGTGGATCAGGCTGCGCGCCCAGCCGCGGTCGTCGAAGTCGGGGGTCGTCCAGTCGGCCGGCGGGCTGTACTTCTCCCACTCCGGCCAGGGGTCGTCCAGCGGCACGATCAGGCCGTCGACCTCGGCGACCGGGGGCCTGGCCGTGTGGTAGCAGCGCCAGAAGCTCAGCGAGTCCAGCACGACGGTCGGTTCGGGGCCGGCGGCTTCGACGGCGGCGCCGTACGCGATGCCGTTCAGCACGGCTCCCACAGCCAGGACCAGGGCCGTTGCGCGCAGCGCACGGGCCCGGACGCTCCTCCGCCTCGACTTCATCGTCTGATTGCCGTCCATGTTTGTTTGACCTCTCAGGCCCGGCCGAGGAGAGCGGCCTTTCGGCAGGGCGGCCGGGGCCGGCACGGGGCTCCGTGGTTCTCAGGAACACCGTGCAGGATATCATGAACCGCCGCCGCCCGCCAGCGGCGCGGGGGCCGGTCAGCGGCGACGGCTTCCCCCGGTGGGCGCCGGCGGCGCGGCCGGGCCCGGGAAGGCCGTCGGTCCCAACAGGGCGGCCAGTTCGTCGTCGAGCGCGTTCAATGAGAACAGCACGACGCCGCGCGCGCCCTGCCGGCGGCAGGCGGCGATCTGGCGTTCGATCTCCCGGGCCCGGGCGGCCCGGGGGGTGTCGGGGGCGATGTCCCAGGCGCCTACGCCGGGGAGGATGCGCGTGAGCGCGGGGTCGATGCGCTTCCACCAGGCGAAGGCCGCCTCAAGGGCGTCCGGGGTCCGCACATACGACATGGGGATGACGTAGTCGCAGAGGCCCTCGCGGTGCCAACGCGGCCAGTCCTGCAGGACGCTGTCCGCGCCGCTTTCGGTATGGTAGACGGCGGCGGTCACGACGGCGTCGGGCCGCACCTGTTTCGCACGGCGGCAGACGGACTCTACGAGCCGCGTGATCTGCTCCTTGCGCCAGGAGTCCCAGAGGGCGAGCTTCGCCCGCTCTGCGGCGATCGCGAACGGCCGGGCGGAGATGGGGACGAGGTCTGGTCGGGCGCCGGTCGGACGCACAGTCCGTTCGCCGCGGAAGTACTTCGCCGTCGATCGGAAGCCGAGCAGTTCCCGGGCCGATGCGTGCGACATGGCGAACACCGGCCCGTCCAGAAAGAGCGCGCAGCCGCCCGCGCGCACATGCGTGAGCAGCGTGCGCGCGATGTCCTCGTTCATCATGTAGAAGCCCGGCAGCACGACCGCCGTCCCGGGCGGGAGCTGCGCGAGGCCCGCGTCCGTGGTCCTCTCGACTCGGTAGCCGAATGCCTCCAGCCAGGGCCGGTCGCGCCAGTAGGTGCGCCGGTAGCGGGTCGCATTCAGGTCCGAGTCGAGCAGGAACACCCGGTCCCGGGGCGCGACGCCGGCCGCAGTTAGCGTGTTCTGCACCGCGGCGACGACGAAGCGCGGGCACCAGGACGTCACCTGCCAGTTCAGCAGCAGCACCGAGCCCCTGCCGACCTGGTTGAGCGCGACGGCGGGCACGCCGTCATCGAACGTCGCCAGGACCTGTGCCGTCGTCGGGGCAGCCAGCGGATTGGCGCTGAGGGCGCCGCAGGCCGGCAGCTCGGGGTAGGCCAGGGACCCGATGTCGATCCCGAGGTCCGCCCGGGCATTCTCGCGGCAGGCCGGGCAGGTGCAGACGGCCTTGTTGTCGAACCGGACGTAGTCCAGATGCACGCCGTCGACGTCGTAGCGCTCCAGCACTTCGGCCATCAGGTTCGTCTGCCACTCGCGCACCTCGGGGCGGCACAGGTCGTACCAGTCGACGCGGACCCCGCGCAGGTCCATTGTGCGCCAGGACGGCCGTTCGTCGAGGATGCCGGGTTCGGGGCCCCAGCCATAGGAGCCGTTGACGAACCACGCGTGGACCTGGAGCCCGCGCCGATGGCCCTCGGTCACGACGTAGGCCAGCGGGTCGAACCCGGCCGGGATGCCGGCCATCGGCGGCACGATGCCGCTGCGGTAGAGGGCGTGGCCGCGTTTGTGGAAGACCTGCACGTAGAGGCTGTTCAAGTTGAGCGTCTGCGCCCGGTTCAGGAGGGCGTCCATGGCGGCCGGCTCCATGCAGGCGTCTGCGGAGACCCAGGCGCCCCTGAGTTCGGCCGGGGGCGGCGCCGCGCACGCGGGCATCAGGGCGATGGCCAGCAGGCAGGCGGCGAGGAGTGGCCGCACGGCGGGCTCCTTCGTCATGGGTGTTCGATGGCCGCGTCGCCCGGCGGGTAGGGGAACCGGGGGTGCCACGGGAGCGCGCAGAGTTCGACCAGGAACTCCGCCAGGCCGCGGCACGACGCCTCGATGTCGAGTCGGCCCTTCTCGGCACTGGAGCGGCGGGTCTCGCCCCCGCCGCCCAGCGGGACGTGCAGGTGCCAGGGGCGCACGTAGTAGACGGGGCGGTTGGCCCGGAACTCGACCAGTGGACGGCCGAACGGCAGATCCTGCAGGTGCTCGGCGTGGACGAGGTCGGGATGCAGGTGCATGATCCGGGACGTCTCGCGCTCGCCGCCGTGGTCCGAGGGGTGCTCGATCACCTCCCGGGCTTCCGGCCAGAAGGCCGAACCGCCGGTCAGGCAGACGAACGCGCGGCGGTCGGGGTCGGTGACGCCGAAGTGCTCGCGCAGCGTTGCTCGCAGCGTGTCGGTGTTGCCGCCGTGGCCGTTCACGAGCACGACCTTGCGGATGCCATCCTCTTCCAGGGCGGCGATGATGTCCAGCAGCACGCGCATCAGCGTGCGCACGCCGATGCGGCAGGCGAACGGCCATGCCTTGAAGTTCACGTTGTTGCCGATGGGCAGCGTGGGGTACATCAGCACGCGGCCGCCCTGTTCGTTGGCCCGCACGACGGCGCGCCGGCAG
>Ga0123329_1000462_pt1 | contig 42489 bp, 28 predicted proteins | sample BioC12SIPDNA_FD_89703 | JGI IMG/M metagenome (GOLD analysis project Ga0123329, IMG submission 89703) | Anaerobic biogas reactor microbial communites from Washington, USA - Biogas_R1_B C12 SIP DNA | ecosystem: Engineered > Bioreactor > Anaerobic > Unclassified | place: Washington, USA | collected...
CCTCGGCTTCCTGCCCGGCGACATCCAGGCCAAGGTCAACCCCTACCTGCGCCCCCTCTACGACGCCCTGCACGACCTGATGGACGTCCGGCGCGTGCGGCGCTACCTCGACAGCGACATCATCGAAGTCGTCCCACTGGCCTTCGTGCGCGGCCGCACGCTCGACAACGCCTTCATCATCCTGGATGAGGCCCAGAACTGCACCGTGGGCCAGATGAAGACCTTCCTGACGCGCCTGGGCCAGCACGCGCACCTCGTCGTCACGGGCGACATCACGCAGATCGACCTGCCCCCCGGCGAACGCAGCGGGCTCGTGGACGCGCAGGACCGCCTGCGCGACATCCCCGGCATCCGCTTCGTCTGGCTCGACGAGAGGGACATCGTCCGCCACCGGCTCGTCCGGCTGATCCTGAACGCCTACAACCAGGGACTGCCGCCGCCGGCGGACACCGGGCAGGGAGGCGGCCATGCGACCGGATAGCAGACAGACCAACGGAACCGCGCGCGCCAAGGGAAAGGGCCCGGAGGCCCCGCGCCCGCGCGTGCGGCTGGCGGCCCTTCTGCGGGGTCTCGGCTTCCTCCTGTTCACCGCCGCCCTCTACTCCATCCTCATCGCAGGCCAGACGCCCCTGGACGTCCGCCTGGGAGAGCCCGCACCCCGCGACTACAGGGCCCGGGCGCCGTTCGTCCATCTGAACAGGGAGCGGACGCGCGCCGCACGCCTGGCCGCACGGCGTGCCCAGCCGCCCGTGTTCCGCTCAGCCCCGCGGCGCTGGAGCGGAGGCGTGGAGGCCCTGCAGGAGGGACTGCAGACAGGCCCCGACGCCCTGGTCTGGCAGAGACTGCCCGAGGAGGGCTTCGACCGGGCCGCATTCCTGGAACTCGCTGCCGGGCTCGCGGCGCGGCCGGACGTGCTCACGGCGGCCCTGGAGCGGATGGCCGCCGGCCATTGGGCCCGCCCGGGCGACCTCGGCCACGAGTTGATGATGGAGACGACGGCGCCTCACGTTGTCCTGCGCGCCCCGGAGGGCGGAGAGACGCTGCTCCCCCGCGAGGCCCTGAACGCCCTGGAGGGCGGCTCTCCGGCGTTCCGGGAGGCCCTGGCGCCGATCCTGGCCGACCTGCCCGAGGCCCAGGCGGACCTCCTGGCGGCCGGAATCGCCCACGCCCTGCACCCAAACCGGGAACTCGACGTGGAGCGGTCCATGGAAGCCGGCGACAGGGCCGCCGCCGAGTTGCCCCCCGCCACGGAGACCATCGAGGCCGGACGCCTCATGCTGGCCCAGGGCAGCGAGGTCACCCGCCAGCACATCGACGACCTGACCCGTGAGCGCGCCAACTACTGGGCGGGGCGGACCGGACGCCGCGTGAGCCTGCAGAGGCGCATCGGCGTGGCCGTCATGCTGCTGATCCTCCTGCTGGCGTCCGTGCTGTATGCCGAGCGCTTCGAGGAACAGCTCCTGAGCCGGGCCAAGCAGCTGGTGGCCCTGGTCGTGCTGACGCTCGGGCTGGTCGCCGTGGCGCGGCTGGCCGTCCTGTGGAGCGTCTCCCCCCTGTGGGTGCCGATCCCCCTGCTGGTGATGATCATGTGCCTGGTCTACGACCAGCGGTTCGGCCTGGGTGCGGGGCTGTTCTATGCCCTGCTGGCCCGGCTGGCCTGTCCGGGCGCCCACCTGGAGTTCATCGTGCTGCTGCTGGGCGGGGTGCTCACGGCGCTGTTCGCCGGCCAGGTGCGCACGCGCAGCACGCTGATCAAGGCGGGGCTGATGGCCGGGCTGGTGCAGCTCGCCGCCGTCTGGGGCCTGGGCCTGATGGCGGTGCTGGACGGGCCGCTGGTGCCGCTCCGGTTCTGGCAGTCGCCGCTTCTGAACGCCTCGCTGGTGGCCCTGGCCAACGGCGTGGCCTCCGGCTTCCTGGTCAGCGGCCTCCTGCCGGCCATCGAGCGCCTCTTCGGCGTCACCACGGACATCCGCCTGCTGGAATGGAGCGACCCGAGCCAGCCCCTGCTCCAGCGCCTCCTGCTGGACGCCCCGGGCTCCTACCACCACAGCATGGTGGTGGGCAGCCTGGCCTCGGAGGCCGCCGAAGCCATCGGCGCCAACCCCCTCCTGGCCCGCGTCAGCGCCTACTTCCACGACGTGGGCAAGCTGAAGAAGCCCGAATACTACGCCGAGAACATGCCCGAGGGCGGCCGCAACCCGCACGACGAACTCTCGCCCACCATGAGCAGCCTCATCATCACCGCCCATCCGAAAGACGGCTCCGAGATGGCCCAGCAGTACGGCGTCCCGCCCGTCGTCCGCGACATCATCCTCCAGTCCCACGGCTCCACCCTGCTGAAGTTCTTCTGGAAGAAGGCCCAGAAGGCGAACGGAGAGATGGACGAGATGGAGGAAGGGCACTTCCGCTACCGGCTCCCGAAGCCGGCCTGCAAGGAAGCGGCCATCGTGATGCTCGCCGACGCGGTGGAGAGCGCCGCCCGCTCGCTGGATTCGCCCTCGCTTCACCAGCTTCAGAACCTGGTTCACAGCATCGTCCTGGACCGCCTGCACGACGGGCAGCTCGATGAGTCCGGCCTGACCATCACCGACCTGAAGCGCCTGGAGGACTGCCTGGTGCGCGGCCTGACCGCCGTCTTCCACAACCGCGTCAGCTACCCCGGACAGGAGGCGCAGACGCGCGGCCCGGCCGACGACAAAACCCCGGCGACGGCCCGCAACGGCGCCGACGCCCCACGCAATGGCAACGGACATTAGCGACAGACAGAACGCGATGAGATGCCCCCGGGCCGCCATCCGCAGGGCGGTGGCCGCGGCCATGCGCCGCGCCGGCCGGCGGGCCGACCTGAGCATCGTGCTGGTCGACGATGCCGAGATGGCCGCGCTCAACGAACGCTATCTGAACCATGCCGGCCCGACCGACGTGCTGGCCTTCCCCTACGAGGCCGACGAGGACCGCGTCTGCGGCGAGATCGTCCTGAACGCCCAGCGTGCCGCCGCCGAGGCCGCGGGCCGCCGTCACTCGGCCGAGGGCGAACTGATGCTCTACCTCGTGCACGGCCTCCTGCATCTGCTCGGCTGCGACGACGCCCGACCGGCCCAGCGCCGGGAGATGCGCCGACGCGAGGCCGAACTGCTGGCCGAGGTCGGCTACGACGTGGACTTCTGACCCCCAGACAGGGAGATACCACCCGTGTTCGGAGGCGCCGAACTGCCGATCCTCTGGGCCGCCATCTTCGTGGCCGCCCTGGCCGATGCCGCCATCCGCTTCGTGTCTCTGGCCCGTCTCGAAGAGGCCCTGGACAGCCGCACGGCCCGCGAACGCTACGCCCGCTACCTGGAGGGCGGGCGGGCCGCCTCGGCGCTCTGCGTCCTGATCCGTGCGGCCGCCACGGTGACGCTCGCCGCCCTGCTGGCCGTCCGCGCGCACACGGAGAACGGAACGGCGGCCCCGGCCGTCCTGGCGGCCATCGCCCTGGTGCTGCCGGCGGAGTTCGCCGCCCGGGCGATCGGGCGGCGCCTGGCCGCCCACGTGCTGCTGGCCCTGCTGCCGCCGCTCTACTGGCTCTCCTGGCCGCTGCGCGGCCTCGCAGACAGCCCCGAAGGCGAAACGGACGAGGAGCCCGAACCCGCCGTCGTCGAGGCCGCCAAGGAGGAGATCCGCGTGGCCATCGAGGACGGCACCCTGGAGGGCGCACTCGAGGCGGAACAGAAGGAGATGATCGAGGGCATCCTGAACTTCCGCGACGTCGACGTCGGCGAGATCATGACACCCCGCACGGACATGGAGTGCCTGCAGGCCGACCTGCCCCTGAGCGATGCCATCCGCAACCTCGCCACGCTGCACTACAGCCGCATACCCGTCTACGAAGGCACCCGGGACCGGATCATCGGCATCGCGCACGTGCGGGACCTGCTGACGGCCGCCATCGAGCCCGGCCAGGCCGATCGCCGGCTCCGCGATGTCGTGCGCGAACCCCTGTTCGTGCCCGAGACGAAGACCGTCCGCGCCCTCCTGGAGCAGTTCCAGCGCGAACACGTCCAGATCGCCATCGTACTGGACGAATACGGCGGCGTGGCCGGCCTGCTGACCGTCGAGGACATCATGGAGGAGATCGTCGGCGAGATCCAGGACGAATACGACCAGGAAGACCTCGAACGCCGCGTCGTGCCCCTGCCGTCCGGCGCCTACGAACTGGACGCCCGCATGCACATCGACGAGGTCAACGACCTGCTCGGCCTGGACATCCCCGAAGACGAAGACTACGACACCCTGGGCGGCTACGTGACGGCCGCGGTCGCGCGCGTGCCCGCACCGGATGAGGAGATCCGGACCGACGGCATCCTGGTGCGCGTGCTCGAGGCGGACGCACGCCGCGTGCGCCGCGTGCACATCGAGCGCCTGCCGCCGCCGGACGGCGCATGAGCGGCGGCGGCGGCGGCCCCGCGCGTCCCGGCCCGCAACCCGTGAAAGGCCCGGCACCTGGCACACTACCATCACACCGAAGGCATCTGCCTGCGCCGGGTCGACTACAGCAACACCAGCCAGGTGGCCGCCTTCCTGACCCCCGACGCCGGACGGCTCTCCGTGATGGCCAGGGGCGTCACGCGCGCCCCGCGCCGGGGCGTGCGCACGGCCCTGGACCTGCTGAGCCGCTACGAGATCGTCTACACGACGCGCCGCAGCGGCACCCTGCACAACCTGACCTACCGCTGGCTGCGCGAACGCCCCTACGAGCCCGGCGGCGGCCTCGAGGGCCTGCTCTGCAGCTACTACGCCGCCGAGCTGGTCCTGAACTTCGTCCCGGACGACGCCCCCTGTCCCGACCTCTATGCCGCGCTCCTGCGCGCCCTGCGGGGCTTCCGCTCGGGCGAGCGTCTCGGGGTGGGCGTGCTGCTGCTGGAGCTGGCCGTGCTCCGGGAGCACGGCACCTGCCCGACCTTCGACGCCTGCGCCGAGTGCGGGCGCGCCCTGCCGGGGCGGGGCCCCGTCGTGTTCAGCAGTGCCGCCGGCGGCCCCCTCTGCCCCCGGTGCGGCGAGGGCCGCGGCAGCGGCCGGGCCACCACAACGCGGGCGGACCTGCTGCGCACGCTCACGGCGCTCAGCGCCGCCGAACCGGGACCGTCCGCGCAACCCCCCGCGCTGCCGGCAGGCAGCACGCTGGCCATGAGCGCCCTGCTGCGGTTCCACATGCGCGACCTCCTGGGCCGCGAGCTGAGGCTCTGGAAGTACCTGGAGGGCCGCCGGCTCAGCCGGTCCCTCCGGCAGGTGCGCGGCACGGCCGCGCCCGGCACGGACCGGTGACGCGGCCGGCCGCAGGCCGGGGCGTTGTGCTTGCAGATGCCCTGCCGAGCCGGATAAGGTGAGACAAGCCTTGACATTGGCGCGATGGCCCGTATAATGCCGGTTGCTTCTTGGGAACGGGAGTGTTGTTGCAAGTATCAGGGAAGGGGCGGATTCTCTGTCTGCGCACACGAGATGACGGCATTCGCGTACTTGGGGGCGGCCCCGGGTACCGTGATTCATATTGTACGAGGGACGTGCGGTCGCGAAATCAGAGCAGAGTCATTCTCCGATCAGTCATGAGATCTTGAGGCGAAAGATGATCAGCTCCGGTGGGCGGGCAGGCAGAGAGAATCGGCAGGACCGTCGGCTTTCCCTGGAACTCGAGGCCCTGGAGAGCCGGATCATGCTCTCCAACCCGGTCATCGCGTTCCTGGCCGATACCCCGGATCCTGTGCACCAGGGAGGCGACCTCACGCTGACCGCGTACAACGTGATCGACGGCGACGGCGACCCGATCACCGGCGTGCAGTTCTACCGCAGCACGGATGCCGTCCTGGATGGAGGCGACACGAACCTCGGCGCCGGAGTCCAGGTGGCCGCCTACAACTGGGCCTGGACGGGCATTGCCGACTGGAACACGGGCGGATGGCATTACTTCGCCGTCGCCACGAATGACATCATGGAAGCGAGCACCCCGGCGATGGCCGTCGGCACGGTGAACGCCCTCCCCGTAGTCGGCTCCCTGAGCGGCAGCCCGGAACCGGTCACGCTTGGCGACACGCTGACCCTCACCGCCGGCGGCGTCTATGACCCCGACGGCTCCGTCACGCGGGTCGACTTCTTCCGCGACGCCAACGGCGACGGTGTCTACGACGGCGGCGACCTCTTCCTCGGCTCGGACACCGACGCGGCCGGCGGCTGGTCGCTCAGCACACTGGTCACGTGGACCACGGGAGGCTACTTCGCCCGCGCGCGCGACAACAGCGGCGGCTGGGGCGACTACACCTACGGGACGGTCAACCAGAAGCCAACGGTCGTCGCCCTGACCAACAACCCCAACCCCGCCGTGCCCGGCCAGCCCGTCACCTTCACCGCCAGCGGGGTGTCCGATCCCGGCGGAAGCATCGCCAACGTCGCCTTCTACCGCGACGTCTACAACAGCGGCTACTACGACCCCGGCATCGACATCCTGATGGGCTACGGCACCGACATGGGCGGCGGCGACTGGTCGCTGACCGTGCTCGTGGACTGGGACCCCGACATCAGCCCCGTCTACTTCGCCATCGCCACCGACAATGCGGGCGCGGAGAGCATCCCCGTCTGGACGCTCAACCAGAACCCCCACATCGACGATCTGGAGCCCGGCGCCAGCCCGATCCACCTCGGCGACGAGTTCTCGCTCATCGCCAACGGCGTCATGGACTCCGACGGCAACGTCGAGTGGGTCACCTTCAGCGTCCATGCCCCGAACACCTACTGGCCGTACCAGGACTCCCCGACCGACTGGGGCTCCGACTACAACTCGACCGGCGGCTGGCGATGGGACATGGGCGTGGTTGACTGGGAGATCACCTCCCAGGTGAAGGCCGACTTCAACGCTGACGGCCACGTGGATATCGCCGTCACGGTGGACGTGACCGGCACGGGCGGAATCGACTTCGTCTCGGTGCTCTTCAACGACGGCGCCGGCAACTTCTACACCACCTCCGTCGTCGACCTCTATGACCCGGAGATCGGCGCCAACTACAACCCGAAGGACATGGTCGTCGGCGACTTCAACGGCGACGGCGCGCCCGACCTGGCCCTGGCGGCCTTCGGCGATCCGGCCGCAGGCTCCGGACACCCGGATTACCGGCTGGCCCATGCCGTCGTGCTGCTGAACAGCGGGGCGGGCTACTTCACATCCCACACGGACTACGACGTCGACTACAATGGACCGGCCGACCCCTCGCCCATCCATCCCGACTCCCTGGCCACGGGCGACTACAACGGCGACGGATTCCTGGACCTGATCCTCGCCAGCTCCGTGCACAGCGAGATACCCGTCCTGGTCGGCGACGGCACGGGCGCCTTCACACTCGACCGCATCTACACGTACGGCGACTACCCCAACTACCCCGGGGACCGTCCGGCGGTGTTTCAGGGAATCCAGGACATCCTGTCCACACAGATCGACTACGAGTCCGGCGACGACATCGCCATGGTCGGCCCGAACGGGCCGGTCTTCCTGTTTAACTGGCTCGCGGAAGACTACATCGACTACTTCGATCCCGGCAACGTCATCGGCCGCGCCATGGAGACCGGCATCCTGGGCGGGCTGGATGTCGACGAGGCGGTTGAGTACCGCTGGGCATACAAGACTTCATACAGGGCGGAACCGTCGGGGCCGCTCGGCACGCGGGGCGATGACTTCTACCCGCAGTGGATCCATGACGGCGACGTCGACTTCTACCGCCTCAGGAGCGCAGGCGCCAGGGAACTGACCATCACCACGACCCGCCTTGCTGAACCGGGAAACGACGCGGACAACCTGTATGTCTACGTCTTCGATTCAACCGGCAGCATCGTCGGTTTCCAGGAAATGAGTGGAGAGAACGGCGACGAGCTTGTCGTGGTTCTTGGGGCCGATCCCGACAGCTACTATGTCGCAGTCGCCGGACAGGAAATCGATGGGGCCGACCCCTTCACGGCCTACTCGATTGATGAGAACGAACCGCTCGATGGCGGCAATGACGTGGAGTACTTCCTGAGGATCGAGCTCGCCGCGGGCACCTTCGATGCCGACTACGCGACCCCGTTCGGTGCCGGGACATCCATCACGGCCGCCGATTTCATGGAGGACGACTACAACCGCAACTCCAATGAACGGATCGATACAGACCTTGCTATCTCGAATCCCCTGACGAACGAAGTGACGGTCTTGTTCGGGGACCGGCGGCTGTGGACCAGAAGCCGCGTCGGCTATGCCGGCTTCTTCACAGGCCTGGGCGACGCCGACACCCGCAGCGTGACCTACAACATCGGGCGGACGCCGGTGTACATCCTTGCTCACAACATCGACGCCGACCTGTTCCGCGACAGCCCGTCCAAGCCCGACTGGGACTGGGACCAGGGCAGCAGCGGTCAGTACGAAAATGAGTACTACGTTGACCTCGTCACCGTCAACACCGACGGCACTCTGAGCATCCTGCTCAACAACGCCGGCGACGCCGGGGAACTGGGCACCTGGCAGGTCTACCAGCATGAGTACCAGGACCCGGCCCGGCGATACCGGCCCGAGTTCGACGACGCAGACCTCAACTACTGGCTGTCCAACTACCAACTGCCCGGCCCACTGCTGAATCCGGTCGCCATCGTCGCCGGCGACTTCGATGGCGACGGCGTGCAGTCCTTTGTCGTCGCCGAGCAGCACAACCTCGCCTTCCTGCGGTCCGCCTATCCTTACCATCACAGTGACCCGCTGGACCTGACGCCCTACAGCGGCGAGATCCCGCAGATCGGCCTGCCGTTCGAGTTCCAGTCGCGCTACTCCATCCTGCCCGGCACACAGCGCCAGGTCACATACCACGCCACCGCGTTCGACAACCTCTGGGGCTGGCCCGACAACCTGCAGTACGAGGGCTACAGCACAGTTGTCTCGGCGATCGTGCCGTTGAACCAGCGCCCGACGGTCTGGCTCCTGACGGCCAACCGTGAGGAACTGACGGGCGCCGACGACGTGACCCTGACCGCCTACGGCGCGCAGGACATGGACGGGGCCGTCGCCTACGTCGAGTTCTACCGCGACGACGGCGACGGCGTGTTCGACGCGGCGACCGACACCCTGCTCGGCGTGGACATCAACGCCGCCGACGGCTGGATCTGGACCGGCCCGCTGGAGGACACAGGCGACGTCTTCTGGGCCCGCGCCTTCGACACCGACGGCGCCGACAGCGTGGCTGTGGGAACCATGGCCAACACGCGCCCCACGATCGGGGAAGTGCAGGTCAGTCACCCGGTCATCGACGAGGGCGATTACCTGACCCTGACGGCCGTGAACGTCGTGGGAGGCGCCAACAGCGGCAACCCGAACATCCGCCGCGTGCATTTCTACCGGGACATCAACGGGGACGGCGCGTTCAACCCCTACGTCGACTACTTCCTGGGCACGGGCACAAACACCGGAGGCGCCGACTGGGAGATCACGGTGCGCGTCAACTGGAGCCCGGGCGAACACACCTACTTCGCCGTGGCCCAGGACTTCTACGACGACTGGAGCCCGACCTCCGAGGTCGTGAACACGGTCAGCAACCTGCCGCCCGTCATCGACAGCCTGGCCGACTCCCCCGACCCCGTCACGCAGGGCGACTACATCACACTGAACGCCGTCGGGGTCGACGACCCGTACGGCGACGTCCATTCGGTCGCCTTCTACATCGACTCCGACACAAGCGGCGACGTCAGCGATGGAGACGTCCTGCTCGGCGTCGACACCAGCGCGGCGGGCGGCTGGCGATGGTCCGGCCCGGCAACATGGGCGCCCGGCGATTACCAGTACCTCGCCCTGGTCACCGACAACTACGAGGCCACGGCCACGGCCACGACCACCGGCAACGTCAACGCCCGTCCCGTCGTTGCCGCCCTCACCGACGTTCCGGACCCCGTTCCGCAGGGCACGGAACTCATCCTGACGGCCACCGGCGTGACCGACGACGGCACGATCGAGGAGGTCGTCTTCTACCGCGACTCGAACTCCAGCGGCGCGCTGGAGGTCGGCATCGACGACGTGCTGGAGCCGTCGTTCATCAAAGACCCGGTCAGCACAGGTGTCCCGGGCGAATGGTGGTGGCAAGGCCCGGCCGAATGGACCGTGGGCACCCACGTCTACTTCGTCCGCGCGCGGGACAACGACAACGGCTGGAGCTACGCCATCCAGACGACCGGCCGCGTCGAGAACGCACGGCCGACCATAGGCGGCCTGGTCCTGAACCCCAACCCGGTCACCCAGGGCGCCAACCTGGTCCTGACGGCCCAGAACGTGACGGACGCCGTCCCCGGGACCGTGCAGCGGGTCGAGTTCTACCGCGACGTCAACGACAACGGCATCCTCGACGCCGGCGTCGACCAGTTGCTCGGCACGGATTACACCGCCACGGGCAACGACTACTCCTTCACCCTCACCGTCAACTGGGCGCCCGGCGATCACACCTACTTCGCCCGCGCGCAGGATGACCTCGACGCGTGGAGCGATGCCGCCGTCGTCGATGGCCTCGTCAACGGCCGGCCGGCCATCGGCAGCCTGACGGCCGATCCGGCCCAGCTCATCCCGGGGCAGATGCTCAAGCTCACCGCCACCGACGTCGGCGACACGGACGGCGCCGTGGCGACCGTCGCCTTCTACCGCGACACGAACGGCAACGGCACCTATCAGGAAGGTCTGGACGCCCTGATCGGCTTCGGCACGCAGGTCGCCCCGGGCACCTGGGAACTGGAGTTTGCCGACCCCACGGCCGTCCGCGTCTTCTTTGCACGAGCACAGGACGACAGCGGTGGCTGGAGCGCAGCGGCCTCCGTCAACGTGCCCCGTCGCCCGACCATCGCCGGGCTGACGCTCTCTCCGGACCCCGTCCACTACGCCCAGAACCTCGTGCTGACGGCCACGACGGTAGCCGACATCGACGGATACGTCGACATGGTCGTGTTCTACCGTGACGCCAACGACGACGGCGTGCTGAACGAGGAGGAGGACGAGGTGCTCGGGATCGACACCTCGGAGATCGGCGGGTGGTCCCTGGCCATCCTGCCTACCTGGGAGCCTGGGGACCACACCTACTTCGCGCGCGCCCGGGACAACGAGGGCTACTGGAGCGATGAAGTCAACGCGCCCAGCACGACGGGCCACGTGGACATACCGCCCACCATCGGTAACCTGACCGGCGACCCGCTGCCGATCCCGGCCGACGATTGGTTCACCCTGATCGCCGAGGACGTCCAGGATGACGACGGCACCGTCGTGGAAGTCGAGTTCTACCGCGACGCCAATGGGAACGGCGAACTCGACCTGGGAGTCGATATCCTCCTCGGCCGCGATGACGATCCGAACTTGGGCTGGTCGTGGCAGTACAAGACGCCCACCTCGACCATGGGGGCACAAACCTTCCTGGCGCGGGCCCGGGACAACGACGGCGCCTGGAGCCAGGCCGTCGTGTTCTACGCCGGCCCGGAGATCCCGTCCGCACCGGACCTGCAGCCGGGCAGCGACTCCGGCGTCAGCGATTCGGACGACATCACCAACGCGCCCGTCCTCATCTTTAACGTCAACTCGTCGACAAACGAATTCCGCGTCTACCGCAGCGGCACCCTGGTCGGCACGGGCACCGGGACGACCTTCGCCGCCATCGGCGAGCCGGAAGGCACCTGGGACTACACGGTCACGGCCTGGGAGGGCGGATCGGAATCCGAGCACTCCGACGCGCTGACGGTCACCGTCGACCGCACGGCCCCGGTCGTCACCGACGGCAACATCACCGCGTGGCTGTCGTTCGACGACGGCATCATCGGTGTGGCCGACGCCGGCGACGTGCTGACCGTCACCTGGGACAACAGCCTCCTGGGCGACGCCAACACGGACGTGGCCAGCGTCTTCGTCGACCTCAGCGGATTCGGCGGCCCGGATGCCGTCGCGATGGTCGACAACGGCACCAACGGCGACGCCGTCGCGGGCGACGGCATCTACACCGCCCAGCTCACGATCGACACCGGCGTGGCCTTCAGCGGCATCGAGAGCTATGCCACGCCGGACGTGGCGGTGACGGTCACCGACATCGCCGGGAACCAGACGACCACCGTCGACCCCGGCAGCATCCCCGTCATCACCAAGCTGCTTGTCCTGCGCCAGTGGGGCAACGTGGTCGTGGCCGTCTACGACGTGGACGGCAACTCCAACGTGGACCCGGGCGACATCTAGGTGAGGCTCAGGAACGCAAACGAGATCAAGAGCATCACGATCGGCGGCGCGAACTCCGCCGACGGGCTCGGGATCGCCATCTCCGGCGCGTCCTACGTGAAGTCCATCAAGGACTCCCGGAAGGGCTTCGCCGATGACCTCGCCTTCATCGTCTCCGACGCGCCGATCGGCTCCATCAAGCTCAACTCCGGGATCGCTGGCTACGATGTCAACGGCCTGACGGTCGCCGACGTCGACGTCCCGGCCGATGCCGACGCCGATGGCGACACCAACGACGCAGTCGCCGTCTATAGCGAGAGCTTCATCGGCAAGGTCCAGACCGCACGAGGGATCAACGGCGATGTGGTGATCACCGGCCGGGACGGCCAGGGCTACTCGCTGAGCGGCCTGTCGACCAAGACCGGCGGCTACCACGGCGACATGGTCCTGGCCGGCAACGCCGGCAAGATCCAGCTCGCCGGCAACTTCGGCTCCAGCCTCCAGGCCGGCGGCTCGGTGGCCTCCTTCGAGTCCAAGACCGGCAACATGCTTTCGGGGTCCCGCGTGAACGTCGGCGGAGTCCTGTCCAAGCTCCGGTTCGGCGGCTCACTGCTCGGCCAGGCCGCCGAGGCCGACATGGTCCAGGTTTTCGCCCGCGACATCGGCCAGATCGACGTCAAGGGCAATGTGCAGCATGCACGCATCCTGGCCGGCGCCGATCTCGGCGCGGACTGGGCGATCGGCGGCACGGACGCCAACGCCGACACGTTCGGCGGGGGCAGCATCCAGAAGATCAAGATCGGCGGGAACGTCTCGTCCAGCACAATTGCCGCCGGCCTCGTCGCCGGCCCCGGCGACGAGTTCAACCTGAACTGGGCCGAGACCACCGGCGCATTCGTGGACGGCTCCGTGATCGGGAAGGTCGATATCAAGGGCTGGCTCGACGGCCCGGCGCCGTTCACAGGCATCGGCGCCTGGCGGGTCGAGAAGTTCAAGATCAACGGCGCCAGCATCCACCCGCTCGTCTTCTCGGAGGTCTGAGCGGACGGCTCCTGCCGGCCCTGAAGACAAGGGGCTCGCCGGAAGGCGGGCCCCTTTTTCGTCCACCGTGCAGTCGCACCGCCCCTGTTCAGTCCGCCGGCTCCTGTTCGGAGGCGCCGTCGGCATAGCCCAGGTCGCGGAGCCGCGCCATCACGCGCTCCTCTTCGGCCGCATCCATGCGCACCCCGGCCTGGCGGTCCGTCCCCAGGCGTTCGATCCGTCCGCGCAGGTCGGCCGTGACCTCCGGCAGGAGGGTCGCGAGGTTCCGCCGCTCGCCCGGATCGCTCTGCAGGTCGTACAGTTCCGGCTCGAACCCCTGGCGATAGGGTGCGTAGATGTACTTGTAGCGGTTGTCCACCCGCAGGCCCGCCAGCCAGTCATCCTTGTTCGGCCGCGTCGTCCCCACCGCCTCCAGGTAGGCGTCCCGGTGCCGGCCCTGCCCCTCGCGCACGATCGCCATCAGCCCCTCGCCGGCAATGCCGTCGGGGACGGCCGCGCCGGCCGCCTCGGCCAGGGTTGGCAGCACGTCGACGTGGCGCACCTGAAGGTCGCTGCGGCCCGCCGGCATCAGGCCGGGGCACCAGAAGATGAGGGGCACGCGGACCAGTTCGTCGTAGAGCGAGTGGCCGTGCCCGTCGCGGTAGCCCCGGAGGGCGTGTGAGATGTGCTTGTGGGTCAGCCCGTGCTTCAGCGCGACGCGGTAGAGCTTCCGCCGCAACCGCCCGATGCGCCTGTGGAGCGGGTTCCGCGCGATCTCCTCGCCGTGGTCGCCCGTCAGCACAACCAGCGTCCGCTCCGGCAGGCACCCGAGCAGCCGGGCCAGGTAAACGTCGATGCTGGAGAGGGCGCGCGCGTACTCGGTGCGGCCGTGCCGCGCGTTGTCGCATTCCGGCAGCACGTGGCGCCGTCTGTGCAGGGCCCAGACGTGAAGGAGCAGGAACCAGGGCTGCGGCAGCCCGGCGATCCGCCCCAGGAGTTCCCGCCCCCATTCCTGATGGACGTCCTCCTTCCGGGTCCGCAGGTCGTAGTGCTCGAACCCCCGATCCAGGCCGACCTCGGGCCCCAGGGGCCCACACACTTCCGCATGCGTAAAGTACCCGCACCCCCGCAGGACCTCCGGCAGCGTGACGACCTCGGGGCTCAGTCGATGGCCGGAGTGGCTGCGCACGCCGGTCTCGTAGGGATACCGCCCCGTCAGTATGCCGGCGAAGGAGGGCGTGGTCGTCGTCGAACCGGCAATGGCGCTCGTGAACGCGAAACCCTCGCCACAGAGGCGATCGATGGTCGGGATGCGGGCCAGCCCGAGCGTGTGGACGAAATCGGACCGCAGGCAGTCGATGACGAGCAGCAGAATATTCGGGTGCACCTTCACGATGGGCTCCTCATGGGGGATGGCAGCCGCCCGCCCGGCAGAGCACCGCAGACGCCGGCAGCGAAGTGAGGGCCTACTCGACGCCCAACGCCTTCAGCCGCTCCACCATGTCCTCTCGCGACATGGCGCCGACCTGCTGGGCCACCTGCTCGCCGGACGCATCGAAGAAGATCTGGGTCGGCGTGTACCGTATCTTCAGCCGCCAGGCCAGCTCAGGGTGGTCATCGACGTCGATGATCAGGATCTCCGCCCGCCCGCGGTACTCCTCGGCCAGGGCCTCCAGATCGGGCTTCATCCGCACGCAGGGCGGGCAGTGCTCCGCCCCAAACGACGCCAGCACGGGCCGGCCCAGCTTCAGAGCCTGGTCCAGGGGATTGTCGGCGGCCCGCGCCTTCTGCTCGGCCACCCACTCCTCGTTGTAGGTCACGGCCGCGCTCTCCCGCAGAGCGCCCGCATGGGCCTTCAGAGCCGCGCGCTGCTTCTCCATGGTCACGTAGGCGGTCAGGAACTCCTTGGCCTCCTCGAAGGTCGGCTCGCCGTCCATCTCGTCCTTGTGCTCCTCGTAGAACGCGCGGACGTCCTCCTCGGCCACCTCCACCTGGGACATGACCCTGGCCATGATGAAGTCCTGCACGGCCGCGTCGTCGTCCCGTGCAGGCGCCTCTCCGTCGGACGTCTTCCGGATTTCCTGGAGCAGCAGCTTGCGCACGATCAGGCCATCGAGGAACTCGATCTGGTCGCTCTTGAAGGCGGTGCGCGCGGGCTCCGGCAGGGCGGCCAGCGCGTCCGCCAGGTCGCCCGCCGTGATCGGTTCCCCGTTCACGGTCGCCAGCACCGTGTTGTCGCGCGCCGGGGCACCCGCCGGCGTCGCGGCCCCTCCCTCTGGCGCCTTGTCGCACCCGGGCGCGGAGGCCAGCACGGCCAGCATGACGACGGCGACCGGCACACAGAGCGCCCGGCTCAGCCGGCGGTGCAGGGGAGACCCGGAGAAGAAGTCCTTCGCAGCATTTCCTCTGGAATACATAACGCCTCGTTTCTACTTCGTGTCGTCCGGCGTCTCGGCTGCCGCCAGGACGCGTTCCAGGGCCCTTCGCACCCGGCCCTCGACGGGTTCCTTCCGGACCAGCACGAACAGGTCGCCGGCTGCGAATCCCTGGGCGGGAAACGGTTCGCCCCGGGATCTCTGGCCGGCGGCAAGCCGCGCGACCGCCGTCAGCGCCAGGTCGCGGTGGTCCCGTTCGTTGAGGACGTACAGTTCCACCTCCAGACCCGGGCCGGTCAGGCGCAGGCCTTCGGCGCCGATGGTGCCCAGCACGGCCGTCTCGCTCACGTCGTAGGCGAGACCTTCCCGACGAAGGGCCGCCGCTGCGTCACTGACGTCCGTTGTTGCCTCTTCGGTCCGGCCGCAGCCGTCGCCACCGACCACAAGCAGGCCCGCCACCAGCACTGCCAGGAGCCGAACACCCGCCGCACGCACTTCCACTGCTCGTCCTCCGTACCTCTGTCCATCATAGCCGCCCGGCCGCAGGGCCGCAATGAACGCCCGGGCGCCGTGCGTACAGCACAAGGCGGCGCCGGGGGGGGACCCAGGCGCCGCCTCTGCGCAGCATCGGCCTCAGCCCTTCAGTTCGTCGCGGTTGTCCCACAGCTTGTGCAGGACGGCCAGCGCCTGGTCCGCGAACTGCGGGTTCAGCAGCGTGTGCGCGCCGAACGTCAGGTGCTCGTGGTGCGCGACGTATTCCGCCTTCGGGCAGCGCACTTTGTTGTACCGCACGACGCGTCCGTGTCCCTTCTCGCCCTCGGCCACCGGCCAGCCGGTGGCGTCGTAGGCGCACTTGGCGAACACGGGCAGCTCGTAGACGGTCGTGGCGTAGCCGCAGCCGATGCGGAGGCCTTCTGCGCCGAACGCGCGCCGGAACGTCTCCCGGTCGACGCCCCATGCCTTCTCATCGTAGCGGAAGACGCTGAAGTAGTAGCCGCGCCGCGTCACGCGCCGGTCCTGCTTCAGCGGTTTGATGCCGGGGATGTCAGCAAGCCCTTCAATGATCCTGGCCTCGGTGGCCATGCGCTGCTCGACCTGCGCGGGCAGCTTCTCGAGCTGCGTGCGCAGGATGGCGCCCTGCAGCTCGGACAGGCGCAGGTTCGGCCCGACGGTCTCGTGCTCGTACTTCTCGGCGGACAGCCCTCGCCCGATGTGGTGGTAGGCCCAGCAGGCTTCGTAGACGTCCTTGCGCTTCGTGACGATGGCGCCGCCTTCGCCGCTGGTCAGGGCCTTCGAGCCCTGGAAGCTGAACGTCCCGACGTCGCCGATCGAGCCGGCGCCGCGCTTGTTCCACTGTGTGCCCTGCGCGTGCGCGCAGTCCTCGAGCACGAACAGGTTGTGCTTCTTCGCCAGCTTCATGATCCGCGTCATGTCGCAGGGGTAGCCGCCGTAGTGCACCAGGGCGATGCCCCGCGTGCGCTTGGTGATCTTGCGCTCGATGTCTTCCGGGTCGATCTGGCAGGTCTCCGGAATCACGTCGGCGAACACGGGAATGCCCCGTGCCATCAGGACGCCGGACGCCGTGGCGACGAAGGTGATGGCGGGCACGATCACCTCTTCGCCCGGGCGAAGCCCCAGCCCGGCCAGTGCGCACTCGATCGCCACCGTGCCGTTGTTGACGGCCAGGCAGTGCTTGACGCCCTGGAAGGCGGCGAACTCCTGCTCGAAAGCGGTCACCTCGCTGTCCTCGACGCCCAGGCGGCACCAACCGCCGCGGCCGGCGCGAACAACCTCCGCAACGTGCTGGACGTCACGCTCGTCCACGATTGGCCACTTCGTGTACGCAGGCTCCTTGATGCACGGCTCGCCGCCGTGGATCGCCAGTTTGGCCATCGTCGGCCTCCCCTTCTTGAGATCCCCTTCGTTGCCGCCCCAGCCGCCCCGGACCAACCGGGTACAGAGTGCCGCGGCGCACCAGAGACGAAGCCCCGGTAGGTTACGCCCGCCGCCTGGCGCTGTCAAGGCAAACGCGCTCTGACCCGTCCCCAGTTTCACTGGACGTTCTCCAGGGCAGGCGTGATGCGCAGACGGTTCAGCCCTGGCGGCACTCCGTGTTGCCGCAGCCATTCCAGCCCTTCCCGGAATACGCTCAGAGCCCCGCCCCGTCGCTTCGTCGATAGCTGCGGGTCCTTCCCGCCGCTGTCCGACCTCCACTTCAGCGCCGTCAGCACGCATAGCATCATCGCCACCGCCATGACAATCAGCAGCCGCTCCATCCGCTCGCACGTCGCCAGCCACAGCCCGCGCATGCCGAAGTTGCTCTTGGCGTCCCGGAAGCCTCCCTCGATCCACATCCGCCGCCGGTACAGATTGGCGATCGCCCGCGCCTTCCCCCCCGACGTTCGTCACCAGATACCACGGCTCCGGCGCAGGCTCCGCATGCGCGATCACCAAGCTCACCCGCACACGCTGGCTCCTGTGGTAATGCACTCGGTCGTAGCGCCTCGCCCCGCCCACGCGCCGCGGCCAGTTGCCCAGCGAGCCGCTGCATCCCGCCCCGTCCACCCAGACGTTGCTGGAGGCCCGGATCACGTGGCAAACCCCCCAGCCATCCAGCTTCACCAGCAGGTCCGCCCGGGCAAAGCCCCGGTCTGCCACCAGCACCCACGGATACGGCCCGAACTGCTCCTTCAGGCGCAGGATCATCTGCTCCTCGGCCTGGTTGCGGCTCTTGCGCTCCTGGGTGAAATGCCCTTTGTGCATGATAGCCCATGCCAGCGGCACCGCCCGTCGTGCCACCGCCACCTTGGCCGCCAGCATGCGACGCCCCTCGGAGAGCTCCGTCCAGTCCAGCGCCACGACCACGCGGTCATGCGTCAGCGAAAGCACCCACCGCACAAGGCTGGCAGTCGCCACATGATGCGAGATCCGCTCGTTCTGGGCAAAGCGCCACGCCCGCTTGATCCGGTGCCGCACGGTCGTCTCGGACCGCATCCCGCGGGCGATGGCCGCCAGCCCCAACCTCCCGCCGAGCACAAGCCCCAGAACGAGAGCCCCGAGGGTGCTACGCTGGCTCTTGCGAAACGCCCCGAAATGCCGTCCAATCAACTCTCCGACACGATGCCTTCTGGTCATGCGAGGGCCTCCCTTCTTGCGAAATGGACGCCCCTTTCATACCAGAAGGCATCTCTTCGTACCAGAGAATGCCATACATACTTATGTAGCAATGCTTTACAAAGTGGGTACGGATCAGGGTCTCGCGGCGTGGAGCCGGCATCGACCCAACACGCGCACGGTTTTGCGCGGCGAAGCTGATATTCCATGCCCGGGAGGCGGATAGATGATGGGAGGAGAGACTCCGCCTGCGGTACCGCGGTGTACAATGGACTTCAGGGCAGCCATGGCTAAAGTTGGGAAGTCCGCAGGCTACGGGAGGGATTGAGGCTACCGGCACAGACAAGGCGGGAGGCGCAGGATGGAGCAGGTGCGCTGGGAGCGTGTGGAGCTGCCTCAGACGGCGGGCGGACGACTTCTGACCCCCGGGGTGGCCGCGATTGCGTGTCTCCACATCCTGGGGTTCGCCGTGCCGCTGTTCATGCCGGAGCAGAGCGCGGTCTCGCTCGTGCTGGCGCTGGGATTGGGCGCCGACGGCCTGTTTCACCGCCTGCGCCTCTGGCAGCCGCTGACCTACGCCGGGCTCTACCCGACTCCGTGCCTCGTCGGGCTGCTGATCTCCTTCCTCTTCATCCTTCTCTTCTGCGGCAGCCGCCTGGAGCGCGCGTGGGGCACGGCGCGCTTCCTCCTGTTCTGCGTGCTGACCTCGGCCGCTGCCGGCCTGATCCGTGTGCTGCCGGAGACAGAATCCGGCATGGTCCTCGTCGGCAGCACCGGGTTGCTCTGCGCGGTCCTGGCGGCCTTTGGGCACGTCTGCCGGGGCGAAAAGATCTGGCTCATCCTCGCACCGGGTCCCATCGCCGTCCCCTATGTGGTCATTGGCGCGCTCGTCGTGATCCTGCTTTTCAACCTCGTGCCCGTCGCCGGCATCCTCTGGCTGTCGGGAGCCGCCTTCGGGCTTCTCTACGCGGAGCTCTGCAGCCGGTCGTGGCGGTTGCGGGGCCGTCCGGGCAAGCCCCGCGCCCCGGCGAAGCGGTTCAGTGAGATCGACCTGGACGGATAGGAGGCATCGAACGATGCAGCCGGCGACCGCAGACAGCCTGGGAGAGCGGGCGCGGGCCGCCCGGCGTCTGCTGCGCTCGTGCAGCCTCTGCGCGAGGGACTGCGGCGTCGACCGGCTTCGGGGCGAGCGCGGCTACTGCGGCCTCGGACCTGAGGCCCACTGCTTCCGGGAGATGCTCCATTTCGGCGTCGAGCTGGAGATCGCGCCCGCCCACGCCGTCTACCTGGCGGGCTGCAACATGCGGTGCGGCTTCTGCACGGCGGCGGAGTGGAACGCCCGCCCAAGCGCCGCGGCGCCCATGGACGCCGCGGCCATGGCCTCCCGGGTGGCGGCGCGGAAAGAAGAAGGCGCGCGCACGCTCCTCTTCGTCGGCGGGGAGCCCACGGTGAACCTGCCGGCTGCCCTCGACCTGCTGGCGCGGCTGCCTTCGGTCCCCCCGGTCGCCTGGGATACCAACATGTACATGTCGTCCGGCGCCCTGGAGACCCTGTCGGGCGTCGTCGACGTCTACGTGGCGGACCTGAAGTTCGGAAACGACGGATGCGCCCGGCGCATAGCGGACGCGCCGGATTACTTCGAGACGGTCACCAGGAACCTCCTGCAGGCAGGGACGGCGAGCGAACTCATCGTGCGGCATCTGCTGCTGCCGGGGCACTTCGAATGCTGCTTCCGCCCCATCCTGGCATGGCTGTCTTCGTCCCTGGACTCGCCGCGGCTGGCGCTCAAGGGCGAATACATGCCGCCCCAGGCAAATGACGGGGCGCCGGCGGCGTATATAACGGATGAGGAGCTGGATCGCGCCCGGGACGCCGCGTGCGCGGCCGGCATTGAACTGGTGGAGTGAAGCATGGCAACTGGCCCCGAAAACCCGATCCAGGTGCGGATACGGCCCGACGGACGCGTCTATCTGGACGGTCTGAGCGGCGATCTGCTCGACCTTGCCGCGGCGCTCCATCCGCGCGAAACGGCCGTCCGCCGCCGCCTGGCGCTGCCCCGCCGCCCTTCCCGGACCCCTCAGCAAGACGCGGAGACCCGACATGGCGATGCTGAAGCAGGCAAGTGAAGTGGAGGTGCTGATCCGCGCCCGCTACCCGGTCATCTACGTGACGACGTGGGAGGAGGCGCGCGTCGTCGCCGACATCACCACGCTGGCGCGGAAGCGGGACAAGCAGGTCTACGAATGGTCCATCACGACCGGCCTCGTGCCCGTCGGCACGTCGCTTCAGTCGGACCACCATCGGGATGCCGCCACCAAGGATCCGCTCGTGGCCCTGGACAGGGTCATCAGCGACGTAGAGCCGGCGATCTACATCTTCAAGGACTTCCACCACTTCCTGTCCAGGGGCAACTTCACGGTCGTCCGCCGCCTGCGCGAAATCGTCCAGAGCCTGAAGCACAGCTACAAGACGGTGATCCTCATCGCGCCGATCATGGAGATCCCGCTCGACCTGGAAAAGGACGTAACGGTGATCGACTTCGACCTGCCGGGCCCGGGCGAGATCAACGCCCTGCTGGGAAGGGTCCAGAAAGAGCTGGGCGAGAACCCCCAGGTGAGGATCGACCTGGACAACGGCGCGCGGGAGAAGCTCGTCAAGGCTGCGCTCGGCCTGACGCTGACGGAAGCGGAGAACGTCTTCGCGAAGATCCTCGTCACGGCGCGGCGGCTGGACGAAACACAGGTGCCGCGCGTGGTCGGCGAGAAGAAGCAGATCATCCGCAAGAGCGGCCTTCTGGAGTATTGCGAGACCGCGGATAACCTGTCCGGCGTGGGCGGCATGGACGGGCTGAAGTCGTGGCTCGAAAAGCGCGTGGCGGCCTTCTCGGACGACGCCCAGGAGTTCGGACTGCCGGCGCCGCGCGGCATACTGCTCCTGGGCGTGCAGGGCTGCGGCAAGAGCCTGACGGCCAAGGCCATCGGGCGCCTCTGGGACCTTCCCCTGCTCCGGTTCGACGTCGGCCGCGTCTTCGGCAGCCTCGTGGGCTCCTCGGAGGAGAACATCCGGCGGGCCATCAAGGTGGCGGAGTCGGTCGCACCGGCCATCCTGTGGATCGACGAGATCGACAAGGCCTTCGCGCGCCAGAGCGGGACGGCCGTGACGGACGGCGGGACGGCGTCCCGCGTTTTCGGCACGTTCGTGACCTGGCTGGCGGAGAAGCAGGCGCCGGTCTTCGTGGTGGCCACGGCCAACGACATCCGCGCCCTGCCGCCGGAGCTGATCCGCAAGGGGCGCTTCGACGAGGTCTTCTTCGTCGACCTGCCGTCGGGCAGCGAACGCAGGGAGATCTTCCGCATCCACATCGAGAAGCGCAAGCGGGATCCGGCCGCCTTCGACCTGGACGAATTGGCCGGTTTCTCGGAAGGATTCAGCGGAGCCGAAATCGAGGAGAGCATCGTCTCCGCGCTCTTCGATGCCTTCTACGACAAGAAAGACCTCTCGACGAAGGCCATCCTGAAGTGCATCCGGGAGACCGTGCCGCTGTCGAAGACCATGGAAGAGGAGATCGCGCCTGCGCCGGTGGGCGGACGGCCGGGCCCGCAACGCGGCGGTCCCACGGCCGCAGGACGTCGCCGACGTGCGGCGCAAGATCGAGCTTTAGACACCGAAACAGGGAGAGGAGGCGACGACATGAGCGCCGTATGCATTCTCACGCCGACGATCATAGCGGGCTGGCCGATGATCAGCGCCGCCGTGGCGGGCGCGGCCGCGGCACTGGGTTTCTCGATGGCCAGGGAGGGCGTGCGCGCGTCCGTAGAAGCCGCCGCGGCCGTGCAGGCCGGACAGGAAGAGCAGACCACCGTCGAAGTCGAGGTGGAGAATTCCGAGGTGCTCGGCGAGAGCCTCGCGGGAGAGCAGGAGCTGGTGCTCGTCAGGGACAGCGTCCGCGTGCGCATCTCGCGCGACCTTCGCGGGGCGCTGAAGGTCTGCGTGGAAGGCGCGGGCAGGGGCAGCGAGGAACTGCGGGAGATCGGCCGCCAGGTTGTCGACAAGGTGACCCAGATGTACGTCTACAACCGGGTCATGACGGAGCTGAAGAACAAGGGGTTCACCGTCATCCAGGAAGGCGTCGCCCAGGATGAGACGGTTCATATCCACGTCCGCCGGCAGGCGGTCTGAACGAGCCGGAGGGTGCGCATGAAAGAACGCAACATCGAAATCGAGATCGCGCGGGACGGGCGGGTGAAAGTGCACGTTCGCGGAGTCAAGGGCGAGCAGTGCCTCGAATACGTGAACTTCCTTGCGGACGTCGTGGGGCCGGTGGCGGAGCGGCGACTGACGCAGGAGTACTACGAGCGGGATGGTCGCGTGCGCGTCGATGCCGAGCAGGTCCAGCACGTCAGGGAATCGAACGAGGCATAGCCCGCCGGGAGGGCGCCCGATGCGGTGCGGACGGTGCGGTTTCGAGAACATGCCCGGCCTGGAACGTTGCGGGCGATGCAGCGGCGTGCTGGTCGTGCGCGAGCCGATCAGCGTCACGCCGCCGCGCGCCCGCGGACCGCGCCGGCTGCGCCGCATGCGATACCGGCTCGGAAACGCGCTGGGCTTCCTCAGATCCCCCAGGCGGGCGCCGGCCGGCCCCCTCCCGGGTCCCCTGTGGGCGGGTGCAGCCTCAGTTGTCCCTGGCCTCGGCCACCTGCTCACCGGCAGGGGCCGGCGCGTCCGCTGGTTCACCGCCGGCTGGGGCGGCTGCCTTCTGGCGGGGCTGGCACTCTACGGCACGACGCCCGGCGGCTGGCTCCTGGGCCTGGCCGTGGCGCTGCACGCCCATGTTGCGGCCGACTCCGTTGACCTCAACAAGCGCCTGAACAGCGCATGGCTGCGGATCGGTGCATCACTCTGTCTGTTCCTGCTGCTTGCGTTCGGATTGTACGCGCCGGTCCGAGCCGCCGCCGGGCGGCTTGTGCGGAGCGCACGATCCGCCGTCGATGCAGGCCCCGTCCGCCAGGGGGATCTCCTCCTTGTGCATCGCGGCGGTGCCCGGGCGCCGCGGCGGGGGGACCTGGTTCTCTATCCGATCGAACCGGCCGGAGGCGCCGGCTATCGGCTCGGTGGGGGTGAGGTCATGAGCCAGGTGATCGCCCTGGCCGGCGACACGGTGAAGATTCACCACGCGGAGGTGACGGTGACCAGGGCGGATGGCCGGCAGACGCGGTATGACATCTCGCCGCTGCCCGTTGCGGGTGCGACGGAGATCGTCGTTCCGGCAGATCACTGCCTCTGTCTGCCGCCTCAGTATGCACGGACCGACCACGGCGGGGACGCTCCGCCCGTATCCACGTATATCCAGACCGTGGCGATGCCGCGTCTGACCGGTCTGGCGGGACGGGCGTTCATGCTCTGGCGGCCGCTTCGGCGCGCCCGCTGGCTTCCGCGTGCCCCGAAGGAGGAGCCCGGCGGATGAGCCGGTTCGACAGCCTGGAGTTTGAGCGGCCGAAGGCGGGGCCTCGACGGCATTCCGGCGAGACCACGGGGACGCCGGTCCGCGACTGCTCGTATTTCCGGGAGGCCGCCGGCGAGGAATACCGGCTGGGGCGGCTGGAGGCGGCCCTGCGCAGCTACTCGCGCGCGCTCGAATGCGACACGACGGCCTGCGGCTGCTGGCTCATGCAGGTGCGCATCCTGATCGAACTGGAGGAGTACACGGAGGCGGGCGTGTGGGCGGATAAGGCGCTGGAGATGTTCCCGGACCACCCGGACCTGCTCGCCGCCCGCGCCGTCATCTGCGCCCGCACGGGCATGGACAGCCGCGCGATGGCGTTCTCCGACAGCGCGATGGCCGGCAGGGACGGCAGCCCCTACACGTGGCTGGCGCGCGGCGAGGTCCTCCTGGCCCGTCGCGGGCGCATGGCCGGCGAATGCCTTCTGCGCGCGATCGCCGAAAGCCCGGCCACGGTGGACCGGGCCTGGATGAACGTCGAGGTGGCGCGCGTGCTGCGCCGCTACGGGCGGCGGTCGGAGGCGCTCTACCATGCAAAGGCTGCGCAGGCGGCGATGCCGCTTCACGCGGCGGTCGCGCTCGAGGTGGGCCTCTGCCAGGAATCCCTGGGCCTGCCCGACGCGGCCCAGTCCTTCACGGAAGCCCTGCAGCTCGACCCGCTGTGCGACCAGGCCCGCCTGCGGCTGGCACGGCGGCGCAGGAGCCTGTGGGGATACGTCAAACGCTGGTTTACACGGAGCGACAATGGAGCTTGATCGCCAGGTAGCGCGGCTCATGAAGAAGGCCCGGGAGGCAATGGCCAGCGACGTGCACGTCATCGCCGGGCTCCCGCCGGCCTTCCGGATCCATGGCGAGATCATCCTCGCCGACGCCCCGCCGCTGACGCCCGCGCAGGCGGCGCACATGACGCTGAGCCTGCTCACCGAACAGCAGCGGGCGCAGCTCGAAAAGGAATGGGAGCTTTCCGTCTCCATCAAGGACGGCGCCCTCGGTCGCTTCCGCGTCACCGCCTACTACCACGGCGGCCATCCCGAAATGGCCCTGCGGTCGTGCAACACCGTCATCCCCACGCGGGATATGCTCGGCCTGCCGGAGATCGTCGACGAGTTCGCCCGGATGACGTCCGGCCTCGTGCTCGTCACAGGCCCGACCGGCATGGGCAAGACCACCACGTTGAACTACATGCTGGACCTGATCAACAGCGAGAGGCGCTGCAAGATCGTCACGATCGAAGACCCCATCGAGTACCTCCACCGCTGCAAGAAGGCCATCGTCGTCCAGCAGGAAGTCGGCACCGACGTCCACTCGTTCGCCCGCGCGCTCGTGCACGTGCTCCGGCAGGACCCCGACGTGATCTGCGTGGGCGAGATGCGCAACCTGGAGACCATATCCACCGCACTTACTGCCGCCGAGACGGGCCACCTCGTCATCGCCACGCTGCACACACCCAACGCGCTCCAGACCGTGGAGCGGATTGTCGACGTCTTTCCGGCCGGACAGCAGAACCAGGTGATCACGCAGCTGGCCAACTGCCTGCAGGGCGTCGTCGCGCAGCTGCTGCTGACGCGCGCGGACAAGAAAGGCCGGGTGCTGGCCACCGAGGTGCTGGTGGCCAATACGGCCGTCCGATCGGTCATCCGGGAAAATGACCTGTCCAAGCTGCAGAGCGTGATTCAGACCGGACGTCGGTCCGGGATGCACTCGATGGACGATTCGCTGCGCCGCCTCTACGAGGCCGCCTCGATCTCGTATGACGCCGCCGTCTCGCACGCACGCGATCCGCGCATGATCAGCGACGGATACAAGTCCGCCGCAACGCAGTAGCCGCAGCCTACGGGCCGCCGTAGATGCGGCGCGGGTTCTCCCAGAAGGCCGCCCGGATCAGGTCCGTCGCCGTGCCCGTGTCCATCCAACCGCGCTCGACGCGCTCCGACAGCACGTCCGCCCAGATCGCCTTGATGAGCTTCAGCTTCGGGTAGCACCACTCGCTGTGGTAGGCGTCCGAGAAGTAGGCGACGATCTTGGGCATCGGCACCAGGTCGATGCGCGTCTCGATCGCGCGGCGGATGTAATGCGGGTAGAGCGTGTGCCACCAGTGCCCGGCCACGCTGATGTTGGGCACGTGCTTGGCCAGGACGGCGATGTCGTGCGTGTAGTTGTCCGATGCGGCGGAGATGTTGAAGTGGAAGTCCTCGAACTCGGCTGCGAGCCGGCCGAGGTGGCCGGTGAAGCCGCCGTCCCATTGAGGGAGCGACCGATGCGGCGGCAGCACCTGCGCGCCGGCCAGCATCTGCACCGTGCGCAGCGGCGTCGCGCGCAGTTCCTGGAGCAGCCGCCGGATGGCGAAGTGGGAGACGCCGCCGAGTTCCTCCCGGCTGAGCGGCTCCCGGTTCAGCGCCTTCCGGATGACGGCGTCGATGTCCTCCGGGCGGGCGCCTTCGGGCGCGGTCGTGGGGGGCAGCGATATGCCGATGAAGCGGAGTCCCTCCTTGCCGATGGCGCGGGCCGTCGCGGCCAGCAGGCGCCCGTAGTCGTCGGCGTTCCGGATCGGGAACCCGAACCGCTCCTCGTAGCGCGCCAGGGCCTCGTGCGGCGCCCAGCGGCTCCCGCCCAGGTGGATGGGGATCCTCTCCCGGCCCTGCAGCAGGCGCGGCCCGTGCGGCTCGCCGTCCTTGACGGTGATGTTGTACTCGATGCGGCATCGCTCGCGCAGGACGTGCTCGTTCCACTCCCGGCTGTCCGCATGCTCTTCCACGGCCCGGAACGCGGCCTCGAGGTTCCGTTCGTTCAGGTCGCCGTCCAGGCCGTAGAGGTCCCCCAGGATCCAGCGCAGGCAGAGGCCGGCCGTGGTGTTGCGGACGTTGGGCAGGTACGGCAGCGCCCGCCGCAGGCGTTCGAGCGGCGGGAGGCCGGGGTCCGAGATCTCGTGCGGCAGCCCGGTCTCGGTGACGGCCGTCTGGCCCAGGCCGCTCGAGACGAGTTCGATCCAGACGTGATGGTACAGCGCGATGTCCGCCAGGCTGTCGGCCCAGGGCTTCTGCGGCCGCAGATGGCAGTGGGGGTCGTAGACCGGCACGCTGTCCAGCGCGTCTTGAATGACCTGCGTTGCGCTCTTCATGACGGCTCCTGTGCCCCGGTCGGCGGGGCTTCCTTTAGACGGCGTCCGTGCGGCACGATGCATGGTCCGAGGGGCAGTCTACTCCTGTGGACGGCCGATGCCAACTGCGGGGCGAGGGGCGCCGCATCGGGCAGGCCGTCGCGGGCGCGACATTGCTCGCTTGACGGAGTGGCGGAGGATGCCGTATAAGGCGCATCTGCAGGGGCGTCAGGCGTGCTTCCGGGGGCTGAATGGGGGTTGACTTCGTGAGCGAGACGGAAGAGGGACTGCGGCCGGGACCGGAGCGAACCGGGGGAGATCCCGTCGGCGTGCGGGCCGGTGCGTCTCGGACGCGCCTGCGCCGGGTTGAGGAGGCTCTGCAGGCGTCGGAACGGCGTTACCGGGCCCTGTTCGAGCACGCGGCCGAGGGGCTGGCCCTGCAGGAGGTCATCACGGATGCGGCCGGCCGGCCGTGCGACGGCCGGTTCCTGGACGTGAACCCCGCCTTCGAGCGGCTGACGGGCCTGAGCCGGGGCGACCTGGTGGGGCGGACCTTGCGCGACGTGCTGCCGGAGCCCGACGGGGCCTGGGCCGAGGCGTTCGCGCGGGCGGCCGGCAGCGCCGAGCCGGTTGTCTACGAGCACCACGACGTCCAGCGGGACGCCTGGTTCGAGGTGCGCGGGTATGCGCCGACGCCGGGCCAGGTTGTGTTGGCCGTCAGCGACATCACCGCCCGCAAGACCGCGCAGGAGTCTGTCGACCGGGAGCGGGCCCAACTGTCCGGCATCGTCGACTCCATCCCGATGATGCTGATCATCTGGGAGCCCGAGCTGAAGCGGTTCATCCTGAACACCCATGCGCGGCGCGTCCTCGGATGGTCCGACGCGGCGGCGGCCGACGGGGAGTTCATGAGCCGGCTGTTCCCGGATCCGGACGAACGCGCCGAGGTGAGCGCCTTCATGCGGTCGCTCACGCCGCAGTGGCGCGAGTGGAATGTGGCAACGGGGGACGGCGGCGTGATCCCGAGCGAGTGGTGCAACGTGCCGTTCAACGCCGACACCATGGTGGGCATCGGCCGGGACCTGCGCGAGAGCAAGCAGGCGGAGCGGGCCCTGGTGGAGAGCGAGGCCCGCCTGCGTGCGCTGGTGGACAACCTGCCGTTCGAGGTCTGGGCCATGAGTGCCGAGGGCCGCTACACGTTCGCCAATCCCGTCTGCCGGTCCGGTTGGGGGCCGCGCGTCGGGAAGCGCCCGGAGGAGGTCGCCCCGTCCGAGGAGGTCCTCCGACAGTGGCTTTCGAACAACGAGCGGGCGTTCGGCGGCGAGGTCGTCACCGGAGAGGTGACCTATCGGCGACGGGACGGCGTGCGGGTCTTCCGGAACGTCGTGGCTCCCGTCCACGTCGGGGGGGCGGTGCAGGGCATTTTCGGCGTGAACATCGACATCACCGGCAGCAAGGCGGCCGAGAGGGCACTGCGCGAGAGCCGAGCGCGCTACCGAAGCCTGTTCGAGTCCATCGACGAGGGATTCTGCATCATCGAGGTCATCTTCGCGGACGACGGCCGGGCCGTCGATTACAGGTATCTGGAGACGAACCCGGCCTTCGTGCGGCAGACGGGGCTCACGCAGGCGGAGGGCCGGACGATGGGCGAACTCTGCCCCGGGCACGAGGACTACTGGTTCGAGGCCTTCGGGCAGGTGGCCTTGACGGGCGAGCCCCGCCGCTTCCAGAGCCGAGCCGCGCAACTGGGATGCTGGTACGACGTGTATGCCTTCCGACACGGCCGCCCCGAGGACAGGCAGGTGGCCGTGCTGTTCAGCGACATCAGCGAGCACAGGAGGATGGTGGCGGCGCTGGAGTCGAGCCGAAGCCGCCTGGAGCTGCTGGCCACCGTCGCCGAACGCCTGCTGCGGGCGGTGGGCCCGTACCAGGCCGTGGATGACGTGGGCCGCCTGAGCATGGCGCACCTGAACTGCGAGTGCTTCTCGATCTGCGTCATCGACCGGCCGGGGCGCGAGTTGTCCGTCAGCGCCTGCGCGGGCATCCCGCCCGAGGTCGCCCGGGAGATCGCCCGCATCGACCTCGAAACGGCCGACTGGGGCGCCGCGGCGGATGGCCACCACATCGCGGTGCCGGGCACCGTCAAGCGGCGGCAGGACGCTCGCAGGGAGCTGCTCGCGTCCCACGGCATCCGCGCATACTGCTGCCACCCCCTGGTGGCCCAGGGCGCCCTGCTGGGCACGCTCTCGTTCGGGGTGCGCTCGCGCGATGCCTTCGGCGTCGAAGAGGTGGCCCTGATGAAGTCGGTCACCGACCATGTGGCCGTGGCCGTCCAGCGCATCGACGCGCAGCGGGCGCTCAGGGTGCTGAACAACTCGCTGGAGCAGCGCGTCCTGCGGCGCACGGCCCAGGTTCAGCACCAGGCGGACCAGTTGCGCGCCCTCGCCAGCGAGTTGGGCCGGGCCGAGCAGCGCGAACGCAGGCGGCTGGCCACCATCCTCCACGACCACGTCCAGCAGTTGCTGGCCGCCGCCCGCATGCAGGTGCGATGGGTCAAGCGCGAGGCCGAAGGCGAACGCCTGCTCGCCACCGTCCGGGGCGTCGACGCCATCCTCGGCGAGGCGCTCTCGGCGTGCCGGAATCTGGCGCTGGACCTCTGCCCGCCCGTGCTGCACGAGGCGGGTCTGAGCGCGGCGATCAACTGGCTGGCGTCCTGCATGAAGGAGCGGCACCAGTTGACCGTGGTCGTGCGGGCCGAGACGAAGGCCGACCCGCGCTCCGAGGAGATACGCGCGCTGCTCTTCGAGTGCGTCCGCGAGCTGCTGTTCAACGTCGTCAAGCATGCCGGGACCGCCGAGGCCGGCGTGACGCTCCTGCAGACGGGCGACAGGCGCGTGCGCATCATCGTCCGGGATGAGGGGAAGGGGTTCGACCCCGACCGCCTGCGCAGGCGCAGCGCCGCCGACGCGACCTTCGGTCTGTTCAGCATCCAGGAACGCCTGGCGCAGGTCGGCGGGCAGATGGTGCTGGAGACGGCGCCGGGGAAGGGCACGCGCGTGACGCTCACCGCGCCGTCGGCCGAGCAGCCGCCGCGCCCGGCCGAGGAGCCCGCCGGCCGCGTGAGCGAGGAGACGGTGGCCATCCGTCGCAAGAGCGCCCTCTGCCGCGTGCTGATCGTGGACGACCACAAGATGGTGCGGGAGGGCCTGGCGGGCCTGTTCCAGTTCGAGTCCGACATCGAGGTCGTCGGGCACGCTGCCGACGGCCCCCAGGCCATCGAGCTGGCGCGGCAGCTTCAGCCCGACGTCATCATCATGGACGTGTCTCTGGGCGCGATGAGCGGGGTGGAGGCCACCCGACGGATACTGGCCGACGGGTCACGCGCGAAGGTCATCGGCCTCTCGATGCACCTGGACGGAGAGGTCGCCCAGGCGATGCGTGAGGCCGGGGCGATCGCCTATCTCACCAAGGACGGTCCGACCGAGGAACTCATCGCCACCGTGCGCGCCTGCCGGCCCGGATGACGGGGGCCGGCCTCCTGCGCCGACGAGCCGGCCCCGATCGAGCGCGCACGCCCCGTCGACTGCTCGCGGCGGGGCGTCGTCCTTCCGCTACCAGCGGAAGAAGCGGTACGGGTCGTCCCACTCCTCCGGCACGTCCAGGTAGAGCCCGTCCAGCCAGCGCCGTTCGCCGTCGCCGACCGGCCGGGAGACGCTCGCCAGCAGCGGCGTCGCACCGGCGGCGCCCAGGTTGGCCAGGAGCCGGTTGGCGGCATAGGCCAGCCGGCGGAACGTGCGCTTGACGTTCATCTTCTCGCCCGAGTAGTCGAGCTTCCACGGGGGAAGCTGGCAGAAGACGACGCCGAAGTCCTCGGCGAAGGCCAGGACGCCGTTGCCGACCGGCGTCGCCCCGTCGTCCACCAGGGGCAGCGTGCGCGGGTCGCGGTTGTGGACGTCGGCCGGCGAGACGCCGACCAGCGGCGACCCGACGCCGAAGGCCTCGAACCAGGCGGCGATGTGCTCCGCCCGGGTGGTCTTCACCTCCAGGGGCAGCAGTTCGGAGGCCTCCTTGCCGGTCAGCCCGACGGCCAGCACCGGCCCGCCGCCCTTGACCCATCGCTTCACGGAGGCGGCCTTCTCGCCGACGGCCCGGCGCGCGCCGGGGCCGAGCACCAGCACCTGGTCGGCCGACAGGCGGCCGGCGTAGGCGGTCGGGGACACGCCGGCGGCCTTCAGATACTGGAGGCCCGGCTTCTGGCCCGCGTAGACGACCGTCCGGCGCGGCGTCGGCTTCCAGGCGGCGACGTAGCGCACGATGTTGGCCACCAGCGCCTCGGCGGCGGGGTCCGCCTCGGTGCGGCCGGTCACGTCGGTCTGGCAGAACAGCACCATGCCGTCGCCCTCGCGGTATTCCATCAGCGAGGCATACTGCAGGGAGTAGCCGCCGTCGAGGATGGGCAGGAAGTCGCCGGCCGCCGGCTTCTCGATCACCGCCGAGGCGACGTTGCCGCGGTTGCCGCAGCGCCAGCCGCGCGAGACGGGCAGGCCGGCCCATTCGACCTCGGGGCCATCGAAGTGGACGGCCAGTTCGTACTTCAGCCGCGGCGGGAGCGTCGTCGAATCCCCGCGCCAGTTGCGGAGGTGCTCGCCGGCGAGGCCGGCGAGGAGCGGATGGTCCGGCACGCGCTTGTAGACCCATCGCAGGCCGTATTCGGCGATCCGGAAGCCGAAGCGCTTCTCGAGCACCTCGCCCGTCTGTTCGAAGACGACCACCTTCAGCCCGTCGCGCACGCGGGTGACGTCGGGGGCCGGGCCGTCGAGCGTCAGGGCGCCCTTGCCGATGACCAGCACGCTGTAGCGGCTCAGGTCCGACGTTGCGTCCACGGGCCGGTAGGCGATGCCCAGCTTCTTCAGCATCGCGGCGGTCTCGCCCTTCGGGTCGAAGAGCGCGATCCGGCGGCGCGCGCGCACGGCGGCGGGCGCCGGCAGCACGTCGATCGCGAAGGTGTCGGCCTGCGTCTCGCCGCTGCTGAAGTGCACCATGGCTGTCAACTCATAGCGGCCGGCCGGCAGGCCCGCCGGCAGTGCGAACCGGAGCGGGATGCGTTCCTGCTCGCCCGTGGGCAGCGTGATGACCCGCTTTCCGTGGACGGGCCGCGGCAGGTGCAACGTCCAGGTGCAGTCGGCCGTGACGGTCACCCGTGAGTTGTTGATGACGATGAGCTGCTTCTCGAACGACTCGCCGGGCCGGAAGTTGTGGTCCTTGCGGGTGAAGGCGCCGGACGGGCCGCCGATGTAGGCCAGGAGCGGGCGGTTGTTGCGCATCAGGGCGGCGGTCGAGAGCGGGCTCCCGTAGCCCTCAGGCGCGGTGATCGACATTCCCCACGTGCGGAACGCACGCCAGTTCTCGGCGAAGTACATCGCCAGCACGGGGTCGCGTTCCGGATGCAGGTAGTTCAGGTCGTAGGGCCAGTCCCAGCGGTGCCAGAGTTCGCCGTTGCGGAACCGCTCGGCCTCCCAGCGCAGGTTCTCCGCCTCGTGCGCGCCGATCTTGTACGACTCGGCGTCCATGAACTGCGCGTTCCACTCGGCGATGCAGAACTCCCAGGGCACGGAGGCGCTGCCGTACTCGCGCTTGCCCTTGTACCAGCCGCGGTACATCGCCCAGTCCCAGCACAGGGGCGCGCCATACTCGCAGGTGTGCACGGGCTTGACGCCGACGGTGCCCCAGTGGCCGAACCAGTCACTCATCTCCTGCACGGGCGTGAAGTTCGAGTAGAAGTTGCTGGTGTGCATCGTGGCCAGGTTGCCGGACGAGTGATGGTACATCACGCGCGTGGGATCCGTGCGCTCGATGATCGCCCGCACGCGTTCGGCGCGTTCCACGTTGGGGCCGCGCGACCACTGCGTGCGGTCCACCAGGCCGTCGATCAGGTCCGGATTCATGTCCTCGGCATAGCCGGTGCCGTTGTGGCTGGCGGCGTAGAAGACGACGGACGGATGGTTGCCGGCCACGCGCGCGTAGAACTCCGCGTGCCGCGCGTAGCCGTTCGTCTGCTCGGCGTCGGGGGCGTCCCAGTCGTACGCGCTGAAGTGCGGCTGGGTCAGGGCCACGACGGTGCCGTAGTCGTCGGAGGCGCGCAGCACGCCGTCGAAGCCCCGGTGGGCGCCCGGCAGGCATCCGAAGCCGCCCACCGCCACGAAGTTGATGCCGACGCTGCGGCGCTGCTCCAGGCTCCTGCGCGTCTCCTCGTAGGTCCAGCCCCGCTGGCCGCGGGCGAAGGACAGGAACACGCGCGTGCCGTTCAGGTAGAAATCGCGGCCCTCGATCCAGAACTCGCGGAAGCCGAACCGCTCCGGCAGGGCCTCGTCCAGCAGCGTCCCGTCGGCGGCCAGCAGCGAGACGGTCGCCTCATACTGGTTCCCGGGGGTGTGCATGTCCCAGAGCTTGTCCGGATGCCAGTCCTCGCCGAAGGTCACGCGCCCGGCCAGGGCGTCGGCCCCTCGGAACGGCTCGCCGACGACTTCCTTGACCGTCTCGACGCCGTCGCGCACCTCGGCTCGCAGGACGTAGGTGGCTGCGGGGTCGACGTCCTTCAGGGCCGTGCTGAAGGCGAGGCGCCACGCGCGGACGGAGGTCTCGACGCGCACGTGGTCGATGCGGGCCGCGCGGGGGGTGCCCTCCAGGCAGACGTCGCCGCACAGGCCGCGCATGCCCACCCGGCCCTTCACCTCCTTGGCCGCGTCGGAGTCGTTGTAGGACATCATCACGGCGCGCAGCGGCATGGCGCGCACCAGGATGCTCAGCACATGCTCGCCGCCTGGCCGGCACATGGGGGTCAGGTCGGCCTCGCCGGCCGGGAAGCGGATGTCGGCCACCTTCCGGCCGTCCAGGTAGACGGTGGCGAAGGAGTTGACGAACTCGGCGGTCAGTGCCACGCGGCGGCCGGCCCAGTGCTCCGGCACGACGATGCGCGTCTGATACCACGCGGCGTCCACGTCCGGCCGGCCCTCCCCGCCGGGCCACGGGCCCGGGACCGGCACCTCGGTCCACCCGTCGGCCGGAGCCGCTGCGGCCGCGTCGTCCCCCGGCTGCCACTGCCACAGCCCGTGAAGGAAGACCCGCTCACGTGTCGGCGTCGCCCGGCGACAAGCCCTGTCCCATTTCACCATGACCGTCCCTCCGCCCCGCAGAGTCCAGAAGCCGGATTGCACAGCACTCGCCGGCGAGTCTACGACAACCCCCATCGGTGTTCAACAGGCGCCGCGCGGGCCGTGCCCGCCGCGTGCCCGGGCGGCGCCGAGGTTGCATCGCCGGCGGTTCGGGCGTATCTTAGGCACTGGATGTCCTCCGTGCCGACAGAGGAGCCGAACGATGGATGCGTTGGACTACTGTGAGCACCTGGTTGAGACGTGGCCGAATCGCTGGACCGGCTCGCCCGGAGAGCGGGAATCGGGTGACTGGATGGAGGCGCAGCTCGCAGCCATGGGCTACGAGACGCGCCAGATGCGCTTCCCGTGTCCGGGTTGGGAGTTCGAAGGCGAGGAGATGTACCTGGAGGGCCGGCCCATCGAAGCCGGCGCGCAGTTCTACAGCGTGGGGTGCGACGTGACGGCCCCGCTGGCGCCCGTCCGGCCGGACGGGACCGGCGGCTTCTCAGGCGACGTGGCGGGCAGGATCGCCCTGGTCAGGGAGTCCGAGACGAACGAGGTGACCGACCGGAACCCGCTGCTCCTGAACCTCGAGGCCGCCGGGGCGGTCGGCGCGGTGATGCAGAGCGTCCTCCCGGACACCTATTCGACCAAGATGTTCCGCACGCCGGAGTCGAAGCTGCCGGCGATGGGCGTGAGCGGGGAGGTCGGGCCGCAGTTGTTCGAGGCGGCGGGCAAGGACGTGCGGATGGTGATCCGGGCGCGTCAGACCGAGAGCACCACCGGGAACGTGTTCGGCGAGAAGGGCCCGGAAGACGGCCCCGTGATCCTGGTCTGCGCCCACCACGAGGCGTCCCCGAACTCGCCGGGCGCCAGCGACGACGCCTCCGGCATCGGCGTGGTGCTGGCGATCGCGCAGCGGTTCGCCGGGGCCGAATGCGGGGCCCGGCTGCGGTTCGTCGGCTGGGGCGGGCACGAGTTCGGCGTGTTCGGCTCGAAGTGGTACGTGGACAACTGTCGGGACGAGGCGCTGAAGGTGAAGCGGCTGCTGGTCTTCGACGTCGTCGGCGCCCCCGACTCCCGGCCCCGCATCAGCGTCTGCGGCAGCGAGGGCCTGCAGCGGCAGGTCGGCGCCTACGCCGAGCGGCGCAGCGACGTGGCGTTCGTCGTGCGCAATCGCGGCGGCGGCGACGCCTCGACCTTCGTGCCCATCGGCGTCGAGGCCGTGTCGATCGGCTCGGACTGCTCCGGGCGCCGGCCGCCGACGCACAGCCCGATGGACGACCTGCGATGGGTCGACCGCGCGAACCTGGACCGGTGCGTCGACGTGGGCGTGGAGCTGGTGAAGGAGTGGATGGGTCAGTTCGGCGTGACCTGCCGGGGGGTGTGAGCGGGGCCGTCTGTGCCGTCCCGGCGGGTGTGCGTCGGAATGGACGTGCCGGCCGTTTCAGCGGCCCGGCCGTCGAAAGGTGCATGTGCATGGACGCGGGCCATGAGACCGCCCTGGAGGCCACGCCGCAGGGGAGCCTGCGGGTGGCCCTGTCGGGGCGCTGGGTGACGGTGGACGTGGCGGCCGAACGGTCCCGGATCCTGGAGGGCGTCGGCAAGGCCACGGGCCGCATCGACTGCAGCGGCCGCGGGATCGCGGACTGGGATTCCACGCTCCTGGCGCTGCTGCGCGCCCTGCAGGCCTATGGGGACGAGAGCGGTCTGCCGGTGGTCCTCGAGGACATGCCGGCCGGCCTGACGCGTCTTCTGTCGCTGGCCTCGGCCGTGGCGCCGCGCCGCGATGTGCCGCGGCCGTCCGTGCGCACGGGGCTCCTGGCCGGGGTCGGGGAGCGGGTGGCGGAACTGGTTCGGTCGGCAGGGGAGCTGCTGGCCTTCCTGGGCGACTCTCTGCTCTCGCTGGGGCGGCTTCTGCGGGGGCGCGCCGTGTTCCGGCCGGTCGACCTCTGGCTGGTCATCCAGGACTCGGGCGTGCGCGCGCTGCCGATCGTGGCTCTGATCAGCGCGTTGGTCGGGATGATCCTGGCCTTCGTCGGCGCCTATCAGCTCCGTGCGTTCGGGGCGGAGGTCTTCATCGCTGCCGGCGTCGGGCTCGGCATGGTGCGGGAGATGGCCCCGGTCATGACGGGCATCCTGCTGGCCGGCCGTTCGGGCGCCGCCTTCGCCGCCGATAACGGCACCATTCGGGTCAACGAGGAGGTGGACGCGTTCGAGACGATGGGCGTCTCGCCGTTCGACTTCCTGGTGATGCCGCGCATCCTGGCGATGGCCCTCATGATGCCGATGCTGTGCCTCTACTCCAACCTGATGGGCATACTGGGCGGGGCGGCGGTCGGGTGGGCCATGTTCGGGATTCCGCTGGCGCAGTACTTCGAGGAGACCTGGGCGGCCGTCCGGCTCACGGACTTCGGCATCGGCGTCGGCAAGGCCCTGATCTTCGGCGTCGCCGTGGCCGTGGCGGGATGCCTGCGCGGCCTGCAGTGCGGGCGCAGCGCCGCCGCCGTGGGCCTGGCGGCCACCTCGGCGGTTGTGACGGGCATCGTCGCCGTCATCGTGATCGATTCGGTGGCCGCCGTCATGTCGACGGTGTTGGGCATTTGACCCGAATTGGGCGATAATGGCCTCAGGCAATGCGTGCATCGAGGTGGAGGACCTGACCCTGGCCTACGGCGAGGAGGTGACCTTGCGCGGGCTCAGCTTCCAGGTCCGCTGCGGTGACGTGTTCGTGATCATGGGCCCCAGCGGGAGCGGCAAGAGCACCGTGCTGCGCGCCCTCGTCGGGCTGAAGAAGCCCGCCTCCGGCCGGGTGCTCTACGACGGCGTGAGCCTGTGGGACGCCGACCCCGACGGGCGCCGCCGGGTGCAGCGGCGCATCGGCGTGTCCTTCCAGTCCGGCGCGCTCTTCAGCGCCCTGACCCTGGCCGAGAACGTCGCACTGCCCCTGGAGCAGTTCACCGACATGCCGCGCTCGCAGGTGCGGGACCTGGCGGCCCTGAAGCTGGCGCTCGTGGGCCTGGCGGGGTTCGAGGGCTACTACCCCGCGCAGATCAGCGGCGGCATGCGCAAGCGTGCGGCCCTGGCGCGCGCCATGGCCCTGGACCCGGACGTGCTGTTCTTCGACGAGCCCTCGGCGGGACTCGACCCCGTCAACGCCCGCCGGCTGGACGACCTGATCATGGAGCTTCGCGACAGCCTGGGGACCACCATCGTGATGGTCTCGCACGAACTGGCCAGCATCTTCACTATCGGCAACCGCGCCGTACTGCTGGATTCGGAGGCGCGCACGATCATCGCCGCCGGCGATCCGAGGACGCTCCGGGAGGAGTCGCAGGACCCGCGCGTCCGGGCGTTCCTGACGCGCGGCGAGGAAGGGGGCGGGCGCGCCCGTTGACCGGCCTCGCTCCGGTGGAGGCCCTGGGAAAGGACGAGACCTATGGCCAGGAGAGCGAACCCGACGATGATCGGGGCCTTTGCCCTGGGCGCCGCCGTGCTGGCGGTCGCCGGTGTTCTGGTGTTCGGGGGCGGCCGCTTCTTTGCCGACACCGTGCGCTTTGTCGTCTGCTTCCGCGGCTCGCTCAAGGGGCTCAGCGTCGGATCGCCCGTGACGCTCTCCGGCGTCCAGGTGGGATCGGTGGAGGAGATATCGGTCCTGCTCGACGTGGAGACGTTTGAACAACTGGCCCCCGTCGTCATCGAGGTGGAACGCAGTGCGTTCCGCCGGGTCCGCGACGGCCGGACGCTGGACGCGGACCCGGCGCCGGATGCCCACGGGCTGGCCGAGATGCTGACGACCGCCGGCTTCCGCGCCCAGTTGCAGACGCGCAACTTCGTCACCGGCATGCTGCAGGTTGCGCTCGAGTTCCGACCCGGCTCCGAGCCCAGGCTGACCGGGATCGAGAGCGCCTACCCGGAACTCGCCACCATCCCCACCAGCATCGAGCAGATTGCCCGGACGCTGGAGAACCTGCCGTTCGAGGAGATGGTCGCCAACCTGCAGAGCACCGCCGAAGCCATCGATGAACTGGTCAACTCCGCCGATCTGCGACGAGTCGTCCAGTCCCTGGACGAGCTGGTGGGGAACCTCAAGGCCGTCACGGACGCCGGCGGACTGCCGGCCGACCTGCGGGGCCTCCTGGCCGAGGCCCGGTGCGTGATCGAGCGCACGGACTCGAGGATCGACCTCATCGTCGCCGCCGTCGGCACCGCCCTGGCCGAGGGCCGCCGCATGGTGCGGAGGGCCGACACCGAGACGCTGCGCCGGCTCGACGCGCTCATCGAGCGCACGGACGGCCAGGTGCAGTCGGTCGGGGGGGCCGTCGCCGAGACGCTCGCGTCGGCCGAGTCGGTCATCCGCGCCGCCTCGGCAGTGCTGCAGTCCGTGGAGGCGGCGGCCTCAGGCCCGGCGGGCGTGCGGCAGGACGTGAACGCCGCCCTTCGAGAACTCAACGCCGCCGCCCGCGCAGTGCGGGAGTTGGCCGACTACCTGGAGAGACACCCCGAGTCGCTGGTCTACGGCAAAGGAGGACGCTGAGATGGCGCGGCCGGCCGTGCGAGAACTGGCACTGGCAACGGCGTTCGCGATGGCCCTGGCCGGATGCATGCGCAGCGATCCGGCTCGCCTGTACGTGCTGACGGCCGCCGTGCCCCGGGCGACGACGCAGGGCGCACAGGGCCCCTCGGTGGCCGTCGCCCGTGTGTCGGTGCCCGCCTATCTTGACCGAAGTCCGCTCACCACCCGCCGCGGGGCCTCGGAGCTGACGCTGGCGGAGTTCGACCGATGGGGCGAGCCGCTCGACGAGGGCATCGCGCGGACGCTGGCGGACAACCTGTCCGGCCTCCTCCCCAGCGAACGAGTCACCTACGGCCCCGCTGCACAGGCCGCGCGCGCAGACTTCGCGGTGGCCGTCTTCGTCCTGGGTTTCGAATGTGTGGACGATCGCGAGGTCGTCCTCTCGGCCCGGTGGTCGGTCACCCGGGCGGGAGGGGAGGGGGAGGTCGCCGACCGCCTGTCCGTCGTGCACGTGCCGCTTGACGGCCGCACCGCCGCAGCGGCCGTCGCCGCGCATAGCCGGGCCCTTGCCGATCTGAGCCGGGAGATCGCGGCCGCCATCGCGCCGTGACGGCCCCGCCCGGGCCCATCCGGCCCGTTGAAGAAGTCCTTTTGTGTGGCACAGGCGCCCTCGCCTGTGCGTTCTTGCCTGCAGTGAGGCCGTTCCAGATCTGGGCCGACAGCCGAGGCCTGCCCGACGGGGCTTGCCCGCCGGGGCGGGCGGGGCGGCTGTTCCACACTCCTTCAACGGGCTGCTATCCGGCCAGGTAGGACTTCAGCGTGTTGACGGCGATGTCCAGGCGGCGGGCCGTCGCCGAGAGGTTCCCGGCATGCAGCGCCAGCGCGCATGCAGCGTAGTCGGCCCTCATCTCGGCCATGGTCCGCACGTCCTCGGCGCTCTGCGGCCACAGGCGGCCGCCCGCGGCTTCGCCCTCCGCCTGTTCGACCAGCGGGCCCAGCGCGCGCTCCTCGTCGATGGCGTCGGCCGGCGACATGCCCAGACAGGCCGCCCGTTTCAGCACCTTGATGAGCTGGCGCACGTTGCCCGGCCAGTCGTAGCCGCGCAGGTGCTCGACGTCCTGCGCCGACAGCTTCAGCCGGCGCCCCTCGGGCAGCAGTGAGGGCAGGACGGCCCGCGCGATGGCCTCCACGTCGTCCACGTGGTCGCGCAGGGCGGGCACGTGGATCGTGAACGTGTCCAGCCGGTGGTAGAGGTCGCTGCGGAACGTGCCCGCGCGAATGCACGCCGGCAGGTTGCGGTTCGTGGCCGTCACTATGCGCACGTCGACCTTCCGGGGGCGGTCGCTCCCCTCGGGCGTGACCCACCCGTCCTCCAGCACCCGCAGCAGCTTCCCCTGAACCTCCAGGGGCAGCTCGGCCAGTTCGTCCAGGAACAGGATGCCGGAGTCGGCCGACACGAACGCCCCGTCCCGGTCCTGCACGGCGCCCGTGAACGCGCCCCGCACGTGCCCGAACAGCGTCGAGTTCGCCAGCGCGGCGTTGCCGGCGAACAGCGCGCAGTTCACCGGGATCAGGGGGGCCATGGCGCGCGCGCTGCGTTCATGGACCAGGTGCGCGACGTACTCCTTGCCCGTGCCGGACTCTCCGACGATCAGCACCGGCTCGTCGGCCTCGGCGCACAGGCGGATCCTCGTCCGTAGTCTCTGCATGCTTGCCCGCCGGCCCCAGAGCACGTGCGCCAGGCCCGTCCGGCGGTGCACCTCCACCCGCTTGCGGTCGGCCTCGGTGCGCTCGCCCGCAGCGAGCTTCCCGATGGTCTGCGTGTAGGTCTCCTCGTCCTGATACTTGAAGTACTCGCCCACGGACGCCTCGATCAGGTCGATCCAGAACGCCTGGTCCGGCGGCGCCGTGCCCGCGCGCGGCGCGATGCGCGGGTCGCGTCCGGCCAGGTCCAGCAGGGCGCGTGCCCGTGCGTGCGCCTCCAGGCCCAGGTGCGTGCACACGCACCCTGTGTTGCTCCCCTGACTGCCGAACACGGGCCGGCACACGCGCGCAAACTCGGCCTCCTCCGGCTCCAGATAGCCGCGGCCGCAGAACCACGTGATCTCGGCGCCCCTCCTGCGCAGGCGGGCGGCCGGTTCGCGCACCTCCTCCCACGGGCAGTAGACGCCCAACCCGCACACCAGCACCTCCGCCGGCGTGCACGTGCGCCCGGCCAGTGCGCGCAGCGTGCCGCCCACGCGCTTCGCGCTCGTCACCAGCACCTCGGCGCGCGGATGCCTCAGGAGCGCCATGGCCGCCGCGCACGCGCCGTCCACCCCGTTGTAGGTCAGCACCGCCACGTCCCGTCGCTTCGCCATCCCCTGCATCCTCCCTGTGGTGGCCCCATCATACCCGACGACGCCCGGCGCATGTCAACCGTTGACGGAGGCAGACTAATAACTGATGGACGCCTGCGGTGCACGCCGCCTCGGGCGGCGCGGGCTCGGGTGTCGTAAACGCTTGGCGGGGCAGAGCTTACGCAGAAAAACGGCCCGGGCCCGGCGGCTGGCACGGCCGGTGCTCATGGGGAGCGCGGTCTGCGGACACCTTCTTCAGCACAGGGAGGACGGCGATGCGGCAGTGGGTGGTGCACATTCGGCAGGAGGGGGAGCGGCGGCCCGAACCGGCGTACGCCGTCTGGGCGTCGGACGGGCAGGCGTCGGTTCGCGCCTTTGCGCCCCAGTGGGAGCCGGCCGCCGCCCGGCTCGAGGCCCGGCTCAAGGCCCGGTTCAAGGCCGCCCTGGCCCTGCAGCGGCCCGCCCCGCGCCTGGGACGGGAGAACGTCTGAACGAGGCCCCGGATCGAAGGAGGCGTACGATGGCCACGAGCGGTGCACGGTTCCTCAAGCTCTGCGGTGCCGAGACCCTGGACGTGTCGGCACACGCCCTGAGCCGGCTGCACGCCAGGGCGGGCCTGGACCTGTCCGGTGAGGAGGCGCTGGCGCTCTTCCTCGGTGCTGTGCTGGTGCCCCGCGACGAGCTGTTCGCACGCGGATACCGGCCCGCATGCGCGCGACGGCGCGCGCGCGGCGTGGTGTCTTGGTACTTCCGGCTCGAGGCGGGCGCGACCGAGCTGCTCGCCGTCATCGCCCGTCGCGGGGACGGCCCCCTCACCTGGGTGACGACCTACGCGCGCAACGCGCAGAACGACCTGCTGTCCGTCCGCCGCTGATCGTCTGGCGGCGCGTGCGGATCCCCGCCGGCAGGGGACGCGGCGCCCGCCCAAGCGGCGGCGTGGATGTGCAGGCGGCCGAATGTGTGTTGACGATGGTGCCGGGTGCGGCCATAATGCCTGCGGCCGGAGCGTGGGTGCCGGCCGCTCATGCCTGAGGACGGCGTGTCTTCCTGCTTCCTGCGAGGGCGGCCCGTGTTGCCTGTGGATAGCCGGCGAGTCGTGCGGGCGGTCGCGCTCCTCGTGTGCGTGCATGCTGCGAGGCTTGCCTGGGGCGCGGAGGACCTCAGCG
>Ga0123329_1000465_pt1 | contig 42201 bp, 34 predicted proteins | sample BioC12SIPDNA_FD_89703 | JGI IMG/M metagenome (GOLD analysis project Ga0123329, IMG submission 89703) | Anaerobic biogas reactor microbial communites from Washington, USA - Biogas_R1_B C12 SIP DNA | ecosystem: Engineered > Bioreactor > Anaerobic > Unclassified | place: Washington, USA | collected...
TCGCGACGTGCTGTCGCTGCTGGAGTTCCAGAAGGCGATGGGATACGACTACGTGAACGTCTACAGCGACCTGGTGCTGGAGTTCCGCCGCGCGAGCGTCGGCGGCGACGGGGGGCCGTCGGGCGGGCGGTCGTTCGTGGACGAGCAGCAGGGGCCGATCACCACGGCGGCGGAGTTCGAGGCGTACCCCTGGCCCGACCCGCAGGCGACGACGTGCGGCAACTTCGCCCGGGCCCGGGCGCACCTGCCCGAGGGGATGGCGATGATTGCGCGGTGCCACGGGCCGTTCGAGTGGGGCACGTGGCTGATGGGAATCCAGACGTTCTGCATGGCCCTGGCGATGGACCGCGACCTGGTGGAGCGCGTGTTCGCGCGCGTGAGCGACCTGATCGTCGAGGAGGTGTCGCGCATGGTGGTCCAGGAGGGCGTCGGCGCGGTCTGGATCACTGACGACCTGGGCTTCAACCAGGGGACGTTCGTGTCGCCGGCGGACCTGCGGCGCCTGGTCTTTCCGACGTACCGGGCGATCTGCCGCCTGGCCCGGCAGCGCGATCTGCCGGTGCTGCTGCACTCGTGCGGCAAGCTCGACGCGGTGCTGGGCGACGTGGTCGATTGCGGGATCATCGCGTTGCACTCGCTGCCGCCGGCGCTGTATGACCTGGCGTCGCTGAAGGCCGACTGGGGCGACCGGCTGTGCCTGCTGGGGAACGTGGACGTGGACCTGCTGACCCGCGGGCGACCGGAGGACGTGCGGGCGGCGGTGCGACGGCTGCGCGAGGAGGCGTACCGCGGGGGCGGACTGATCCTGAGCAGTTCCAACAGCATCGCCGACTATTGCCGGGTGGAGAACTACCTGGCCATGGTCGACGAGGCCCGCAAGGTCTGACGGCCCCGTGGCGGAGGACACACGTCCGCGTGGGTCCGGGGGACCCACCCTACATGGCTTACAGCGAGCCGCCCCTGTCATGATATGCTTCCCGCCACATCGCCTTGACACAATCCGTGGCATCGTTGTCGGCCGGTCTGATCGCGCCGCCCCCGGGGGCTTCGGGCAGATTCCGTGCCGCACGGTCGGCACGGGCCGTGCCAGGCGTGCGACAACATGCCGGATTGATTATATGAATGGTGGTTTTACCCCACGCGGGCCACCCGGCCGACTTTGCGATAGTGATACGGCAAGGCGCACTGGGGGGCGACCGGTCAGGAGCGGAGGAGCCGTGGGGGCCAGCATGGGCAAGACGATCTCGGAGACGATGTTCGACCGCATTGCGGCGTCGGAGGAGTTGCCGACCATTCCCGGAGTGGCGCTGGACGTGTTGGCCATGGCGAAGCGGGCCAACGTCTCGCTGCCGGACATCGCGGACGTGGTGGGTCGCGATCCGGCCCTGGCGGCGAAGATTCTGCGCCTGGCGAACTCGTCGTTCTTCGGCGTGTCGGCCAAGACCGGCACCGTGACGCAGGCGCTGGTGCGTCTGGGGCTGCGCGCCTCGCTGTCGGTGGTGCTCGGATTCAGCATTCTGCCGAAGCTGGCCCGGGCCGGACGGCAATCGACGGACATGCGGCTGATCTGGAACATGAGCCTGTTGTCGTCGGTGTCGGCCAAGGTGATCGAAGAGCGCACGCGGGGGCGGTTCATGGAAGAGGCCTTCACCGGCGCGCTGCTTCAGGACCTGGGCATGCTGGCCATGGTCGCGGCTGCGCCGGAGCATTACGTGGACGTGCTCAAGACCGTGGAACGCGATTCGGCCGCCGAGGTTCACGAGGTGGAAGAGGTGATGCTCGGCGTGAACCACATGGAGATCGGCGTGTACCTGCTGGGCATGTGGAACGTGCCGGACCAGATCGTCGGACCGATCGGCGGCCACCACCGGCCGGACACCGTGCGGCCGTCGGGCTATGACGATTATCGTCTGGCGCGGGTCTTGCAGGCGTCGGACGCCGTGTCGCGACTGATCTGCTACGGGCCGACGCACGCCAACGTGCTGCGCTGCGTGCGGCTGTTTGCGGACTACTTCTGCTGGCCGCCGACGTTCGTCGTCTCGTTCGTGCGCGACCTGACGCCGTCGATCCGGCAAGTGGCGCAACTGCTGTCGATCGAGGTGTCGGACGACCTGATGGAGCGGCTCGACCGGGTGACCTCGCTGAACTCCGAGGACTCGGACGTCTGGAAGGAGGCCCTGCGGCTGACGGGGGCCGAGGCCACCGCCGGGCCAGACGCGGAGACGCTCCAGTAGGCGAGTGCATGGTTCACCACCACAACGCTGCATCGTGGCATGGGCATCCTGCCCATGCGTCCCACGGGCATCTTGCCCGTCGGCGATCAGCATTCTGCGGGGCCAAGACGGCCTGCGACTCACGGGCAGGATGCCCGTGCCACGGTGAAAAGGCTTCGTAGCGTTGTAGCGTCAGGGCACATACCGCGCGGCCTTGCCGGAGCCGGGATCGGCGGGTATAGTGGTCGCGTGTCCAAACGTTCCGCACAGGATCGCCGTCGGCGTGACGGCCGCAGGACGGAGGCCGAGGGGCCGTCCGCGGTCGCGTCGCGCGCTGCGGCGTCTGTGGCGCTGCGCGGCGGGTCGCCGGCGGGGCTATCCGCCGGGTCGCGGCGGCAGGCGCTCGCGGCGGCGCTGCTCGTGGCCGTTGCGACGATTCTGGTCTACCTGCCCAGCCTCCGGGGCGAGTTCCTCAACTGGGACGACGGCACCTACGTCCGGTACAACGGATACCTGCGCGAGTTCTCCTGGGACACGGTCGCGTGGGCCTTCACGAGCACGCGATGGGCCACCAACTGGCATCCGCTGACGTGGCTGTCGCATGCGGCGGACGTGGCGGCGTGGGGGCTGGAGTCGCCGCCCTGGGGCCACCACCTGACCAGCGTTCTGCTGCACGGGCTCAATGCGGCGCTGCTGCTGGCGGCGGTGCGGCGGCTGACGGGGCGGCTGTGGGTGGCGGTGGTCGTGGCCGCCCTGTTCGCCATGCACCCGCTGCGCGTCGAGTGCGTCGCCTGGATCAGCGAACGCAAGGAACTGCTCGCGACGACGTTCGTGTTGCTGACGGTGCTGGCCTACGTCCGCTACGCGGCGGCGCCGTCGGTCGGGCGATATGTGCCCGTGGCGCTGGCCTTTGCGGCGGCGCTGCTGAGCAAGCCCATGGCGGTCACCGTGCCGGGGCTGCTGGTGCTGCTGGACGGCTGGCCGCTGGGTCGGCTGCGTCTGCGGCCGTGGCGGTGGTTGCCGGTGGTCGAGAAGTTGCCCCTGGCGGCGATGACCGTGGCCAGTTGCCTGGTGACGATGCACGCCCAGACGGCGGCGAAGGTGTCGCTCGACGCGATCGGTCTGGGGCAGCGGATGGCCAATGCCGTGGTGGCGTCGGCGGCGTACCTGGGGCAGTGGCTGTGGCCGGCGCCGGGGCGGCTCGTGCCGTTCTACAGCCTGTGGCAGAATCTGCCGCAGGGCGGCGTGCCGACGGGGCTCCTGGCGCTGTCGGCCGCGGTGATGGCGGCGCTGACGGTGGTCGCCCTGGTGCAGTGGCGCCGGCGACCGTATCTGCTGGTCGGCTGGCTGTGGTACCTGGGAACGCTCGTGCCGGTGATCGGGCTCGTGCAGGTCGGCTCGCAGCGGATGGCGGACCGGTACACGTATCTGCCGCTCATCGGGCCGGTGATAGTTCTGGCGTATCTGGCGGACGAGTTGTTGCGGCAGCGCGGGGCCGGGCCGTGGGCGCGGCGTGGGGCGGTCGCCGCGGGGTTGCTCACGGCGGCGGTCTGGGCCGGCCTGACCGTGGGCCAGCAGGCCGTGTGGCGGGATACGGTGACCCTGTGGCGGTACACGACGAGCCACGGACGCGAGGCGCGGAGCCCGGTGGCGTGGACGCGGCTGGGCGAGGCGCTGGAGAAGGCCGGGGAACGTCGGGACGCGGTGGCGGCGTATCGCCGGGCCGTGGAGCTGGGGCCGGGGCTGGCCGAGGCGCACGTGGGGTTGGCCGAGTCGCTGGCGCGGCTTGGCGACCGGGGGGGCGCGACCGCGCACGCGGAGCGGGCGCTGGCGTTGCGGCCGGGGGAGTTCCGGACGCTGATCGGCGTGGGGCAGGTGTGGGTGAACGTCGGCCGGTACGGCGACGCGCAGGCCCTGTTCCGGCGGGCGCTGGCCGAGGAGCCGGAGAGCTTGACGGCGCGGAGCCGCCTGGCCCAGGCACTGGCTCGCGGTGGTCAGTGGGAGGCGGCGATAGCGGAGTTCGAGCGCGTGCTGGCGGTGGAGCCGGCGTTTCCGGAGGCGTTGGGCAACTATGGTCTGGTGTTGATGTTCCGTCGGCAGTACGAGCGCGCCATCGAGGTTCTCAGCCGCGCGACGGGGAACGATCCGTACGACGTCGACGCGTGGTGCAACCTGGGGACGGCGCTGTCGCGGGCGGGTAGACGCTGGTCGGAGGCGACGGAGGCCTTTGGCCGCGCGGCGTCGCTGGACCCGGGGAAGGCCGAGGCCCGCGTGGGGTTGGCCGAGGTGGCCGAGGGGCAGGGGCGGCCCGCGGAGGCGGTGCCGCACTGGCGAGAGGTCGTGCGGCTGCGTCCGGAATCGGCGGCGGCCCGGTACCGGCTGGCCCGGGCTCTGGCCGAGTCGGGGCAGACGGCTGCGGCGACGGAGGAGGCGGCTCGGGTGCTGGACCTGGACGCCGGTCACGAGGCGGGGCGCCGGTTGCTGGAGCGGCTTCGCGGGGCGGGGTCGTAGGCGACGGGCCTGTGGACCGTCGCAGGCATGGCCCGTTCGGACATGCCTGCCAAGTGCATAAATGATCGATTCGCTTGACTTTAACGCCAACCGGCGTCATAATAAGGGTGGCTTGGTCGGCAGCAACGATCCGGGGGTTGTGATACCGCTGTGGAGGGCGGCATCGCGACCCCCTTTTTTTGTGCCGTTGCCGGCCAGGGCGACACGGATTGCGCAGCAAGGGCTGGGAGAAAGAGGGGTAGTCCGGCAGAAACATCGAGGAGCGCTTGTGCGGTGAGCATGCTGGATTGAAGGCGCGGCATGCGCATCTCGCGTGTGCTGAACAAGTTGCGGGGAAGGGCCACGAACGGTTTGACACTCCGCAAAACCGTTTGTGTGAACGGGGCTGGAGGGCCCCGCCCTTTCCTCGGACGGCGCGGATGGACGGGCTCGGGCGAGCACCTTGTGATTGGGGGTTTCGTCCCGTCCTCCGGATCTCCGCAAGGGGCCGTCCACAGGGGAGAGGACCATGCCTCTGCCCTGCGCTCCTCGGGTTTATTCAGGCGGCGTTCGGCCCCAGGGTCGAACGCCGCCGCTTCTTGTGGCTCATCCGGCATTTTCGGGAAGCCCCTGCACTCACCCCTCCCCCTTTCAGGGGGAGGTACCCCGAGCTTTCGGCGAGGGGCGGTGAGGGTCGAGCGCCAGAGTCCGCGTGGGTCCGGTGGACCCACCCTACCCACTGTTGCTGCCGGCGGTCCGGGCCGCTCAGGCCCTTCTGCGCCTCAGCGCCAGCAGCAGGCCGCCCACCGCCGCCAGGCCCATCGTCGCCGGCTCCGGCACGCTGACGTAGTCGTTCTGTCGCCAGAGCGTGTCCTGCCAGTTCAGGGCCACGGCCACGTATTGCCCTGTGAACGTCTTGTTGTCCTGGGTGATGAACCACTCGTCGCCCAGCTGGGCGGGGTTGGCATCCAGGTAGCCCACGCCGACCACGGTGTGTCCGGCGCCGGAAGCCAGACCCCATTTCTCGACGTTCTGGTCCAGGACCGTGACGTCCTCGAACTTCACGAACGCCCATCCGTCGAACGAGACCAGGGCCGGTCGGCCGGCGTCAATCTCAGCCGTGTAGGCGTTCCACATGGCCTGGAACTGCCCCTGGCCCCAGCCCGGCGCCCAGGTGTCCTTCGAGGTAGCGACGTTCATGGCGGCTGTCTTGCTGATGCCCGTGCCCGGATCCACCCAGGCGGTTATGGCGTAGGCGGCCGCCCCCGGGCCGATGGCGTTCAGATTGGTCCATCCGGCCTTCGGAGGGTATTGCGGCATGGCACTGGACGACCAGCCGCCGGTGTCCATGAACCAGCCCATTTCGATCGTGCCGTCGTGCCACAGCCCCTGCATGAACGTGCCGGCGTTCGGGGGATTGACAAACGGCACGCTGCCGGGGTGCGCCTGCCCGTCGGTCAGGCCGGCCACGCCGAGCACGTCTTCCCAGTAGCCCATCAGGCACGCGCCCGCCGTCGGGCTGCACCAGTTCGGGTAATCGCCCACGTTCAGCCCGGGCGTCCCGCCGGCGTAGTCGTCCGGCTGGTCCCAGTCGGGCACCCCCAGCATCAGGTTGTCGGCCAGAACCGGCCCGGCCGACAACGCTATCACAACGACCGCGGAAAACCACCGCAAGGTGCGCATGTGTCTCATGGCACCGCTCCTTTCGTCCGTCAGGGTGCTCATCGTGCGGCTCGCCGTGAGTCCCGAGCCATGTCCGGAGGCGAGCCGTTCTTTGCGGCGAGACCCGGCGCGCGGGCGCCGGGGTCTGTCACGCTCGCCGGCCGCTCAGGCCCTTCGGCGTTTGATCGCCAGCAGCAGGCCGCCGATGGCCGCCAGGCCCATGGTCGCCGGCTCCGGCACGCAGACCGTCCGGATCACGATCTCCTCGATGTGCGTGCAGGCCACCAGCTTGAACGTCAGCCACTCGCCGTCGGGGTTCGGCTCGATGCGAATCAGGCCGTCGTAGACGTACCACGTGCCGCCCAGGCCGATGGCCGGGTTGCCCGTGGGCAGACTGGTGCCGGGCGGGTTGGTCGTCGGCGGGTCGCCGCTCGGCGTGGGCGACTTGTCGGACGTCATCTGCCAGTGCAGGAGCTTGTACTGGTTCGGTTCCTTGTTGTTGGGCACCCAGATGTTGACCTCGCTGATCTCGCCCGGTTCGCCGCCGACGTGCCAGGTCGTAATCTCGATGCCCTTCCAGTCTTCCACGGGTTCCAGGTGGGCCGTCTGCGGCCATTCGATGAACGGCGGGCCGTACGGGTTGAACTGCTCCACCGGCTCATAGGGGGAGACCGGGAAGATCCAGTGCTGGTAGGTCTGATTCGGCAACGTGGGGTCCCATGGCGGCGGGAAGAAGTCTTCGGCCCGGGCCGACGCGGCCACACAGCAGATGACACATAACGTGAATGCGACGTATCTCATAGTAGCGTTCCTCCAGTGACGTGTGTTGGGCGGAACGCCGGTTCGCCGCCACTGGAGCGGCCACGGATACCCCCTGCGACCAGGCCCTGGCGGCAGGGATCCATGCGCGAACCGTGACCGCCTGCCCACGGCGGTCAGACCATCGTTTTCAGTATATAGAACGGCCTTGAGATGTGTCTGAGTTCACCACGGGCCCGGGTCTCGATCCCCTCGCTATCGTCCGGGCCGATTGTGCGGCCATACGTCGGCAAGCGGGGCGGCCCCGGCGGCGCAACAGAAAAGGACAATCCTCCCCCTGGAAGACTGTCCTTCTGGATGCACCGCCAGCACGTCGCCCCCTTCATGGATTATAGTACATCAAGATACGGCGATTGTCAAATCGTTCCCCCGACTTTGCAGCCCGTTGACGATACTTGCCCCCCCGTGGCACGCACGCCCTCGGGCGCGGGGCGTTCAGCATGCAGGCAGAGCCGCGACGGCTGTAACACTGTTTTTTGTTGATAATTCCCGGTCGGCAAGTTGACACGGGTCGGATTCCGTGTTATGAATTGAGTGTAGGCATCGGGGCGGGGGCCCTGTGCCTGCGTTGAGATCACCCGGGGGTTGTGACCGCCAAACGGCGCCGCAAGGTGCGTTTGTGTGGCCGCAGCCCCCGTAGTGTTGCCGGCGACTCGCAAATGGCTCCAAGCCAGCGGGGCGAGTCGCAGGCTGTTGCGGATCAGGGATTGAAGACCGATCCGAGCAAGACAACCAGTATTCGTTAGCTGCCGCGCGCAGTGTCCGCGCCTAAGGGGGGCACGGGCTCGTTTGCGCCGGACGGCCGACGCCGGGGGACGACGTGTCGCGTTTGCGCGACATGATGCGTCCCTTTTTTGTTGGACGGCCGAGGCGGTCCGTCAAGCGGCCAGGGGCCAGGAGAGGCAACGGTCCACGTTGCGGAAGGATGAACATGAGACACTTACATCGTGAGTTGCGCATCGGTCGCCTTTGGGCAATCGCCCTGGCGGGACTCCTGACGGCCACGGTCGCACAGGGGGCCATTGTCACGACGCCTCTGTTCGATCCGTCCGCCGGCACGGCCTCCGGCTGGCAGGCCACGTATAACGACGATCAGGTCGGCCTGCGGGTGGTCGGCGTCGTCGGCGGCGAGTTGATCCTGGACGTCACCAAGACGTTCACGCTGCCGCCCAGCGACGAGACGGGCCAGTTCCCGGCCATCCTGATCAACTTCACCCAGATCGGGACCGATCAGGCGACGGCCGGCACGATCCGCATCACCGGCGAGTCGATCCTGAACCAGACGGGCGTTCCGTGGACGGACTATCACTGGCTGCTGATGGCCCAGAACAAGGCGTGGTTCGACGTGCCGGCGTCGCTGGGATTCGCCGTCGGCGCCCAGTTCCAGGCGGAATACTGGTGGCCGATCTTCAGCGGCTCGATGATGAGCCCGATGCTGACGGCGTTCAACGGCGTGGTGCCCGACGGCGCGACGTACCTGCCCGGCCTCGGGGCCGACCTGCTGATCCGGACCGACCTGAGCGGCGCGGCCCCGGTGACCGTGACGTTCAAGCAGTATCCGACGCCGGAGCCGGCGACGATGGCTCTGATGGGCTTCGGCCTGGCGGCGATGTTCGTGCGGCGGAAGCGGACGGTGCTGATGTCCGTGGCGGTGCTGGTTCTGGCGCTGACGCTGAGCGGCACGGCCGTTCAGGCTGCCCAGGTCACCGTGCCGCTGATCGAGTACCGGCTTGACATGAAGACGTTCCAGATTCTGGCCCTGGACAGCGGCTGGAACGCCACGTACGACAACGAGCAGGTCAGCCTGGTGGTGGACCAGGTGAACCTCGGCGGCGACTACGGCGTGATCGAGATTGGCAAGACGTTCCTGCTGCCGTCGGATCCGCAGACGGGTCAGTTCCCGCCGATTGACATCGTGTTCACGCAGCGGCTGAGCGACGCCGCGATGGCGACGACGATCCGGATTGCCGACGAGTCGATCACGAACCTGACGGGCAAGTTGTGGACGGACTATCACTGGGAGATTCTCGACGCCGCAGGCGCGGCCTGGTTCGATCCGGCGGCCTCGACGACGTTCGGTCTTCAGCCTTCGCCGCAGTTCCAGTTGCAGACCTGGCACATGACGCCGCAGGGCGCCGATGCGCTGGGCGTGTCGATGGGTCTGGTGGCGCCGGGCGCCAGCTACTTCCCGGGCACCGACGCCAGCGACCTGGTGATCCGCACGAATCCGCTGGTGTCGCTCGATCCGGTGAGCTTCGTGTTCCGGCAGTACCCGACGGACACCGACATTCCGGAGCCGGCGACGATGGCGCTGCTGGGCTTCGGTCTGGTGGGGCTGTTCGTGCGGCGCAGAGCGCGGTAGCGGCAGTCGCCGCAGGCGGCTGGTGAGTGAGTGAGCAATGGGGCCCCGCCGGGTGTTGGGTCCGGCGGGGCGCCAAGTGAGCAAAGCCTGGGGGAAGGGCTTGACGAGGCGTCGTGCCAACGGCGTCGCGTCACACGGCAGTGGGACCTCGCGGAGGGTGGGGCCCTGCTGCCGTCTTTTTTGCGCTCATCGGGCATTTCCGGGAGGCCGTTGCTCGGACCTCTTCCATCTGCAAGGAGTCAACAACCCCTCACCGCGCCCCTCGCTGTCGCTCGGGGCACCGCTTCCTGCGAGCAGCGCGAGGCGTGCAGGTGCGTGCTTCGCGCGCGGCGGGTGACACACATCCGCGTGGGTCCGGGGGGACCCACCCTACGGGTGCAAGGGGGCAATTACGGTCGGGTCCCAAGCGGCCCTCCTGCACTGGGCGGCCCGTCGCGAATCGGAAACAACTTCCTGTGAATCGGCAAAAACTGCGAGTTGCGAGGGCCGGCGGGCGGCAGTGACGGGCGCGGGATCGCGGTTATTGGCCGGTTGCGGGCGATTCGGGCGTGGAAAACGCCCCAGCCAGCGGCTGTGGCGCGGGGTTTGCATGGTTTGTGGCTGATGGCCCCTCGGGACGTCCGGCGGCGGGGGCCGCAGCGTGGCCGCGCGCCGGTGCGGCGAGAACACAAGCCTCTGGAAAGGAGCCTTGCTCATGGATGTCAGCGGCATCAGCGCCTCGATGGCCAAGTTGATGGGAACCATTGCCAAGACGGATACCGAGGGCGTGGCCGATCGCGTGATCCATCGCAACGACGCCGACGGCGACGGGGCGTTGACGATCGGGGAACTGGGCGTCGATCAGGACGAGTTCGCCGCCACCGACACCGACGGCGACGGCGTGGTGAGCCGCAGCGAGCTGGTGGCCCGCATCGCCTCGCGGCTCAACGAGTTGACCAATCTGGTCCTGGGCGAGACCGACAGCGGCGTCGGCGACCTGTCGCAGATCAAGAACCTGTTCGAGATGCTGTCGTCGCAGAGCCAGGACAAGACCGGCTACGACACCATCGTGGACCTGCTGACCAGCCTGGGCGTCTCGACCGAGGACACCGAGAAACTGGTCGCCCTGCTGGAACAGAATGGCCTGGACGTAACGGTCTGACGGCTTCCGGCGTCCCCCTCCTGGACGGCATGTCCGTCGGGCCTGTTGGCCCGACCTGCTCCCCCTGTGCGCCTTTTTTGAATTGCGACGGTTTCTGTGCTATATTCATGGATGATCCGTTCCGCCTTTGCGGCGGGGCAGATCGGCAGTCACCATCGCGCTGAGTGGGCCGCAACTCTATCCTGTCTATCATCATGCGACATCTCATCAGGCCCGAGGGGGATTCCGATGAGGATGCTCCGTCCGTTGCTGCTGGCAGCCACCGGCCTGGTGGTTGGCGCGAGCCTGTGGGCTGCCACGTGGACGCCGATGCCGGTGGACGCCGACCCGTTGGTGCGCATGCCCGGCACCCAGCCGGGCGACGGGGTCGTGCTGGAAGGGCCGAACCGCTGCCTGAACTGTCACGCCGGATACGCCGAAGCGGTGGAGCCGGGCTTCAACTGGATGGGGTCGATGATGGCGCAGGCGGCGCGTGACCCGATTTTCTGGGCGTGCGTGACCGTGGCGGCGCAGGACGCCATCTGGGCGACGAATCTGGTCGATCCGGGCAACGGGCGGCCGAACGCCACGGATATCTGTCTGCGGTGTCACTTCCCGGCCGGGTGGCTCGGCGGACGGAGCGACCCGACGAACGCGTCGCTGATGACGGGCGACGACTACGACGGCCTGACGTGCGACTTCTGTCACCGGATGTACGATCCGTTTGCCCCGGACACGCACAGCGGCACGCGCGAGGGGGCCGACTGGGCCGGCTACTGGGACGAGCACGGCAACACGGGCCCCGGCAGCGGCACGCTGTCGCAGGTCTCGGCCGATGCCACGCTGGCCGAGGACGTCCAGCGGCAGATGCCGACGGCGAAACTCTTCTCGGGGGGTGACTTCTTCCCTGGCGGTCGCCCGAAGTACGCGTCGACGTACACGGAACACGGGTCGGGGCAGTACTATGTGAGCGCCGGAAGCGAGAAGCGAGCGAGTTTCGCCGACGCCACCGGCCGGCACGCGATGCTCTACAGCCGCCACCACAAGTCCAAGTACTTCTGTGGCGTGTGTCACGACGTGTCGAACCCGGTGCTGGCCCAGGTGCTGCCGGCGCTGCCGGACCAGTCGGGCGGGCAGGACCTGATGACCGAGCAGTACTCGGCGTCGCGGTACTACCACGTGGAACGGACGTTCTCGGAGTTCATGGTGTCGTCGTACGGCCGCACGGGCGCCGCGACGAGCACGGAGTTCCAGTCGCACTTCAGCCCGCCGATCACGTTCGTGACCAAGTGCCAGGACTGCCATCTGCGGGACGTGACGGGCAAGGCGGCCGACATGAAGAACGCCGTGGTGCGTCCCAGCGGCAGCACGGAGCATCCGCAGAGCGGCCTGCCGCTGCACGACATGACCGGCGGCAACATGTGGGTATCGTACATTCTGGCGAGCCTCGATCCGAACGGACCGGTGTACGACGCGACGAATGTGGCGATCCTGAACAAGGGCCCCGCGGTGCTGACGCTGGACCTGGCGGCGGGCCAGACGCCTGCGGCGAACGGACGGGCCGTTAAGGCCGGGGCCGACCGGGCCCTGGCCCAGTTGCATGCGGCCGCGTCGATCACCCACGCCGTCTACAATCGCGGCAGCGGCTCGCTGAGCTTCCGCATCATCAACCAGACCGGGCACAAGCTGATTTCGGGCTTCCCCGAAGGGCGGCGGATGTTCGTGACGGTCAGGGGGTACCTCGGCCAGCAACCGATCTTCACGGTGAATCCGTACGACGATGCCGTCGGAACGCTTCGCGGCCTGCCGCACAGCGTGAGTTCGCCTCCGCTGGGGCCCGGCGAGAGCTATGAGGACGCGCTGGTGTACGAGGTGCATCCGAAGAGCGACCTGACGGGTGAGGAGGCGACGTTCCACTTCGTGCTGGCCACGGGCCGCTCCAAGGACAACCGCATCCCGCCGAAGGGATTCGACGTGGCGGCGTCGGTCGCGCGGCTGTGCGAGCCGGTCTGGCACGGGCAGAGCGCGCCGGACTACTTCACGGCGGCCGAGTATGCCGGCGGCTACGACGACGTGGCTCTGACGGTTCCGCCGGGCGCCGACCGCGTGGAAATCACTCTCTACTACCAGGGAACGTCGCGGGAGTACGTGGAGTTCCTGCGCGACGAGATCAACGGCACGGCGACGACGCTGCCGCCGGAGGCGTACATCATCCAGACGGACACGAGCGGCTTCTTCACCAAGTTGAAGGCCTGGGGCGACACGATCTGGGACCTGTGGCGTCACAACCACGGGCTGGACGGGCAAGGGCGCCGCGTGTCGGGAATCGTTCCGGTGGCGATGATCGGGACGGAGGCGCTGGTGGTGGAGCCGCAGGCCCTCGGGGTGACGGCCGGGCTGGACTGGGACTGGGTCTACCAGAATACGGTCAAGGCGACGGGGGACCGGCACCACTGCGTTCTGACGATCGGCGTGACGAGCGATCCGAACGGCAACAGCGCCTACGGGGCGACCGTGACGGTGGCGGCGACAAGCACGGGGGCGGTGGCGGTCGAACCGACGGCCGATCCGCTGGTCTGGATCGTTCGCGGGGGTCGCGTCGGGGTCGATCCGGTGGGCCGCGTGGACCTGGACATCGAGGTGACGGGGTTGACCGCCGGAGGGCAGGGGGCGGCCACGGCGTGGCTGACCGTGCGTCGTCTGGGCGACGTGGACGGCAACGGCGGCGCGGAACCGACCGACATGAGCCTCATGATCAACAGGATGAACGGCAAGCCGGTGCCCTACCCGGACCGGGCGATGGACCTGGACGTCAACGGCGGTGTGGAGCCCACGGACCTGTCGATGCTGACGAACCTGCTCAATGGAGTGGCGTTGCCGTGACGGACCGGGCGCGGCCTGCCCCGTCCGCGTGGCTGCAAGCAGCCACCCTACCGTCGCGTCGTCCTTCATGGCCGCCCCTGGACGGTGCTCGGGGCTTGGAGCGAGCCGTCCCTACGGTTGGCGTTGTCCCCGGGCTGGTTGCGCTTCTGCAGTGCAAGAGCCTGTGTACCTGCAAACATGACGTACACGCCCATGCTCCCTTGTATCCAATGGCGAATTGACCGGCCTCGGCGGCCGCGGTAGGATGATGGGACGGACGGACGTAGAGAGTCCGTGCTGCGGCGCGGTGGATTGCGGAGAGACGCCATGAGGGTTGCAGGGAAGGTTGCGGCAGGGGGCGTTGCGGTTCTGTGGATGTGGGCGTGGGCCGGCGCGGCCCTGGCGCAGCAGGGCGGGGGCGGCCCGGCTCAGCCGCCGCGCGACGCCGCCGTCGCGGAGCAGCCGGTCACCACGGGTTGGTCGGCCACGACGCTGGATGAGGACCACGAGGCGGCGAAGGAGACTCGTGCGGCCCTGAACAGCGGCAAGGTCTTCGACGCGGACTTTCATATTGTCGAGACCGCGGGTCTGACGCCGGAGCAGATCGCGGCCGCCAAGAGCCGCATCACCACGCACCTGGTGCAGTGTCGGAGCCTGTTTCCGGCGGTGCCGCGGTTTGCGTTCGCCGACGGGGCGGAGTTCTCGCTGAGCGACAGTTCGAAGCCGACAATCACGTTTCTTCACGGCATGGCGGACGATCCTCGCGGGCAGCCGTCGCTGTTCCGTCTGCCGACGCGGCAGAAACGGCAGGTCTACCTGGTGTACGTGGCGCGGGACACCTACGGGAACCTCCAGGAGGTGCACCTGCTGCTGTGGAAGACGGCGGCGGGATGGCGGGCCGCCGATCTGCACATCCATGCGGCGAAGCTCTCGGGGCTGGACGCGGCGAAGGCGGCGGCGGCGGCCGAGACGGAGACGGCGGCCGGTCGCCATGTGCTGGGTCTGGCCCTGTACAGCGCCGCCGGGGTGATGGCTCCGCGGACGGGGTACCGTCACGGCGGGGTCCTGCGGCGGATCCAGGAGCCGATTGCGTCGCTGGCCAAGCAGTTGGGGCTGCCGGAGCGTCCGATCGAGATGCTCCATGTGGGCAAGGCGGCCGTGGCGCTGCGCGGGGCCAGCGCGGTGTCGTTCAAGGGGCAACTGTACCTGCTTCTGTGGCACGATTGTCCGGCGGGGGTCGTCGAGGACGAGGCGGTCGCCTCGGTTCAGGGAACGCTGGCCTTCGAGTGTCTGTCGCGATGGCCTCAGACGAAGGCGTATTTCTGGGGCATTGCGCTGGCGACGCAGGTGGCCGTGGAGGGCGGACCGCCGCGGGCCGTCAACAACAGCTTCTCGGTGGCGGACCTCCAGAAGGCGGCCTCGTCGCCGCAGATGCCGCCGGGAACCGACCGGCAGCCCCCGGTCGGGCAGTGAGCGGCGGACCGCCGCCGGACGATCGTATCCAAGAACGCGACACGGGCGACCTCCCCGTCAGGGGGGCCGCCCGATTGGCATTTCCAGGGACGTCTGCCGCGCGGTCCGTCAGGAGACGGCCTTGACAGCCTCGTTCAGGCAGACCCGCACGGGAAAGACCCGGTCGAGATGGGTCTGCTCGAAGATGTTGGCGACGAGTCCTTCGCCGACGACGATGGCGAACCGGCACCCGGCGGCCTTCAGGTGGGCGTGCATGTTGATGAGCATGCCCAGGGCTGCGCTGGTCATGTACGTCAACCGGCTGAGGTCGAGCACGAAGCCGCGACAGGGGCTGTCGGCGGCGTGCCGGCGGAAGCTGTGGCTGAGGGCCATGACCTCGTCGGGGTGGACCAGTTGGTCCACCTCGGCCCTGGCCACGCAGACGTCCGTCTGCTCGTGATACGTCAGGATCGGCTGGTTCACGCTGAAGGCGCTCCCTGCCGTCGGCCCGGTCGGCGGGCCTCAGACATTGCGACCGAACGCCTCGATCGCCGCTTCCTGGTTCTTGTAGATGTCGAACACTTCGTCGAGCTTGGTGATCCGGAAGACTTCCATGATGGAGTCCTTGATGCCCGAGAGCTTCAACTGGCCGCCCTTCATGGCGACCTTTTTCTGAAGGCTGATCAGCATGCCCAGGGCCGAACTCGACAGATAGTTGACGCCGTTGAAATCCAGGACGAACTGGGTTCGCGGCTCGCCGTCGATGAGGGCCTTCAGGCCGGCGCCCATCTTCTCGATGATCACGGCGTCCAGGATGTGTTCCTGGCTGAACCGGACGACCGCCACGTCCCCGATGTTCTGCTGCACATACCATTCACCGTTTGCCATGCGATTACCTTTCCAATTCTTTCGGACCGGCTGCGTCGCGGCAGGGCGTCCCCTGCGCCGTACAGGATACTGGTTTCCGTCGCGCGGTCGTCCCGGCGACGCCTCATTCTGCCCGCACGCTGCGACGGTGTCAACCGCAAATCCGCCGGCGACCGAATCGGAGGCGTGCCTGAAGAGCCTGGCGCGTGTGGCGGCCGTTCGTTGGAGTGTATGGCCCTGGGCCTCAGGCTGTCGACGTCAGCCCGCGGCACGTCGATATCTGAGGCCCGAAGGGCCGACAGTCAATAGCCGGCGGCGTGAGCCGCCGGAACTTGTCCCCGCGACGCGACATGAGCCCCCAACGGGGGCGGCAGTTCATCTGCTTGTGCCTGGTACTGCCGCCCCTGACCGGGGCTTGTGTCTCTAAAGGGGCGGACTTCCGGCGGCTCACGCCGCCGGCTACTGACTGCCGCCCTTTCAGGGCTTGAAGGAGAGGTTTCTCCTGGTCCCGGTGCGTCGCGGGCGAGCGGGACGGTCTCCGAGTCAGGACCGCCGGGCGTCGTCGGTCCGGGCGGCGACGTCCCAGGTGGCTCGACCGTCGCCGTCGATGGGAATCCGCGGGCCGAGGTGATGCGGATCGATGCCCAACTGGATTTCGGCGAAGCTCTTGACGCGGGCCAGGGACTCGCGGACGTGGTTCCGCGCGGCACGGCGATAGCGGCGGCGGTCGGCCTCCACGCCCACGGCGTCCAGGCCACAGGCCCGGGCCAGGTACACCGCGCGCGGCAGGTGGAAGGCCTGCGTGACGATGACGGCCGAGTCCACGTCGAACACGCGGCGCGCCCGCTGCATCGTGTCGCAGGTGTCAAACCCGGCGTGGTCCATGAAGATGTCCTCGGGCCGCACGCCCCGGTCCTGGAGCCGCCGGCGCATGGCGTTGACTTCGTCGTAGGCGGCGCGCCCGTGGTCGCCGCTGACGAGCACCTTGGCGACGCGGCCGGCCAAATAGAGGTCGGCCGCGGTGTCGAGCCGGTCGGCCAGAATGTCCGACGGGCGGCCGCTGCGGTAGACCAGGGCGCCCAGGACGATGGCCGTCTGACGGTGCGGGACGGAGGCTGTGTGCTGGTAACGGTACGGCCGGGTTCCGACGATGATCCAGAGGTTGATGCCCAGCCACACGGCGACACAGGCGGCGGTGGCGGACATGAGGGATTTGCGGCGGCGCCAGGCGACGAGGCCCATCCATGCCGCCAGAGCAACCGGAAGCCTCGACGCGTCCAGCAGCCACCGGCCGCCGCGGGCGAACATCCGTTTCATGGCAGAATCTCCGACGAGGGGGTGCGGTTCGGTCGTCTCGCGCTGGTAGAGCTATCGTCACCAGAGCCGCGGCGGCTTGAATTCGCGTGCGTGGCGGCGCTTCAGTTCGTCCACGGCGTGGCCGCGGCCGGTCTGCTCCAGGCGCTCGCAGTACGACGGCAACATGCCCCGCGCGTGGAACGGGCCGCCCTCGGCCATCACGGTCCAGAGCGGATCCACGGCATAGCCCTGCGGCTGCGTGGCCATCATCGTGTCGTGCCACTCGGTGAGGCGCCAGACGGCCTCGCGGCAGACGTCCTCGCGGTCGCCGGCCAGGTTCTTCTGCTCGTGCGGATCCTCGAAGATGTTGAAGAGCATCTCCTTCGGGAACAGGTGGTACCCGTCGTGGTAGGTGCGGATGTAGTGCCACGGGCCGAAGCGCACGCTCCGCTGGCAGACGTGGCAGCACTGGCTCAGGACGGCGAAGTCGCGACCGGCGGGCTGGCCGGCGGCCTTGCCGGTCAGTGCGGCGGCATAGCTGCGACCGTCCCATCGCGGGGCGGCCTCGCGTCCGAGCATCTCGGCCAGCGTCGGGGCCAGGTCGAGGTTCAGGCGAATCCCCTCGTCCACGCGACCGGCCTTGGCCCGGCCCGGCCAGCGGATGATCATGGGAATGCGGTGCGTGGCGTAGTCGCTGGTGCCGTGCTCGCCGTAGATGCCCAGTTCGCCCTGGTTCTCGCCGTGGTCGCTCGTGATGATGACCACGAGGTCGTCGTAGACGTTCTTGGCCTTCAGGGCGTTGATGAGCCGCCCGACGTGCTCGTCGCAGTACCGGATGCCGCAATCGTACCCGTCGATCATCATGCGGAGACTCTGCCGGTCGGTGATTCGGCCGGGCTGTCGGGGGAACCGCTCGAAGGTGCGGTCGTCCCACATGTTGATTTCGCAGGCGCCGTGGGGGCCGACTTTCCTGAGGTGCTGGGCCAGGACGTCGTCGGTCAGCCACTTCGGCAGCGGCTCGTCGGCAAAGGGGTTGCCGAACTCGGCCGGGGCGCGGTAGACGGTGTGGGGGTCCCAGTAGTTGACGTGCAGGAACCAGTTGTCCTGGTCGGCGTTGTCCTCGATCCATTTGAGGACCGTGGGGGTGAGGTCTTCGGCCGACTCGTTGCCGCACTTGCCGGCAGGGTTGTGCACCTCGTTGAACTGCTTGTAGAACCACCAGGCGTCGTGCCGCTCGGCGAAGGGCGAGACCGTGACCGTCCGGAGGCCGGCCTTGCGCAGGACGCCCGGGAGATAGTCCAGCCGCGGATCGCGGAAGGCCCGGTTGGCGCCCTCGAGGCGCATGTCGGCGGCCGTGCCGCCATGGCCGACGACGCCCGTGTGGATGCCGAACTGGCCGGTCCACAGGGCCGCCCGCGACGGCAGACAGGGTGCGTCGCTGCAGAAGTACTGGTCGAACCGCACGCCCTCGGCCGCCACCGAGTCGATGTGCGGCGACGTGTCGCGGTGGTACCCGTAGCAGCCCAGGTGATCCGGCCGCAGGGTGTCGATGTCCAGCATCAGAATACGCATTGGTGGCATCCCTCCCATGACGTCGATGGTGCCCGGCGCGCGGCGCACAGCCGCATGCCGCCACGCGGGTCGCTCTTCATGGCCACCCCTCGACGACGCTCGGGGACCACGTCAAGCGGCCACCCTGCGGCTGCGGTCCGAAGCGAGGAGCCGGGTGCCATGCCTGCCCCGTCAGGCATGCCGAATGGCTTGGCCCCTCCGCGCGGCTGCAAGCAGCCACCCTACGGCTGCGGTCCGAAGCGAGGAGCGTAGGGGCGGCTTGCGAGCCGCCCGGACCACCTGTCCTTATGGCCGCCCATTGACCGCCAGGCCGTAAAACGCCAGCGCGGGCACATTGGTGGCATAGTCGCACAGGGTCCACGCGGGGTCAATCCCGTAGGCCGCGTGAATCCGGGCCTGGTCCTCCAGCGGCCGCGAGAGCTTCAGCTCGACGCGAGAACCGTCGCACCGGGCTTCAGTGACGTCGGCGCGGCCGGCGGCGTCCTCGACGACGAACTCGTTGACGCCCATGCCGATAAACACCAGTTGGCTGGTCACGTCGTCGAAATTCAGGGTGATGGTGCGGCCGTCGCCGCTGCGCACGGCGTCACGCACGTTCGGCGACTGCCAGGGAATGGCTTTGCCGTGGAACGCTCCCAGCGCCGCCCGGGCCAGACGCTCGCCCAGGATCACGTTTCCGGAGGCACTGTTGTGGATGCCGTCCGACAGCGGCGCGTTCATCGCGGCCACGACCACGGCGTCGCCGAGGCGGCTGACGTGCCGCTGGGCCTCGCGGATCTGCGACCAGCCGAGATGGATCTCCGGCGGTTGCACCACGTCGGTCCAGCGGCTGATCTGGGCCGAGACCAGGACGAACGGGCCGAACTCCTGGCGCGCCCGGGCGACGAACCGGGCGAACCGCTCGCCGTAGCGTGTGTAGTGGGCCGGCACCGTGCCGTCGCTGCATCCCTGGTACCAGAGCATGCCGCGCACGCGGCCGCCGGCCATGTGAACGCAGTGAACCATGTTGTGCCACAACTTGGCCTGGGGATCTTCCTCGACGTGCCACTGGACCAGGGACGAGCCGCCCCGGGCCGTCTGGACGAGGCCGATGGGGTAGCCCAACTCGCGGCGCAGGGTCTTGGCGAATCGCAGGGCCGGGCTCGTGACGGCGCCGTTGTCGCGGTTGGGGTGATCGGTGCCGGCGGGCTCGTTCAGGGGGTGCGCGGCCAGACGCCACCGCTCGCCGTTGCCCAGGAGGTGGACGCCCAGTTCCGGGCCGTCGTCGGCGGCGCCGTGCCCGGTGCCGGAGGCGTTGCTCTGGCCGGCGACGATCCACAGGTCGCCGACGCCCAGGAAGTGGACCGTGTCGCCGCGTCGGCCCCCCAGTCCGCCGGCGGCCACGGTCCAGATGAGGTGCGTTTCGATGCGGTACGGACCGCCGGCCGGCACGCCGCGGAACGTGTGCCGCCACGTGCCGTCCGGGCTGACGGTGTCGGCGTCGGCCCAGAGCCGCCCCACCGGCTCCAGCGGCACGTTGTCCGTCTCGCGCAGCAGCCGCACCCAGACCCGGTGCTCGGTGCCGCCGGGCTCGGTGTCCCACGTGCCGCCGACGGTGATGTCGGCCCGGCCCGCGGCGTCCTGCTGGTAGATGCGAAAGTCCTCGGCCCCTTCGGTGATGCGAACGTCCGCCACCTTGATGCGCCACGCGTCCATACTCGTCGCTCCCTCTCCCTGCGCCACAGTGTCTGCCCGACCACGGAAAGACACCATGATACGCACGCCGTCGGAGGGAAACAACCCGTTGGCCAATGAGCCGCAAGCCTCGTCAGGGCTTCCGGGAGTCACCGGACACGGGTGGAGTCGCCAGGTCCAGGGCCTCCGGGTGTTGCCGAATCTTCTCGGCCAGGCCGGTGGTCAGGATATCGGGACCGACGCATCGGGCGAAGTGGACGAGTTCCTCCTCGCCCCAGAGGCTGTCGTCGGTGGCGGTGCAATTGGCGAGTCGCTTCATCGCGTCGACGACCCGAGCGCGCAAGGGCTGCCGGTCGGCGGGGTAGACAATCACGGCATCCTTCGTGAAGTGCCACGGACCATCCTCTCTGAAGTCCCAGTGCGGCCACATCCACGCAGCCCACCGGACCAGGTCGCCGGCCGTGGGGGCTTTGTCGGCGGCATGGGGCCGGCCGTCGGCACGTGCCGTCGTGCATGCGTCCAGCCACGCCTCCAGCCGAACGCTCACCACGGCGGCCGCCTCGCGCGGCAGCCTCTCGCCTCCCCGGCCAGCGAGGGAATCGATGAGCCGCGACTGCACATCGATGGGCGCCGCGTCAAGGTGCTTGCCAAGCCATGCCGCGGCCGCGGGGGCGTCGGTCCTGGCGATTACGACAGCCATCTCGTCCCGCTGCTCCCGTCGCTGCTGATCGCCGGACCAGCGGTCGGCCAGTGCCACGTAAAGGTCCATCAGTTCAGGCCTCGGCGGCAGAATGTCAATGGCCCAGCCGTGCTCCAGGGCGTGCGTGAGGTAACGCTCGATGAACTCGCGATCGGCGCACTCGGGATGGCTGGAGATGAGCCGCGCGAGCCTCGATTCGGGGCGGTCCGGGGGCCAGAACGTCTGTTTGCCGCTCTTCTTCCAGGCGACGGACAGATCCAGCATGGCTTCCAGAATCTCCTTCGAGGCGTAGCGGTCGAGGACGCCGGTGTCGAAACGGTTCTCCTTGATGGTGGCCACGATGCCATCGAGCGTGTAGCCGGCGCCCAGGGCGGCGAGCCACGGGGGCGGCGGCGGATCGGTGCCCGCCGTGAGCATCTGCCGCCACTGCGGGTCCGTCAGTCGGCCGTCGGCCAGCGGGCGGTGGAACTCGCGGTAACTGAGGACTGCGCCGCGGGCCAGTTGAAGCTTGCCGCCGTAGTCGATGACGACGTAGATCGCCCTTGGCCTGGCCGCGCCGACGTGAAGGACCTGGTGGTTCTGGCGATCGGTGGCGATGTCGGCCACGAATCCGCACTCGTCGGTGACGGCGTCGAGAACATTGGTCTTGTACCCACAAAGCACGGCCATCTGTTTGCCGAAGCCTTCCAGCCAGTCATGGTCGTCCTCGGAGAGCGGCCGGCCGTCGAGTTGCTTGCGGGCAATCGCCTCGGCCTGCCGGCAGAGGATGGCCAGGTCGATCAGTTGGGGCGCGCTGACGCCTTCGCGGGCCGCCGCACGGTGGACGGCCAGGGCCACGTCGGTCATGGCGTTCCAGAACGGCAGGTTGGGCTCCACGTAACCAGGCGGGCTCTCGGGTTCGCCGAACACGTAGCCGAGGTCGGCCGCATGGAGCGCGAGTGTGTGGCGGTACGAAGCCCAGGCCGCCAGGGCGGTTCCAAGCGACTTGTCCTCGTAGGCGGTGGTGGACATGAAACGCGGGTGTCGTCCGTCCACATCGGGATGGCCCAGGGCGTGAACAAGATGGGTGACGGCGACCCACAAGGCAGCATCGCAAGCCTGGAAAACACTCTGCGGCCCGTCGGCGTCAGAATCTTCGATCCGGTTGTCCTGGCGGAACAGTCGCCCATCGCCTGCGGCTTCCCACCACGCGCCACCGAATCGACGCTGCCGGGCCAGGGCGAGAGTCTGGCACAGGGGGTCACGGTTCGCCTCCGGCTCGGCGGCCAGGAGCAGTTGCAGCGCGCGGTCGTTGCCGATGGCCGCCGCGACATCGAGTCCGCCGGGGTGCCGCAGGTTGGGCACGTGGGGCCACGCGGTGCGGGCCATGAGCACGGCGTCGGGCGTGGCCGAACGGGGCCGGAGCGACGCCACGAGCGGACGTTGGTCCTGTGGCGCGGCGTTTTCGCGAATCACCTGGACAAGATCGGCGCCCGTGGGCATCAGGGGCCTGTCGGTGTGCTCGCGCAACGCGGCGCGGGCTTCGGCCAGGCCGTGTCCCTCCACAAGCCCCATGAGTTCGCTGCTGCGGGCGGCCTCGCCCTGAGAACCGAAGATGCCGCCATCCCAGACGGTGTGGAGCACGGTCGACAGCGACGGATAGCACGATGGGCCTACCAGGTGTTGCTCGAAGTCGGAGGATTCGTCGGCGGATTGGAGTTGCTCGGCCGCGGCCAGCACCAGTGCCGCGCGGAGTGCATGGTCATCGTCGAGGTTCATCGGCATCGCCCAGAAAGCCCTCGCGCGGAAGTAGCCCTGCAACTCGTCGTCGCCGGCATAGAATCCTCGCGGGGCGAGTTGCGAGTAATCGCCAGTCTGACCCAGCAGCGGCGATAGCTCGACGTGGCCGCGCGCCGTGCGGGCCAGTTCGGCATCGACCTCGGCGGCAATGCTCTTGTAGAGCGAGCGACCAGCGTCGGTCTCGGGCGCCCAGTCGGGGTCGAGCAGTTTCTGTGCGACGGCGATCATCGTGGCGGCATGGGCTCGGGGTTCGTCAGGCCAGGCGATGGGCGCGGTCTCCCCGTTGTCGTCGTCGTGCGGCGGCAGCCCGTCGGCAACGGCACGCCACAGGTCGGCCTGAAACCTTGCCAGCCGCTGGGCCTGCCGGCACTCGATCTCCCGAAAGCACTTCGCGACGGCGAGGCCGTAGAGATGGACGGCGGTGTCGGTGGTGACGAAGTACGGCAGGCGGCCGCCCTGGTAGAACGTGAACACCTGGGGCCGCGTCTCCGGCGAGATCAGCAGCCCCTGTGCGGCAAGCAGACGTTTGCCCGCCTCGGGGCCACTGTAGTGCTCCATGCCGGCCACCTGCGAAAGGTCGAAGAACCCTTCGATCGTCGGATCGCCGTCTGCCCACACCGGGCAGGTCGCGACGAGAACCAGCAAGGCCACAGCGGCTGTTCGCATCATTGTTGGCTCCTCCAGTATGGCCGTGTTCAGGCAGCGACCGACGCATTCTATCAGTACCGAACACGTCAAGGCCACGAAAGTTGTCAAGCTCGCATGTGAATCGCAGTCGTATGGGCGGCGACAGGTGCGGTTGTCGGACTTCCGGCACAGCTCAAATTGCTCTGGTCTCGGGGCTGGGCTTGCGGTATGGTTCGCCGTATGGCACGGTTTGGGGCACATCTCTCGGTGACGGAGTTTCGTCGTGCGGCGGCGGGGCGCGGGGCGGCGCGGCGCGAGGCCGAGACCGTCACCGGGCCCGCGGCGGCGCTGGAGCGGGCCATCGAACTGAAGTGCGATTGCGTGCAACTGTTCCTGCGGCCGAATCGGCAGTGGGACGCGCGGCCGTACACGGAGGCCATGGTACGGCAGTTCGCCGAGGCAGCGTCGCGGCCGGTGCGTCGTGGCGGCGAGCCGCTCGGGCCCATCGTGTCGCACGCGGCGTACCTGATCAACATTGCCGGCCCCGCCGGCGACGTTGCACGCCGGTCGAAGCACGCCCTGATCGATGAGCTGCGCCGGGCGGACCAGTTGGGCGTGCCGTACGTCGTGCTGCATCCAGGCAACCACATGGGGGCGGGCGACGAGGCCGGGCTGCACCGCGTGGTCGAGACGCTCGACGAGGTGTTGCCGCAATTCGCGGAGTCGCCGGTCGAACTGCTGCTGGAGACGACGGCGGGGCAGGGGTCGGCGGTGGGGTGCCGCCTGGAGCATCTGTCGTGGCTGATCGAGCACGCGGCGCTGCCGGGCAAGCTGGGCGTGTGCGCCGACACGTGTCACCTGTTCGCGGCGGGGTACGATCTGGCGACGGCCGCCGGGTACGCAGCGACGGTCGAGGCCATCGAGCGGACGGTGGGCCTGGCGCGGGTGAAGGTGTGGCACCTGAACGACGCGTTGCGCGAGTGCGGCAGCCGTGTGGACCGGCACACGCACATCGGCCGCGGTCGGATCGGGCGCGAGGGGTTCCGGCGGCTGGTCGCCGACGCGCGGTGGGCCGATGTGCCGATGATCCTCGAGACGCCGAAGGAGGACGCGCGCGGGCGACCGATGGACCCGGTGAATCTGCGTCTGCTGCGACGGCTGGCCGGGTCGGCCCCTACGTCGGCATGATGCCGTTGAGGATGTTGATCAGGATGACCGCGTCGGTCGGCTCGGCGCCGCCGTTGCCGTCCAGGTCGAAGGCCCTCGGGTCGCATCCCTCGGGTCGGCAGCCGTTCAGGCAGTTGATCAGGGCGCTGAGGTCGGTCGGTTCGACGCCGCCGTTGTTGTCCACGTCGCCGAGGCGTCGGACGGTCAGGGGGCAGGCGGTCTGTCCCTGTCCGCCGGCATCGAGGCCGCGGACGCCGATGGTCAGGACGACGTCGCCGGCGGCCGCCGACGCGACCGGGCCGCCGCGAACCATCCAGACCATCGGATCCTCGGTCGGCTCGACGACGACAAGCCCCGAGCCGCCCGTCTGCTCGACCGTGACGTCGTAGGCGTCGTTGCCGCACGGATCGTCAGTCACCGAGAGGACCAGCACGGCGTCGTGGCGATTCAGGGTGGTCAGGGGGGCGTTTTCATAGATCCATCCGACATCGGTGGCGGCGGTCACGGTCAAGGGCGTCGCGGCGGCCATGATCGCCTCGGCCCAGGCGGCGCACAGCGACGACCGGACGGCGTACATGCAGTCGGGCGGGTTGAACCAACTGGCACCGTCGCGGCTGACGCTCACCGAGAGGCCGACCATTTCCCATCGGCCGGTCTCGGGATGCCGGGCGAACCACCCGCCGCCGCTGTCGCCGGAGGCCAGTGCCGCCTCGCCATCGGACTCCGCCTCGAGGGTCTTGAGCGTCCTTGGGGTTCCGACGATGCGGGTGGTGCTGCCGATGCTATCGGTGGTCGTGGTGGTGGTGGTCGAGAGGGGCTTGACCGGCGGTGGATCGAAATCGGCGCTGAGGAAGTTGCCGTAGACGGCGTCCACGGTGTTCGTGCCCCAGCGCAGGACGCCGGCGGTTCCCCAGAGGTACCCGTAGACGGTGCCGTCGCTGCCGACCAGCGGCGCTCCTCGCGAGCGGCCGTAGCCGGCCACGACGACCTTGCGCCCGACGAGGCTGACGGGGTCGTGCGACAGGGCGACGTAGTCGGCCAGGGCGGCCCTGGAACCGTCGGGCCGCGCCACGCGCGCCAGGCGGAAGTCGTAGCCGCTGTCGTGGACCTCGGTTACCACATAGGTGGCGCCGCCGAGAGTGACGGGGGTGCCCGCGCCGCCTCCCTGGTGTGTGGCGGCAACCACCCACTCGGGCCCCACGGCCACACACGTCGTGGCCGAGCCCCAGCGGCCCACCACCGCGTCGGCCGGTTTGTCCGACGGCGTCGCATCCACGTGCAGCACCACCCCCCACGCCTGTGTCGCGGCGATGGCGACACCCAGCACAGCGGCCATGTACTTCAACATCGGTTCTCCTCGAGTCTCGGTTGCGGCGGCAGGAGGCGGGTTGTTGCGGGCGGACCTTCAGGGGCAGAGCCTCGGGCGAAGCGTGCGTCCGGCGCAGAAAGACAGCGCGGACCACGGCCTCGACCTCGGCCAAGCCCCCCGCAGGTTCATGGTTCTGGAAGCATCACATCCCGAGCGCTGCGTTCAATGAGTGGTTGATATGCCTGACATCGCAAGACAGGGACAAGCTGCCAGAAGACCGCGCGATCGCCTCCTTGCACCGTGTTTCCATCCCCCATGCCGACAGGGTCTGTATCGGCAGTGGCAGCACCATATCTTGACGTGGAACGCAATGCAATAGAAAAATCTTCGGCACGGTGCGGCCCCCGAAACATGGACGCCGCCGGGCGGCGCCGGGGCATTGATTCCGTCGGCGCCGACGAGTATAGTGAAGTGCGGCCGGCGGGCGGGACGCCCGGGCCGGGGCAGGCCGTCAACTCGCTGCGGACAAGTCACCACGGGATCCATTCTGGAGGAACGGACATGAAGCGCATGGCGGTGTGGCTGGGCGTGACGGCGTTGGCGGTGGCGGCGGGCTGCTTTCCGGTGCTGCTGGACGTGGACGCCAAGGGGCGGGCCCTGGTGCCGCGACACGAGGGCGTTTTCGCCGTGGACCTGAAGACGGGGCAGGGCCAGCTGGTGATGCGCAGTTCGGCGGCCGCGTCGCCGGCGTGGGCCCGGTGGTCGCCCGACGGCAAGGCGGCGATGGTCGTCTCGGTCTCGTCCGACGCCGACAACAAGTTCCTCCTGGACGTGGCGACGCTGGGCGACGGCAAGTCGCGCCGGGTGGCCGAGCTGGAGACGGCGGCCCTGGCCCTCTGGTCGCCCGACGGCAAGGCCGTCAGCGTGGCCGAAGCGGGCATGGGCGGCGCGGGGCTGAAGGTGGTGGATGTGGCCTCCGGCGAGAAGAAGACGGTGGTCTCGCCGAGCGCCTCGTCGCACCAGTGGACGGCCGACGGCAAGGTCGTGGCGTTCCAGCCGAACGAGAACGTCGGCGGCGACAAGGCCACCGACGGGCGACTGGTCGTCGCCGATCCGGCCGGCGGCGACGCCAAAACGATCGCCGAGGCCCGGGCCACGTCGATGACGGTGCTGAGCCTCAGCCCCGACGGCAAGTACGTGCTGCTGGTCGAGAAACGCGACGACAAGGAGCAGTTGACGCGGTTTGCCGTGGCCGACGGCGCCCGTCAGACCCTGATGGCCGAGGGCGTCAAGGGGGCTTTCTGGAGCCCCGACGGCAAACGCATCGCGATTCTCCGCAAGATCGGCGACGACAACGAGAAGGGCGTTGACCTGGTAGTGACCGACGCCGAGGGCAAGCAGTCGAAGGACCTGGCCGTTGACGTCATGGAAAACACCGGCGAGATGATGGGCTCGTTGCCGGTCTACCCGACGTGGGCCGACAACGACACGATTCTGTTCTTCCGCAAAGTGGCCGTCTACGGCACGAGCGGCAAGGCCATGCACCTGTTCAGCGTCAAGGCCGACGGCGGCGACGCCCGGGACCTTCAGTTGACGGTGGACACTGCTGTGGCGGGAGCGTTAAAGGAGAAGTAGGCCGCGCGGCCGGGGGCTCGGCGGCGAGCCGTCAGTCCTCTCGGGGCCGGTTCGCCTCGGGGACGATTGTCTTGACGCCGTCCTGGTATTGCCGTTCGAGGTCGTCGAGAATCTCGTCGCGTTGGGCGATCAGCCGTCCGTGCTCGTCCACGTAGTTGGCGGCGCCGTCGTCGTCCTTGGCGTGCTCGGCCTGCTCGTAGGCGGCCGCGGTGGACGCCAGGTTGGCCTCGACCTGGGCGAGGCGCTGATCGGCGCCGGCCTGGAACGTGGCCTCGAACTCGGCCAGGGCCTCTTTCTGCGGCTGCGCGAGCGGCAGCCCCCGCAGGCGAGCCGCCGTGGCGAGGAACCGCCGATTGCCGATGACCAGTTCTCCGGTTCGCTCGTCCCAGCGATGCGTCTCGGCACGCGGGACGGCGCGTCCGGCCCGTGCCGCGGGAGCCCTGGCCCCGGCATCACGAGTCGCCTCGCCGGCATCGCCGGGCCGTCGGGCCGGTGCGTCGTCGGTGTCGCGTCGCGCGGCCACGGGCATCGGCGTGGTCGCCGGAGTTCCAGCGGCAGTGCGCGACGGCATCGTCCCGGACGACGTTCGGTTGGTGGGGGTGGCCGACGGCCGCGCGGCGGCGCGGGCCGAATCCGTGGACACATCGGCAGGCGACGACGGTGCAGAGGCGGCGGCGGGGCCGGACGATTCGGCCGCTGGGGGGCGCAGCATGTGCTGCACCACGACGGCGCCCACGCCCAGCCCGGCAACGACCACCGAGCAGATTGCCAATGTCCGCAGAAACCCCAGCCCCGACGCACGGTTCTTGCCGCTCATAGCCCACACCTCCGCGCCCCGCAGGGCGACCGGCCGCCTGCCGCCGACCCTGCCCGGCACGGATAAGTATAGTCCAATCCGGGCCTCGCGGCAAACGGGGTTACGAGTCTGCGCCGTCGGTTGTCTGGGGCGGCGGGTCGGTGACGCGGTAGACGGCCATGCCCGGCCACTGGCCTTCGACGAGTTGCAGCCCGGGAGCCGTCTTCAGTTTCTCGACGAACGACTGCGGGTACCCGTTCTGCTCGGGCTGGACGGTGTCGTCGTAGATGTGTGTGTCGTCCACGACGGCGTAGCGGATGTGGTTGGCGCGAAGGGTTTCGACGATCTCCTCGGGCGTCTGGTGGCGCAGGAAGGCGGTCAGTCCGTAGCCGCCCGTGCCGGCGTGTCGCAGGCTGGACCAGACGGGCGGCCGCCGGGCTTCGGTCACGAGGACCTCGCCGGGATAGAGCACCAGGGACCGCTCGGGCGTCTGGTCGCGCAGGTATGCGAAGACGGCCTTCTGCGAGGGGCTCAGTTGCCGGCGCCACGTGGTGTAGCCGAGGACGGCGACGAACTGAATCGCGGCAATGAGGGCAATCGCGGCCAGGCCCCATCGCCGCTTCCACAGCGGCTCCAGTCCGCGCGCCGCCAGCAGCGCCACCAGCGGCGCCGCCGGCATGAAGTACCGGATGTCGGTGTTGATGCTGAAGACGAGCGTCATGGCCGCCAGGTACAGACCCAGGCAGAGCCAGACCCACGCGTCGAGCGATCGCCATGCCCGCCGCAGCACGTACAGGAGCATCCCCAGGCCCGCCAGGCCGCCGAAGTACATGGCCAGGTCCACGGGGTTGATGAGGCTGGTCTCCAGGCGGTGCGAACTGATCAGGATGGACGCCCGCTGCTTGAGGCTGTCGAGGCCGGGGCTGAGGCTCTGCGGCAGATGGGTTCGCCGCCAGAGCACGTCGGGCAGGACGACCAGGACCATGGGCACGGCGAACAGGGCGCCGGCGGTCGCCAGCCGGGCCAGTCGCCGCGGCCAGGGGCCCTGGCCGCCGAAGGTCTCGTTCCAGGCGATCCACAGGGCCAGCGGCGGCGCCAGAAACAGCGCGTTCTGTTTGCCCAGGTACGCCAGCCCCATGGCGACGCTGGCCAGGACGTATCGGCGGTCGCGGACCAGCACGGCCGAGAGCATCCCCATGGCGGTGGTCGGCACGTCCATATAGAGGAGCACCGAGAAGGCGTTGAACATGGGCAGGCTGGCGGCCAGGACGAGGGCGACGAGGGCCCCGACGGGCTCCAGGAGTCGCCGGGCCAGCAGATAGGTCGTCGTCAGCAGCAGGGCGTACCAGGCGGCCTGGTAGAGCTGCGCGATCCACGTGTGAATGCCCGTGAGCTGCCAGAGGGCGGCGAGTCCGGCGGCCCACAGGGGCATGCCGTTGTAGTAGTAGCCGGGCGGATCGCCGGAATCGTAGATGGGGTTGAACAATGGGCGATGGAGCAGCCCCTGGCGGGCCCAGTTCTGCGCGAAGCCGAAATGGTGGACCTCGTCGGCCTTGGTCACGGAGCCGCTGACGCCGACGGCGAAGACCGTCAGCGACGCCCCGAGGATAATCGCCGTCGCGATCAGTCCGTAGCGCCGCGCGGGGGCGGCGGCCAGATCCTTCGGCAGAGTCGCAGAGTCGTTCGGCAGAGTCGTGGATGGGGTCACTAGAGCCTCTCTGTCTGTTCGTGTTCGGATTCGGTGCGGCGGCGTCCGTCAGGCGCGTTTCATCAGTCGCAGCAACCGCGTGCCCAGGCGCGTCCTGGCCGCCCTGAAGGCCAGTTGCCAGACCTTGCAGGTCAAGGGCGCCACATCGCGTTCGTAGAAACGGAACGGATGCGATTCGGTGCTCCACTTGGCCTTGAAGTCGATCAGCGGCTGGTCGTCCCGCGACGAGATCATGAAATCGAAGTCCTCGCACCCACGGGCCACGGCCCGGCGGATGCCTTCCCAGATGACGGCGTCGTTGGGGCACAGGGCCCGCTTGACGCCGCTGGAGGCGCCGAGGAAGTAGAAACACCGCTTGCCGCTATAGAAGGTGGCGATGCCGGCCAGGGCCTCGCCCTCGTGGCGTGCCACCAGCATCTCGCCGCGGCCCGGTTCGCAGAGGTGTTCCCACATCCGCTCGATCATCGGGCGCGACCAGACGTTGAACGAATCGTTGCGGACCATCGTGGCGCTGTACATCGCGAACAGGGCGTCGCGGGCGGCTGCGTCCCGGGTTTCCTCGACCACCACGCCCCGACGCTCCGCCAGGCGCACATCCCGTCGCACGCGGCCCTTGAAGTCTTCCCACAACTGCTCTTCGCTGCGGCCGGCGATGTGCAGCACCTGCTGCACGTGCTCCTGCATCGTGTACGGCGGCGGCAGGGCGACCTGCGGATCGTAGCAACAGTGGCTCATCCGGATGCGGTGGATGCCTTCGCGCCGGGCGACCGCGGGCAGCCGCTCGGCCAGTTCCCCCAGCCGCGACGTGTCGCCGGCGGCCATGCCGTAGGGCAGGCCGCAATAGAGCATACGGAAGAATCCCAGCCGCATACGCGCCGCCGGTTGCGCCAGGACGATGTGTCCGTCGTCTTCGAGGCAATAGTACGACAACTCGTAACCCAGGGGTTCGAGCACCTTCTGCCACACCGGCTCCTGAAACAGATAGCTCGGCCGGGAACCGAAAAACGCCTCCACGGCTGCATCGTCGGCCGGCCGCTTTACCAGTTCGGTTGACAAGCACGTCTCCTCATCGCGTCACGAACCACGTCAGGCCGCACTATTATCCAGAAACAGCCGGGAAAGTAAACCCTTCCTTTTCGCAACACGGCGCACAGCTCGGAGCGGGGCGTGACGCGCGTGGGGTGGCTGCTTGCCGCCACGCGGAAGGGTGGAGCATTACCCATGCCTGACGGGGCAGGCATGGCACCCGGCTCGGAGCGGGGCGTGACGCGCGTCGGGCGGACGGCGGCGACTGGGTGCGGCGGAATCCGGGGCGTCGCATGGTTGTCGGCGTGGCGGCGGCGTGGTAGACTTGGCGGTCGTTGGACGGGGCCTCGACCGGATCACTCAGCACCCAAGGAGTTGCGATGGCGGCAGACAGTCACAGCCACGTGCCGGCCCTTCTGGAGACGATCGGCGCCGAGGTGTCGTCGCACCTGGAGCGGCTGCTGGAGCCGCCGTCGGCCGACGTGGCGCCCATCTACGAGGCGATGCGCTACAGCATCGCCGCCGGGGGGAAGCGGTTCCGGCCGGCTCTGGTGCTGTTGACGGCCCGGATGCTCGGGGCCGACGATGCCGCGGCCATGCCGGCGGCCTGCGCCATCGAGATGATCCACACCTACAGCCTGATCCACGACGATCTGCCGGCCATGGACAACGACGATCTGCGTCGCGGGCGGCCCACGAGCCACAAGGTCTTCGGCGAAGCCATGGCGATCCTGGCCGGCGACGCGCTGCTGACGGAGGCGTTCGTCGTGCTGAGCCGCCCGAACGCGCGGCTGTCGGCCGATCAGCAGATTCGCGTGGTCCACGAGCTGGCCTCGGCGGCCGGGGCGTGCGGCATGGCCAGCGGCCAGGTGGCCGACCTCCAGGCCGAGCGTGACCCGTCGTGTCCGTTCGGTGTCGAGACGATTCACCGCCTGAAGACCGGCCGGATGATCGAGGCCGCCGTGACGATGGGGGCGGTCCTTGGCGGCGCGGGGGCCGAGGACCTGGGTCGCCTGCGCGATTACGGCCGCTCGGTCGGGCTGGCGTTCCAGATTGCCGACGACATTCTGGACACCCAGGCGACGACCGACCAGATGGGCAAGACGGCCGGCAAGGATGCCGCCCAGGGCAAACGGACCTACGTGTCGCAGTTCGGGCTGGCGGAGGCGAAGCGGCGGGCGGCCGACGAACTGGCCCTGGCCCTGGCGGCGTTGCGGCCGTTCGGGGACCGGTCGCACTCGCTGGCCGACCTGGCCCGTTTTTGTGTGGAGCGGCGGGCCTAGAAGTCGTACCATAGTGCTGTTACACAAGATAGCGTGACGGAGGCTGGACGCGTCGCCCTGCGGGGCGACGAACCGTTTAACCGTGATCCTGGATTCGATCCAATCTCCCGCGGACCTTCGCGGCTTGTCGTGGAGCCAGTTGCAGCAACTGGCCGGCGAGCTTCGCGGCCGCATCACCACGGTCGTGGCGGCCAACGGCGGCCACCTGGCCAGCAACCTCGGCGTCGTCGAACTGACGCTGGCGCTGCACCGGATGTTCGATTTTCTCCAGGATCACCTGGTGCTGGACGTCGGCCACCAGTGCTACGCCCACAAGCTGTTGACGGGCCGGGCGAGCCGATTTGACACAATTCGCCAGGCCGGCGGGCTGAGCGGCTACCCGAACCGCGACGAAAGCCCCTACGACCGGTTCACCACGGGCCACGCCGGGGCGAGCATCTCGACGGCCCTGGGGCTGGCGCTGGCCGACCGGGCGGCCGGCCGCACCTGCCGCACCGTGGCCGTCATCGGCGACGGGGCCCTGGCCAGCGGCATGGCCCTGGAAGGGCTCAACCACGCCGGTTCCTGCGGGGCCAACCTGATTGTGGTCCTGAACGACAACCAGATGTGCATTTCCAACACGGTCGGAGCCATGGCCCAGGCGTTCACCCGGGCCCGCACGAGCGACCTCTACAAGCAGTTGCGGCACGAGATGCGCCGCGTTCTGGACAGCCTGCCGGTGGTCGGGTCGCAGATGACCTCGACCCTGTCGGCCGTCAAGGGGGCCATCAAGGACGCCGTTGTGCCGGATCACGTCTTCGAGCATTTCGGGTTCCGTGTGCTGGGGCCCATTCCCGGGCACGACCTCCAGGAACTCTGCCGGATGCTGGAGGAGATCAAGGCCCAGTCGGGGCCGATTCTGCTCCACGTCTGCACAGAAAAGGGGCACGGGTTCGAGCCGGCACAGGCCAACCCGACGGATTTCCACAGTGCAACGCCGTTCAGCGAGAAGAACGGCAAGGTGGTGCCGCGCAAGGCCCCCGAGGGCGTCTCGTGGAGCGATGCGGCGGTGGAGGCCCTGGTCCGTGCCGCCGAGCGGGACGACCGCGTTGTGGCGGTCACAGCCGCCATGCCCGACGGGACCGGCCTGTCGAAGTTCAAGGAGAAGTTTCCCGGCCGGTTCTACGACGTGGGCATCTGCGAATCGCACGCCGTGGGCCTTGCCGCCGGCATGGCCGCCGGGGGACTGCGACCGGCCGTGGCCATCTACTCGACCTTCCTTCAGCGGTCGTACGACCAGCTCTATCACGAGTTGTCGCTGAACCGCACATTGCCGGTGCTGCTGCTGGTGGACCGGGCCGGCCTGGTCGGCGCCGACGGCGCGACGCACCAGGGGCTCTACGACATCGCGTACCTGCGGAGCCTGCCGGGCATCGTCGTGGCCGCTCCGGCCGACGCGGCCGAACTGGACGGCATGGTCGCCCTGGGCCTGACGCTGGATCAGCCGATGGCCGTGCGGTACCCGCGCGACACGGTGCCCCAGCGACCGCTGTCGGAGGAACCCGTGACCCTGGGCCGCGCGGCCGTGCTGCGCCACGGCGGCGACGGCACGCTGCTGGCCCTCGGCGTCACGGCGCAGCCGGCCCTGAAGGCCGCGGAACGGCTCGCCGCCGAGGGGCTCAGCCTGACGGTCGTTTCGGCACGATTCTGCAAGCCCCTGGACGAGGACCTGATCGGGCGGCTCCTGGCCGAGACGCCCTGGACCATTACGCTCGAAGAGGGCACGCGCATGGGCGGCTTCGGCAGTGCGTGCCTGGAAATGGCCCAGTCGCGGCAATTGGCTCACAAGCTGGTGGCGTCGATTGCGCTACCGGACAGCCTGGTGGAGCACGCCGCACGGGCTGACCTGCTGGACCGATTCAACCTCACGGCCGACGGCGTCGCCGAGATGGTCCGGCGGGTGGCCGATCGTGCCGGATCGCGGCACCCTGCGACGGACGACGGGAGGCAGCCATGAGCGACAGACGCGTCCTGGTGGTCGGTACGCTGGCCCGGCAGACGGTGAGCGACGCCGTGGAGCAGATGCGGCCGATGATCGCGCGGCACGCCGAGCCGGTGGTCTGCGACCTGGAATCGGACGAGGCGTGGCCCGAGGACCGCGTCGTGCTGGCCGTCGTGGTCGGCGGCGACGGATCGATCCTCAAGGCGTCGCGGCGGCTGGCTCCGGCCGAGGTGCCGTGCCTGGGCGTGAACGTCGGGCGGCTGGGGTTCCTGGCGGCCTTCGGCGTGGACGAGGTGGACGACGCCGTGGCGTCGGTGCTGGCCGGCGAGGCGCGGCTCGTCGAGCGGATGATGCTGACCGTGCGCATCGAGAAGTGCGACGGCCACCACCTGGCCGAGACCGCCCTGAACGAGGTCGTTTTCACCCAGGGCGCCAGCCGCCGCATGATCGGCGTCGCCGTGGATATCAACGGCGAGACCGTGGCCGGGTACCACGGCGACGGGGTGCTGCTGGCCACGCCGACGGGCTCGACGGCCTACAACCTGGCGGCCGGCGGCCCGATCATCGAGTGGAGCCTCGAGGCGATGGTCATCACACCCATCTGCCCGCACATGCTGACGCATCGCAGCATCGCCATCAGCAGCGACTCGGTGGTGAAGATGCGCCTGGTGGAGGCCGACCGCGAGTCCACGTGCATCATCGACGGGCAGATCCAGGTGCCGCTGGTGGCCGGGGACGTGGTCCACGTGGCCCGGTCGCCGCACGGCCTGGTCATCATCGAGAATCCGCAACGGTCGCGGTTCGAGACGCTGCGCGAGAAGCTCCACTGGAGCCACCCGCCGCGCTACGCCCGGGGGTTGCCGGGCCGGCCGTTGCCGCCGAAACCGAAGGAGTGACGCCGATGCCGGAAGTCCGCGTGTTGCGCCAATACTGCAAGGGGTGCGGCCTGTGTGTGGCCGTGTGCCCGGTTCACTGTCTGCGGATGAGCGACGAGGTGACCCCCGGCGGCGTGCAGCCGGCCGAGGTGGTCGAGACGGTGGACTGCACGGGGTGCCTGCGGTGCCACACGGTCTGCCCGGACGCGGCGATTGAGGTGTACGAATGATCCGCGCGCCCTCGGCGGCCGCGCACACGACGGAGCCACCAGTTATGGTCACAGCGGAACGCGTATTGATCACCGGCAACGAGGCCGCGGCCGAAGGGGCCGTGCGCGGCGGGTGCCGGTTCTATTTCGGGTACCCCATCACGCCGCAGAACGACGTGCCGGAGTACATGTCGCGCCGGATGCCGGAGGTCGGCGGCACGTTCCTCCAGGCCGAAAGCGAGCTGGCGGCCATCAGCCTGTGCCACGGCGCCGCCGCGGCCGGGGCGGTGCCGATGACCTCGTCCAGCTCGCCGGGCATCAGCCTGAAGCAGGAAGGCATCAGCTACTTGGCCGGGTGCGAGTTGCCGGCGCTGATCCTGAACGTGCAGCGCGGCGGGCCGGGCCTCGGCGACGTCCGCTGCGCCCAGGGCGACTACTGGCAGGCCACGCGCGGCGGCGGCCACGGCGACTACTTCTGCCTCGTGCTGGCTCCGTACACCGCCCAGGAGTGTTGCGACCTGGCCGTCCTGGGCATGCACCTGGCCGAGAAATGGCGGAACCCCGTCCTTCTGCTGACCGATCAGCAGGTGGGCCAGATGATGGAGCCGGTGACGTTGCCGCCCCTGGGGCCCGAGGCCGTCGGCGACCCCGACTGGGCCCTGACCGGCGCCGCCGGCGGTCGCCCGAGGCACTTCATCCACAGCTACTGCGGCCGGCCGAACGAACTGGTCGAGTGGAACGAGAAACTGATCGCCAAGTACCAGCGCATGGCGACCGAAGAGGTGCGCTACGAGGCCGTCGAGGCCGACGACGCCGAACTGCTGCTGGTGGCCTACGGCACCAGCGCGCGGCTGGCCAAGGCTGCGGTGACGGCGGCGCGGGCACGCGGGCACAAGGTGGGCCTCCTGCGGCCGATATCGCTCTGGCCGTTCCCGAGCGGGGCCATCGCGGAACTGGCGGGCACGGCCCGGAAGATGCTCGTGGTCGAAATGTCGTGGGGCCAGATGGTCGAGGACGTGCGTCTGGCCGTCAACGGCCGCGCCGACGTCGAGTTGCTGAACACCTTTGGCGGCGCCGTGCCGCGGTTGCCCGACATCGAAGCCCGCATCGAGGCCATGCTGGCCTGACGACCGCCGGCCCGACGATGCAGGGTGGCTGCTTGACGTAGTTCCCGAGTACCGTCGAGGGGCAGCCGCGCGGAAGGGTGGAACATTACCCATGCCTGACGGGGCAGGCATGGCACCCGGCAGTCCGCGTGGGTCCGGTGGACCCACCCTACGTGCCGGGTGCGTCGGGTCTGTTGACCCGACCTACGTGCTGTTGACCCGACCTACGCGCTGGACGGGGGAGGGGTTGTGGGAATGACAGGAAGCCGATCATGACAGACACGAAGCTGAAGTTCAAGGCGGGGCGTCCGACGTCGCTGCTGCCGGTGCCGACGCACTATTGCCCCGGCTGCGGCCACGGCGTGGCGCATCGGCTCATCGCCGAGATCGTGGACGAGTGGGACCTGCGCGGCAACGTGATCGGCATGGCGCCGGTCGGTTGCGCGGTGATCGCCTACAACTACCTCGACATCGACATGTGCGAGGCGGCCCACGGCCGCACGCCCGAGGTGGCCGTCGGCATCAAGCGTGTGCGGCCCGACAAGCTCGTCTTCAGCTACCAGGGCGACGGCGACCTGGCGGCCATCGGCACCAACGAGATCATCCACGTGGCCAACCGCGGCGAGCCCATCACGGTGATCTTCATCAACAACACCTGCTACGGCATGACGGGCGGGCAGATGGCGCCGACGACGCTCGTGGGACAGCGGACCTCGACGACGCCCAAGGGCCGCCACCTGATCGGCGAGGGGCCGCCGCTGCGGGTCTGCGAACTGCTCTCGCCGCTGGAGCGCGTGGTCTACCTGGAGCGGCGGATGCTCACGTCGCCCAAGGAGATTCGCCTGACGAAGAAGGCCATCGAGCGGGCGTTCCGCGTGCAGCAGCAGGGGCTGGGCTTCTCGATGGTCGAGATTCTGTCGCCGTGCCCCACGCACTGGCGTCTGCCGCCGGAGCAATGTGCGGCCTACATCGAAGACCGCCTGACGCCGGTCTTCCCCGTGGGCGTGATCAAGGACACGACATCGGCTGCACGGGCCTGAGCCCGCAGCTGCGAACGAGGATGCCATGATGGAAGAACGCATTCTGATTGCCGGGGCCGGAGGGCAGGGGGCGCTGACGATCGGCAAGTTCGTCGCCCGGGTGGGCATGGAGAAGCACCGCGTGACGTACTTCCCGAGCTACGGGGCGGAGGTTCGCGGCGGCACGGCCCATTGCCACGTCGTGATGAGCGACACGGAGATCGCCTCGCCGGTGGTCGAGCGGGCGACGGTGCTGGTGCTGATGAACCAGATGTCGTACGACCGGTTCGCCGAGCGTCTGGACGAGGGCGGCCTGATGCTGCTGAACTCGTCGATGATCGACGCCGACGGCGCGACGCCGCGCGGGCGAACCGTGCGGATTCCCGCGACGCAACTGGCCGGCGAGATGGGCGACATCCGCGTGGCCAACATGATCCTGACCGGCGCGCTGAACCATTTCAAGCGGATCATGGACGACGAGGCTCTGCTGCGCGTCATGCAGGAAATGCTCGGCAAGGAACCCTCGAAGGTCAAGCTCTTCGACCTGAACAAGACAGCCTTCCGCATCGGCGCCGAACAGGCGGCCAAGCTCGGCTGACCGACGGCCGACCATGACGCTTGTGATCTGGCTTTGGTCCGGACTATAATGCCCTCGATCTGCCGGGGCGCGTTTCCAGGGAGATGCAGTCAGCGTGACACCCTCATCGATTGAGTGATGCCATGAGCCTTTCGTTGCTGCCGCAGTTCGTGCGTGACCACTACGAGGTCCATGAGTGGAAACACGCCTGTGCGATTCTCGAACGTGATTTCCACAATGAGTGGAACGACGTGATCGCGGTGCTGACGGCCTTCCGGCTCAAGAAGAGCTGGATCACCTAGGCCGGCGGGAGCAAGTCGCATGTTTCGGAAGCCATCGACCATGCCCTGTTCGACCGCGGTTGGGGCGAGAAGGACTTCTCGACGCAGGTGGTTGTAGATGGTCGCAGTATGGATTCCCCGACACACAGAATCGACTGCTACAAGAACCGTGTCGCGCTGGAGATTGAGTGGAACAACAAGGATCCCTTCTTCGACCGCGATCTGAACAACTTCAGACTGCTTTTTGACCTGCGGGCCGTCAGTGTCGGAATCATTGTCACCCGGTGCGACGACCTTCAGGGGATCTTCGATGACGTTGGCCGCGGAAAGTCCTATGGAGCATCGACCACTCACATGAGCAAGCTGCTTCCGAAGATCGAGGGCGGCGGAGGCGCCGGTTGTCCCTTGCTTGTCTTCGGGATTTCGCGGAAGCTGTATGTTGAGGAGTAGGCCATGGCAAGCATAACGGCGGCAGAGGATTTCGCCAGATTTGTCGGTGATCGCAGGTTCGCCACCGTGCTTGCGGATCCGCCGTGGCAATTCACCAACCGCACGGGGAAGGTCGCTCCGGAGCACAAGCGCCTCAGCCGCTATGAGACCCTGAGTCTTGCCGAGATCAAGAGCATCCCGGTCTGCCGGGCCGCGGCCGAACCAAGCCACCTCTACCTGTGGGTGCCCAACGCCCTTCTCGGCTATGGGCTGGAGGTCATGGAGGCTTGGGGATTCCGGTACAAGACCAACATCGTGTGGCACAAGGTCAGGAAGGATGGAGGTCCGGACGGCCGAGGCGTGGGCTTCTACTTCCGCAACACCACGGAGATGCTTCTGTTCGGCGTCAGGGGGACGATGCGCACGCTGTCTCCCGGAAGAAACCAGGTCAATATCATCCGCGCTCAGAAGCGAGAGCACTCCAGGAAGCCGGACGAGCAGTATGAGATCATCGAGTCGTGTAGCCCGGGGCCGTACCTCGAACTCTTTGCCCGCGGGTCGCGGCCCGGCTGGACGACCTGGGGCAATCAGGCAGACGACTACCAACCCGATTGGCCCACCTATGCCAACCATTCCCAGGCCGATTGCACCAGGGCCGTCAGCGGGGATCTGTTCACCTGATCTTCGGTGTCGCTTCTTCGGTGTCGCTGAGGCCCACTGCGGCCGGGGCAGCCCCGGTCTCACGTTGCCAACTGAGGCCCGATCATCCAGAGCAGGCGCCAGCCGTCTTCGTCGCGGCGCAGGCACGCGACGCCGGCCGTCGGCAGGGCCAGGAAATCGCATTCCGATCGGCCCGCCAGCAACGACGACGCCAGCAGGCTAAGGTGCGGCATGTGGCCGACGATCATCAGGTCGCCGTCCCGCCGGCGCACCTCGTCGAGTACGGCGGCCACATCGTCCAGCGGTTTCAGCCCCTTGCGTTCCGTCACGCCGCCGCCGGCCCTCACCGCCTCGGACAGGATGGCCGCCGTCTGACGCGCCCGGGCCTTCGGGCTGTGCCACACTTCGTCCACGTCGATGCCCATCGGCTTCAGCCACGCCGCCATCACTTTGGCTTCGGCGCGGCCCTGCGGCGACAGGGGCCGCTCGGGGTCGGCCTCCTTCGCCACGGCCTGCCCGTGTCGGACCAGATACAGGTACATCGCGGTTCTCCTTGCTATGCCGGGGCCACCGGGGCCTGCCTCCGCCGCCGGGCCGGCGCCTCACGCTTCTGCCGGGAACCGCTTCACGACGGTCACTTCGTTGCCGGTGTCGTTGTAGCGGACGTCGTCCATGAACTTCCGCGACAGCAGAATGCCGAAGCCGCCGTCGCGCAGGCCCATCTGTTCGCGCACGGCTGTGTGCGCCACGGCGTCGTGCCCGTCGGCGGCGTGCGGCAAGTGGTTCGGGTCGAATCCTGCCCCCTGGTCGCGTATGACGAACGTCAGGTCCCGGTCCGTCATCGTGTACTCCATCTGCACGACCAGGTCCGGGTCGCCGCGGCTGCCCCACTCGATGGCGTTGCGCCCCAGCTCGATCAGACAATAGCGAATCTGCTGAATATCCTCCTCCGACAGCGGGCTGTGCGCATACAGCCCCAGCAGCAGCGCGTTGACCTCTTCCAGGTACTTGATGTCACTCTGGAACTTCAGCTCGATGTGTCCCTGGAGGCCGCCGGCCAGTCGCGTGCGGACGTGTTCGATGGTCTCCCGCAGGGCCTCGACGAGCGTTTCCGGCTCGAACGGTTTGGTCACGTACTGGTCGGCGCCGACGCGGATGCCGTGGATGTGGTCGTCGCGGCGGTCCAGGGCCGTGAGCATCACCACGGGCACCAGGTTCGTCCGTCGCGACGTTTTCAGCCGGCGGCACACTTCGTAGCCGGAGATGCCCGGCAACATGATGTCCAGCAGGGCGGCGTCCGGCACGGTCTCCTGGCACAGGTCCAGGGCCTGTTCGCCCGTGGCGGCGCGGATTGGGTCGAACCCGCTGAAACGCAGGATCTCCGACACCAGCTCGTTCATCACGGGCTCGTCTTCCACCACCAGCACCCGCTGGGCTCGATGTTCCGCAGGGTCACTCATAGCCCTGTAAAGTAGACGCCCACCCGCCCCCGGTCAAGCGGAAAGGGGGGCGCAAACGGCACAAAGGGTACACGTCACGTTTGTGGTTAGGGGTGCCACTTTGGAGCGACGCCGCCGTCTGCGTAGGGTGGGTCCACCGGACCCACGCGGATTGCCAACCAACGGCGGGAGTCGAACGCCCATCCTATCCTCTGCCTTCAATCGCCTCTCTCGAAACCGCCTATGCCTTTGTGGATGTCGTCGAGAAGCATTGCCGCAGTTTCCCCTTCGTCCCCATCTCGATACCGCTCCAGGTATGGGACCGCTTCGTCTCCTGCATCGCGGACCACCATGGACCAGTTGTAGCCGCTCTCTCCATCAGTCGGAACCTCAATCAATCCTACCAAGGCTTCTATCGCCTCAGGGGTTCCCAATGCCTTGAGTCTCTCGCAACACTCGAGCAACAGAATGGGGTGGGGCAGTGGGGCGCCTGGGGCCGTGTTGCGCGCATACAGATCAAGCAACGCAGGTTCGGTGGCGACCTCTATCATCCTGCTGCACTCGGCGTCCTCCCCCTGGAGCGCAAGAGTACGGAATTGCTCCACACTCATGGTTATCCTCTCTCTGGCCTCCTGCGACAGCCCGCGTGGGCCACTTCGGCCGCACCACACGGCACATACTGCTGCAAGCACCAAGACGGCCAAGCCGGTCCATGCCCATGCCCTCGTGCGGCGTGGCGCACCACACTTCATGTCTGACTCCTCCAACTCGGTCTGCGTAGGGTGGGTCCCCCGGACCCATGGGGATTGCCGTCCAACGGCGGGGGCGCCTGCCCCACTTGCCTCATGAAGCGGAACCGTCTTACCCGTTCTCGCGATCAGTCCTTCGGACTTTCAAAGCGGCCGTCCTTGATCCATGCCTCGATGTCGAGCTCCGTGTCACTCCAATGACCGACAAGGTGAGCCGCAAGCTCTTTCAAGCCTTCCGCTCCAAGGCCATCCGGGTCCGTAATTGACCGCCCCGTGAGCACATGGGACAGAAGGGCACCCTCGCGAAAGTAGAACCACTCTGCACTCACCTCAGTCAATCGCGAGTCGTCGTAGATGTGCCCTTCCTCACCCAACGGGTAGAGTGCCACCACAATACCCGCACATACCAATCTTCCATCCTCAAGATACAAATCATGGTCCACGGCCTCTGCCGAGA
>Ga0123329_1000475_pt1 | contig 41766 bp, 35 predicted proteins | sample BioC12SIPDNA_FD_89703 | JGI IMG/M metagenome (GOLD analysis project Ga0123329, IMG submission 89703) | Anaerobic biogas reactor microbial communites from Washington, USA - Biogas_R1_B C12 SIP DNA | ecosystem: Engineered > Bioreactor > Anaerobic > Unclassified | place: Washington, USA | collected...
TAGCCACAAATTAACACTAATTAACACTGATTTATGGAGGAAAGAAGGGAGAGGTCGTTCAAAGTTCATAGTATGTAGTTCATCGTTCGTAGATTTTAGTTTTGAGTTGGGTTGGGGACAGAAGACAGGGGGCAGAACACAGAATTCAGAATGTCGAGTTTATTTGTTCATTTTTTGCTACTTCGGTTCATGGCCAAGATGGCCGTGCCACAGGTGAGTATTATAGCGTGAAGTTAGGTGGTTGTCAAACAAATTAGTTCTTAGTTCTTAGTTCTTAGTTCTTAGTTCGGAGTTCGGAGTTCGGAGTTTTAAGTTCGGGGTTAAAGACAATGAAACCACGGATTTCACGGATTGACGCGGATTTTGTTTAACCATGAAGAGCGTGAAGAACACGAAGGGGGAGGGGAATGGATTGACAATGGACGATTGACGATGGACGAAGGGGGAGGGGAATGGATTGACAATGGACGATGGATGGGAATTATGGTTGAAGAAACTTCGTGGTTCTTCGCGGCTTCGTGGTGGATAACTATGTCAAAAGGCAAAGGTCAAATGTTCAATGTGTGGAGCCGCCTATGGCGGAGGCTGAATTGATACCACCCCTGCCTTGCTGCGCAAGGCTGTCCCCTCCTTAACAGGCGGGGAGCGGGCCAGGTTAAAGAGTAAACACATTGACAATCCTGCGACTCGAACGAGTTTTTTGGGAAAGTTGTTGACGTAATGCGGATTATGGAGTTAAATTGCACGAAATCTGCGACCGAGCGACAAAGGGAAAAAGTAAAAAAAAGAGGAATATTCACCACGAAGAAATGAAGAGCGCGAAGGTGTGGCCGGGCGAAACGAGAGATTGACGATGGACGCGTGACAAAGGACAATTTTACAGAACTTTTACATTACTTTTTCGTTTTTGGTGTACAATTTAGACAAACGGATCGCTATTGAATGACGATTTTGGCTATTCGCGACCGTGATTGGTCTATGAGGTGAGACGTCGAGTCCAACGGTTGGATTCGAAATTCATTGTGCAACAGGCTCATTGCTTGTTATTTTTGCGTTTGGCTCGCATGATGGGTATTACCGCACACTTTCAAGCAGCACGCCGGCGTAAAAAAGCGAATAAAAATGTCGTCCGGACGGTTTTTTGATGTAACTTCAGGCCGAATCGGCGTACAATACTGTTAACTTTGATCTCATACTCGGTGCAAGAATAACCAAATTGATGCTGTGGGAGGTCTTGATTACGTGGATAATCCTACTTCGATAGTGGGCCGGCCGTCGGAACCGGCGGTAAAAGGGTACCGGCTCAAGGCCGTGACAATCATTACTATTGGCTGTGTGTGCGGTTGGTTTATGATGCAGTTGGAGATTCTCGGCGTGCGGATTCTCGTGCCGTATTTCGGGAGTGCGATCTATGTGGTTTCCGGCAGCGTCATCGGCGTTTTTCTGTTGAGCCTGTCGATTGGCTATTTGCTTGGCGGGTGGCTGTGCGAAAAAATAAACGCCTGGATTTTGCTGGGGGCGGCGATGACGATGGTCGGCATCTGGAAAGGCTTGATTCCTGTGATGACCGGGCCGGTGTGCGATTATATTTTTGAATCCATGATGGATGTTGAATCCGTGATGGATGAAAAATGGGGATCTCTGGTGGCGTCACTGGCCTTGTTCTGTATCCCGACGGTATTGCTGGGGACTGTCTCGCCGACGGTGATGCACTGGCTGGCGGTTCAGACCGGCAATTCCGGGTTCAGCGGCGGTGTGGTGCTGGCGACCTCGACGATAAGCAGTTTTGCAGGGTGTCTGGTCGCTGCGTTTTACCTCGTTTTATACTCGCTTCGGGCAACGCTTTTTATCTCCGGGATTATACTGGTCGTTCTAGGTTTGATCGTCCTGCTTTCGACATTCATGCAGGCGACCCATCGTCCTGCGATACGAAAGGAACCACGTTATGAAAAATCGTCTATCTAAGACCGTCCTGACAAGTCTGCTGCTGGCCGTTGTGTCGGCACTTTTTGCTCCACGCGCTGCGGCCTTCGAAACGAATCTGGGCAACATCATACACGAGCGCAATTCGCTCTACAGTAACATCCTCGTTTACCAGAACGGGCCGGTGATTTCGCTGCGGTTTGGTAAACGGCCGTCGCTGGCTGTCCAATCCCAGATTCATGAGGACAACCCGCGCCTGCACATGCTGGAATATTCCAAGATGACCTTCAGCGGTCTGTTGTATGTCTCCGATCCGAACCGGGTGCTGGTGCTGGGGCTGGGCGGCGGCGTGATTCCGCGCGAGATGCGGCATTATTTCCCCGATCTTGAAATTGACGTGGTGGATATCGATGCGTCGATTCCGCCGATTGCGACGCGGTTTTTCGGGTTCAAGCCGGATTCAAAGATGAAGGTGCATGTGGATGACGGCCGGATGTTCGTGAAAAAACAGATGCGGCTCAAGTCCCCGCCGAAATATGACATTGTTGTGCTGGACGCCTTCAACGGCGACTATATTCCGTTTCATCTGATGACGCGCGAATTTCTTGAAGAGCTTAAAGGCGTGCTTTCCGATGACGGCGTGGTTGTGGCCAATGTCTTTTTTACCAGCCGTCTCTTCGATGCGGAATTCAAGACGTTTCTGGATGTCTTTGGACGCAGTCAAGCCTATTTCGGCGTCGAGTCCGGCAATGCGATACTGGTCTCGCCCGGCCCGAAAGGTTCGGTCTTGACCGTGCAGGAAGCGGTCGAGCGGTCCGCACGCGTGAAGCAAAAGCTGGGGCTGTCCTTTGATTTGACACAGATTGCACGAATGTTGGCTCCCGATGTAAAGCCTGACCCGCGGGCACAGGTGCTGAAAGACGACGTGGCGCCGGTCAACTGGCTGAGCACCCAGGAGTCGTCCCGTACCAACAGCACACCGTAGTGTCCGTCCAAGTCCGAGCGATTATAGTCGGGCCGGGACGGCACAGATCTGAGCGGTAACCCCGTGTTGCGGTTGGGTTTCCGACATACCGGTTATCGGTGTTGCATGTGCGAAGATACTGGTTTATCTAATTCTCCAGTGTTTTTCCGTCGAGGATGTGCCAGGGAAGGCCGTATTGGTTCAGGTCGGCCATGAAGGGGTCGGGGTCGAACTGTTCCATATTGAAGACGCCCTTGCCGCGCCATTTGTTTTCGAGGATCATCTTGGCCCCGATCATCGCCGGCACGCCCGTGGTGTAGGACACCGCCTGGGCCTTGACTTCCCGGTAACACTCGGCGTGGTCGCAGACGTTGTAGATCATCATCTGTTTGGGCTTCCCGTCCTTGACGCCGTCGAAGATGACGCCGATGCTGGTCTTGCCCTTGTAGTTGACGCCCAGCGAGCCGGGGTCGGGCAGAAGCGCCTTGAGGAACTTGATCGGTACGATTTTGTGGCCTTCATACTCCACCTCGTCGATGCGGGTCATGCCGACGTTCTGCAGCACGCGCAGATGCGTGAGGTATTGCTCGCCGAAGGTCATCCAGAAACGGATGCGCTTAAGCCCCTTGATGTACTTGACCAGTGATTCCAGTTCCTCGTGGTAGAGTACATAGGACGCGCGCGGCCCGACTTCGGGGTAGTCGATGTCTTTCCGGATGCTCATCGGCGGGATCTCGACCCAGCGGCCGTTTTCCCAGTATTTGCCCTTCTGGGTGATCTCGCGAATGTTGATCTCCGGGTTGAAGTTGGTGGCAAACGGATGGCCGTGATCGCCGGCGTTGCAGTCCACGATATCGACATAATGAATCTCGTCGAAGTAATGCTTTTGGGCGTATGCGCAAAAGACATTTGTCACACCCGGGTCAAACCCGCTGCCCAAGAGCGCCATAATCCCCTTGGCTTTGTAGCGGTCCTGATAGGCCCACTGCCATTTGTATTCGAATTTGGCTTCATCCAGCGGCTCGTAATTGGCCGTATCCAGATAATCCACACCCGTCTCCAGGCAGGCGTCCATTATCGGTAGGTCCTGATAGGGCAGGGCGACATTGAGCACCAGATCGGGCGTATGCTTTTTGATGAGGGCGACCATCTGCGGCACATCGTCGGCATCGACGGCCTCGGTAATAATCGGGCGTTTGACATCGGCGGCAATGGCGTCGCATTTGGCCTTCGTCCGGCTGGCCAGTATAATCTGAGAAAACACCTCCGGCACTTGGGCGCACTTTTGAACGACCACATTGCCGACGCCGCCGGCCCCGATAATCAGCACTTTTTTGCTCATTTTGTCTCCAAAACAAAATAAATCATTTTTGTCCACTAATAAAGTTTTTTCAAGACAGCATTATATCGCCAAAACGCATCAGATTAAACATTTTTTGTCGCTTATTATCTCTTTATCCAGCTTTGACTTGCAGGTTGGGCGTTTCGGTGTTATGATCGTATGTAAAGATAGGTCGCGGACCGGCCGCGGTATCTGTGGGGTTTAAACGATATTTTGGAGGTACCTATGTTTGAGACACTGGACAAACTGATGATGGCGGGGATGGGTGCGATGTCGATGACCAAGGAAAAGGCCGAGAAGATTTTTGACGAGGCCGTCAAGAAGGGGATGGCCGAGAAAGAGCATAAGAGCGGATTTGTCAAGGAGATGCTCGACAGCGCCGACAAGGCCCGCAAAGACCTCGAAAAACTCGTTTCCGACCAGATTCACAAGACGCTGAGCGATATGCCATTGGCGACAAAAGACGACATCAAGCGACTTGAACAGAAGATAGACTTGATTCTGGCAAACCGAGGTAATTAACCCTTGACGGGTCTTTATTCCAGTACCCGGCGGACGATAACGCACCTGCGGCGCTATCGTCACATTATGGCTGTACTGATGAAGTACGGCTTTGAGGAAGTTGCCGGCATTTTGGCCCGCCGATTAAAGATTGGTCTGGGGTCGAAGGGGTTGCCGACGACGGCCAGCCAGAGTCTGGCTCAAACCAGTCTGGCCCAGCGAATCCGGATGGCGATGGAGGAACTGGGTCCGACGTTCATCAAGCTGGGGCAGTTGCTGTCCACTCGCCCTGACCTGCTGCCGGTTGAGTACATCGAAGAGCTGGAGCATTTGCAGGATCAGGTCACGCCAGAAAAGATTGAGGTTATTCGGCTGCAAATTCAACATCAGTTAAAGGCAAGCCCGGAGGAGTTATTTGCATCGTTTTCGCCGAATTCGATTGCGGCGGCCAGCATCGCGCAGGTGCATCGCGCCTGCACCAAAGACGGGCAGGAGGTGGTGCTGAAGATCCGCCGGCCGCATATCGTCAAGACGATGCATACCGAGTTGGAGATTCTCGAAGATTTGGCCGGTTTGGTGAAAAAACGCCGTCTGTTCCCGGAGACCATCAACCCGGTCAAAATGGTGCAGGAATTCAGCCAAGCGGTCGCCAAAGAGGCCGATCTGGCCAACGAACGCCGCAATCAGCAACGTTTTATTCGCAACTTTGCCGACGATCCGACGGTGCATGTGCCCCGTGTGTTCACGGAGTACAGCTCCGAAGGGCTGCTGACGATGGAATATATCGACGGCATCAAGCCCAACCAGATCGACAAGCTCAAGGAAGCCGGGCTGGACACTAAAGAGATCGCACGGCGCGGCGCCGATTTTGTGCTCAAGCAGGTCTTTGAGTTCGGGTTTTTTCATACCGATCCGCATCCGGGTAATTTTTTGGTAATGGCGGACAATGTGCTGGCGCCGCTGGATTTCGGGCAGGTCGGACGGCTCACGCAGCGGGATCGGATGCTGTTGCAGTATCTGGTGCTGGCGATTGTCAATGGCGATGCAGACAAGATCGTCAACGGGCTGGAGCGGGCCGAGGTGCTGGAGGATGAGACGGATACTGTGGAGCTGACGCGCGATCTGGAGGAACTGCTGAGCAGCTACGCGAACCTGCCCATCAAGGATATTCCCTTCCGCGAGGCGCTGTCGCGGGTGTTTGATATTATCCGCCTCCATCATATCGCGCCGCCGCGGGATTTTACGCTGATGCTCAAGTGCCTGATGACAATAGAATCGTTTGCCATGGCGCTGGACAGTGAGTTTCAGATTATCGAGAATCTCAAGCCGTATGCCCGCCGGTTTTCGATGGAAGAGGTCAGCCCTACTCGGCTGTTTCGCCAGATGCGCACGGTCGCCCGCGGCGCCGGCAGCCTGGCCACACGGCTGCCGGAAGACGCCTCGGCCATCCTCACCAAATTCCGCCGGGGAAAATTCAAGGTTCACATCCACCACGAGCATCTGGAAGAACTGGAGCAGACGCTGGACAACAGCTCCAACCGCATCTCCTTTTCCGTAATCATTGCCGCGCTGCTGGTCGGGTCGAGCCTGCTGGTCGCGCAGGACGGCACGGTGCTGGGGCTGATTACGCTGGAAGCGTTGGGGATTGTGGGTTATCTGACCGCCACTGCAATCGGCATCTGGCTGGTCATCTCCATCATCCGCAGCCGGAAGTATTGACAGTAAAAAATCGAAATTCAAAGCACGAAATTCGAAACAAATTCTAATCTTCAAAACCCAAAACGATTTGTACAACAAAGTATGAGGCATAAAATTGAACTATGACGTAAACCGCGTGCCCAGTCCGAGTTATTTGATTGATCTGGGGTTGTTGCGGAACAATTTGGAAGTGCTGGCGTCGGTGCAGGAGCGGACGGGGTGTTGGATTTTGCTTGCGCTCAAGGGGTTTGCGGCGTGGAGTACGTTCGGGCTGTGTCGGGAGTATCTGGCGGGGGCGGCGGCCAGCAGTCTGCATGAGGCCAAGCTGGCGCGGGAGTATTTTGACAAGGAAGTGCATCTGTGCGCCCCGGCCTACCGGGACGACGAGATGGACGACTACCTGCGGATTGTCGATCATATTGTGTTCAATTCGTTCAGCCAGTGGCGGCGGTATAAAGACAAGGTGCGGTCGGCGGGTCGCGGCATAGAATGCGGCCTGCGCGTCAATCCGATGCACTCGGAGGTCAAGACGAAGATTTACGACCCGTGCGCCCCCGGCTCGCGGCTGGGGATTCTGCCGGAGTTTTTCAATGCTGATGCGCTGGACGGCATCAACGGCCTGCACTTTCATACCCTGTGCGAACTGAACGCCGACTCGCTGCAGCGGACGCTGCCGGCGGTAGAAAAACACTTCGGCGACATCATCCGGCGGATGGACTGGGTCAACTTCGGCGGCGGCCACCACATCACCCGGCCGGATTATGATGTCGATTTGCTGTGCAGTCTAATCTGCGATTTCAAGACCCGGTATCCCAACCTCAAGGCGATCTATCTGGAACCGGGCGAGGCGATCGCGCTCAATACCGGCGTCTTGGTCGCGACGGTGCTGGATGTCGTGTACAACGCGATGGATATTGCGATTCTGGATACCTCCGCCTCGGCGCACATGCCGGACGTGCTGGAGATGCCGTATCGACCTGCCATCGCCGGGGCGGACGAGCCGGGTAAAAAGCCGCACACGTACCGGCTGGCCGGGCCGACGTGCCTGGCGGGCGATGTCATCGGCGATTATGCGTTCGACGCCCCGCTGAAGGTCGGCGATAAATTGGTGTTCGGCGATATGGCCCACTACACGATGGTCAAGAACACGATGTTCAACGGGATCAATCTTCCAGACATCGTGTTGTACGACCCGGATACAGATCAGTACCGCGTCCAGCGGCACTTTACCTACGAGGATTTCAAGGGCCGACTATCATAAAACAAATTAAAAATCAAAGAGGAAAAACAAAAAATATGGCTGAGCAAAAATCGATGAGCGAGCGGTATCGGGTCGAGCCGGGACAGAAGGTCAAGCTGAGCAAGTGGGATCCGGCCGAGACGGGCGAATTTGACAGCAAGGGCAAGGCCCGTAAGGCGATGCAGAACAATCTGAAGCGGCTGGCGAAGCTGGAATATCTGCTGTATGCCGAGAGCAAGCGGTCGGTGCTGATCGTCCTGCAGGCGATGGACGCCGGCGGCAAGGATGGCACCATCCGCCACGTGATGGGGCCGCTGAACCCGCAAAGCTGCCGGGTGACCTCTTTTAAAGCGCCCAGCGCCGAAGAGTTGTCACGCGATTTTCTCTGGCGCATCCACAAGGCCGTCCCGGCTAAAGGCGAGATCGGAATCTTCAACCGCTCGCACTATGAAGACGTGCTGATTGTGCGGGTCAAGAAGCTGGTCGAAAAGGCCGTCTGGTCCAAACGCTATCGGCAGATCAACGACTTTGAGCGGCTGCTCAGCGAAAACGGCGTGCATATCCTCAAGTTCTTTCTGCATATCAGCAAGGATGAGCAGCTCAAGCGGCTGCAATCGCGGCTGGACGACCCGGACAAAAACTGGAAGATCACGCCCGCCGACGCCGAGGAACGCCAATACTGGGACGACTACGTCGCCGCCTACGAAGACGCCCTGACCCAATGCTCCACGTCGTATGCGCCGTGGCACATCATTCCCGCCGACGCCAAGTGGTACCGCAATTTGGCGATTTCGGAGATACTGGTCGAGGCGTTCGAGGGGTTCGGGATGCAATTCCCCAAACCGGCAGCAGACGTTGCGTCCATCAAGCTGAAGTGATATGCACGCACGTTTTGTTGTGCAAATAGATCGCTTTTGGCAGCAGGAAGACGGCGATTATCTTTGGGAGATTGTGACGGACGGGCCGAAAGGCGTCGTAATCAGTCGGCAGGGGAGGTAGCGTCGCGCGGGCCGGCCAATGACGGGTCGAGGGAGCGAAAGCCCAGCTCCAGTGCGGGTGAATCGGGGCGCAGACGAAAGTCGCGGCCGGCGGCATCTACGAAACGCGGATCCGCGATCCGTGAGTTTCTGTCCTTGCCTGTGGTCTTCCAGTCTTCAAACGTCTTTCCGTTAAACCGCATCTGTTCAGGGGACTGTGTGGGATTATAATAGACATTCCAGTTCATCGTAAAGGTGCTGTCGGTCTTCTGCATCCCGCTGCTCGGGCGATAGTAAAAATCATACGGGACATCGTTCCACTTGTTATCCAGCAGTGTACCCTCTTCGAAATAGACGATGTTGTTTTCAAAGTAGCAGCTCTGGTGCGGTTCGACGATGCTGCGGCTGAGCTGCTGGAGCCGTCCGAACGCAAAGATATTGTTGCGGACGGTAATCTCCTTGGCGTAGTGGATGTTGTAGCCGGCAAACTTGGTATCATAGACGATGTTGTCCTCGACGAGGATATGGCTGGAGCCTTCGTCGTTGTAGATGCCCCAGCCGCCGTACCGATTCGCATCGACATCGTGGATGCGGTTGCCTCGCAGCACCGTGCCGGGCGAGACGCCGAGCGTATAAATTCCGCCCATATCCGACAGCAGCCCTTGCCCGATATGGTGAATGTGGTTGTAGGCAATCACATTATCCCGGCTGATGCTGCGCTGATAGCCCCAGTGCCAACCGACCGAGATGCCCGTATAGAAGCCGTGATGAATCGCGTTGTGCTCGACGGTGTTGCCAAAGGTATGCATCAGGAGCACTCCCACCGCCGAATGATAGACCAGCCCGTATGGCCCGATGCGGTTGTCGGCGATCCGGTTATTTCCCGTGCGCAGCAGCGGGTGGGCGTTTTCGCCGCCCCCATTGACGCGAAAGCCGCCGGCGGCCGTATCGACGATCCGGTTGCGCGTAAACTCATTGTCGGAACAGCCTTCCAGCACCTCCACGGCATAGGTTCCCAGCCGGGCGAAGGAACACCGGTCAAACCGGACGTGCCGGGCGCCTTTGAGGGAGACGGCCGCCGGAACGGTGGTCGAGGCCTGGGCGTTGTTGCAGTCGCCCGGCTTCAACTGCCATTGCGTATGCGCAAACTCAATGTCCTCGAACCGGATATGCTCGACATAGCGCCTGCCGAGGGGGTCGCCTTCGAGTCGCAGCAGCGCCGGGGCAACGGGAGCGATCACCTCGGCGGTCTCCATCGTCTCGCCCGGCAGCGGCCGGTAGTACAGGACGCCTTTGCTCCGGTCAAGATACCACTCGCCGGGTGCATCGAGAGCCTCGAAGAGGTTTTCTACAATATATCTGGCCCCATCGCCGGAAAAGTCGTCGGTAAACCGCTTGCCGGACTTGTGCTGAAAGGTCACGATATGGCTGTCGTCGTTGATGTTTTCAATCGGCAGGTGTGTATCCGTCCAGAAATGATAAACGATGACCTTGGCGTCGGCCAGATGGGTCCAGGCGGGATTCAGATCGCCCGGCCGATAGCCGAACCGCTGCGAAGGAGTGTTGTACGGCACGTTGTCGCCGCCGTCCGGCAAGGCCGCCACGCGAAAAAAGCCCTCGTTCGGCGTGCGGGCGCGAAGGCGGCGCCGGCCGTTGACGAAAAGCTGCGTAAAATACGACTGTCCCGCCGCAACATCGTCCAGGGTGGTCTTCCAGATGTAGTCGTCGTGCTTGACCCAGCCCGTAATCCGCCGCCCGCCGGTGACCAACGCCGTTTCTCCTTCATACGCCCGGACTCTCACAGGCGTCCGTTCCGTCCCCGAATGTTCCGGGCGCAGCACCAGCGGTTCGGTAATCGCATACTCCCCCCCGCGGAGAACTACCGTAACGGCCTGATCCTTTGCCGCCTGCCGCACCTGTTCAAACGCCCGCGCCACCGTCCGCACCGGAGCATCCAGCGTCGTGCCCTGGGCCTGGTCATCGCCTTGCGGCGACACATAAATGACCTGCTCGGCCGCAACAATCCCGAAACCCAGCACCCACAAAATCGCTGTCCATCGCTTCATCGCATTTCACAGGGCGGACACGGCCCACCTCGCCGGGCTGTCAGGGGGCTATTTTCTTGACCACAAAGCCGATAATGACCTGACGATTTATGGAGCTGTTATAGGTCGCGCTGGGAATTTCCGCGACCCCTGAAGCCGCTTTATAGCCTGCCGCTGCGGTGCCTCCGTTCGTCCCGTCGCCAAATTGCTGATCGAAGCCTTCCACAAAATCGTTGTTAAGCGTATAGGAGTTTTGATTGCCGCACGTTACCGCGACAAAAACCAGATCTCCTTCCGCGGTCAAAAGATCAGCGGTCGTAATGGTAGTGCTGCTCGTTGTGTCCGCGGCAGCGCAGTCTCCAAACAAGTTCGTCTGGTCAACGTTTTCGAGGAATACACTGGTATAGACAACGGCGGCGGGCGTGGTATCCCAGACCGGAACGAACATGTTGTCGGTCGCGGCAGCGATCCCGGCCTCATCCAGAATGAACGCTGTAACATTGGCCGTATAGCCTGTGCCGACACTCTGGCCGATGATTGGAGTCATCGCCTGGCCGCCGTATGTGACGGAATTGAGGGTTACCGTTCCGTTGGAATGTTCAGCGTGCGCAAATAACAGCAATGCCCGATTGCTGCCCGGTTCCACATCACGGGTGGTGCCGTCGCTCCAGTCGCCCAGGATGGTCGTATCAGGGATTGGTGCAGCAAGACCAAAATACACATCATCGACCCAGATTTCTGCGTAGGTGGTATCTGTATTCTGTGCCCCGGTGTCGGCTCCGTTTTCATCTAACTCCATCGTAGCGCCTTCTTCAAACCAAAAGGACACGTCCATGGTACCTTCGGAGGCAGTATAGAGGCCTTCCATATATTGCCAGCCGTCGGACTCGTTTACGACAAGTAAATCAACGCCATACCATCGGTTTCCTGCACCTGAGCCGTCAGGCAGATTGTCCCGTTCAATCGTCATCTTAACCGGCGCCAGCCCGTCGGCACCGGCGTTTGTAACCTTAACCCACGCTGAAATATAATAAGTCTGGTTCGCTTGCAGATCGACGAGATCACCTTTTGCTATCTGGATGCCGTGCCAGCGTTGGGTTTTGTTGTAATGGCGTGCACTATATGTCCCGCTGTGGGCATCAGCGATTGTGAGTTCAACAGTCCCGCCGCTGCGGGGTTGCCAGGGGGTAAGAAGTCCACTTCCACTGCCTTCAAAGGTACCGTTGTCCAGCAGGTTTACCGGGAGTGGGGCCTCGTCGGTTGTCGCTGATGCCGGAATGGACCATCCCGTTTCATTTGGAGTTGGATAGGCGTTGTCACGGGCTTTGACCTGGAAGGTGTAGGATGTTTTGGGCTTGAGCTTCGGCGTTGTATAACTCGGGCTTATCTGCCATGTACTGCTAACAGAAGGGTCTGTCGTACATTCGAAATAGTACTCAACGGTCGGACTGACAAGGTCTGTCGCCGTAACTGCCGTCATGGTTATCCTGGTATCAGCGGTTGCGGCAGGTTCGCCGCCGTCGGCCCATTCCATCGGAGTCGGACTCGGGGGGTCAAAATCGGGAACCGGCGGCGTCCATCGCGCTCCGCGAACGTACATTGCGAGGCTGTAGACTCCATTCTGACAGGTCATATAGAGGGTTTTCCCCGCAGATCCTCCGAACGTTACATTGAAGACGTCGGTCGGTGTATCAATAAACTCCAGCAGTTCACCCTGCGGTGAGACAATCCAGACGCCGCCGAAACCGCTGAAGTATAAATTCCCAAACTCATCGATGGTCATGCCGTCGGGGACATTGTTCGGAGAGGGCAGAGTGTCCGGTTTGAAAAATACTGTGCCGGCATCGAGCGTGCCGTCCAGGGCGATATTGAAGACCCGCCATTGACCGTTCCCGCCGCTGCCGCTTTCAGCGACATACAGTTTTTTACCGTTCAGGCTTGCGATAACCCCATTTGGTTTATCCAGGGCGTTATTCACTCGCGTTACGGTGCCATCCGGTTCGAGCAGGAAGATGCCCTGTTGTGCAATTGGAAGCCCGTCCCAGGAAGGTGTTGTGAAGTAAATATTTCCGTTGTCAAGCTGGCAGATATCATTCGGCTTTCCAAACCAAATATCCGGCCATGAGGCAGCGTCCGCCAGGACAATCGGATCGCCCGGTCCGGAGGCATCGATGCGAAGACTTCTTATCTGCTTCGTACTTTCGTCGCACGTGAGCAATCGGCCGTCAATCGATAAAAACGTACCATTGGTCTGAGGCGAAGGATTCAGCCATGCGGTGACATTGCCGGGCGAGTTCAGCCGTAAGATTTGTTGGTAGGTGTAGTTGCTTGCTTTGGAAAAATAAAGCCTATTGTCGCCGGGATTCCAGGTTGGGCCTTCGAAAGTAACCCCCCCGGTCGAGTCCGAGTACGCCACTTCGAGCGTTGCTCCGGGCTGAATCAAATAGGGGACGAAATAGCTGAGCCAGTCCCCGGTCAGAACGTACAGATCCAGCACATTAATAATCCCGTCGGCGGGTATTGAGATGTCACAGGCGGGATTCCAGTTGTCATCGCCGGGCTGACTGTTCCAGGCCGCCGCGAAAATCGCAAAATCTTTCAGGTCTACGGTACCGTCTCTGTACAAATCACCGACGAGCGTCGGGCCGGTCACCAACTCGATGCCGGTTCCGTTAAGCGGGTCGAGATTTCGACTGTATTGTTTGTCAATGGCGTTGTTCCAGTGCTCATGCACACCTAAGCTTTTCGTGAGTCCCCCTGTGTGAGCCGGATCATAGTTTGTTCCGGAAGGCGGATTGGGAATCAGCGCCGCTTCGTGCAGGTAATCGGCGGCGCCGGATTTCTGCGGGTAACTGTTCAAATCATTGGGATTTGAGGGATCTGCGTCCCATTCATAGTCCATGAAATCGAAAGCCACCGAATCGGCCGCAATCGGATCCTGCGACAGGAAGATACTGCTGGGCCAATGGCCATTGAAGGGGGCCATATTCCATCGAATCGGGTGAGAATCCCAGCTTCGGCCGGCGTATAATCCGTCGAGCAGGGTCAGCATGGTTTTGCCTCCAAGCTGCGGATGCCCCAACAAATCAACAATCGCCCGATAGTGCCCCATCCCGGGCCTTTCAGTCGCTCTTGTTAAGTGCATATCATAATACTCCTGGGGACCGCTCCACGCGGTTGGAGCTCTCATCAAAGAACCATAGTGGTTTTTGCCCCCGAGCGTAATGCCGCCGTCATTATGGCTTTTCAGAATAGGGCAGTTAATAAAGTAATCCGCCTGTGCAAAATGCGTCGGGATATAATCCGTCTTAGTCTCTGTGTGGTGAGAGGGATCAGGATCGCTCCAATAGAAAGGAGCCGTGGGATCACCGGAGACCTCTACTCGGCCGTATTCATCATAACCGTACGACGACAAATACACAACTCCCGGACACGCGGCTGACACCATGTCGTACCAATAATTGGCGATTCCTCCCTGGGGATCACCAATGCTGATATCTCCGGGATTTACACCTACGACATCTGTCAGTTGCTTAAGAAGGGCTATCACAAGCTGAGGGGCGTTATCAATCTGGTCATAACGATCCGAAGGTTTTCTTCCGCCATTCCCCATCGTCAATACACTATTAATTTTGATCGCGATTTTTTGACCGGGTGTGTAGCCGACGTACCCTCGACCCATTTGATGGTTAAACTGTTTAAAGATCGCATCCCAGGCCAGAGCGTCCGTATTCTTCCCTGTCAGGGCTTGCAGTGCATTCGAGAGCATGTTGCTCACAACGACCGGGTCTGTGCTGACGTCCTCGTACCAGTATGGGGGTCTTGTATTGCCGTCATCCCCAAGCCAGTTGGCCGCAGCCGGGTCATGAATCCATGCGACACGTCCCGGAAAGATGCCTTTTCCCTGGCCCATCGGTTCGTTGGCTACAATCGGCTCATGGGCATAGGCGACCTGCTGGTCAGAATGGTTCATCGCCATCCAGAGAAATGTGACACTCACTGCTATAAACGCCGCGGCCAGAACTTTCCGTCCCTGTGCACGCAGAAGAATGGCTTTGCGAAGAACGGTAACGGAACCGGCCAGACCAATCAGCCAGATCACAAAGGCCGACGCCAGGGGAAAGGCCGCACGTTGACACGGGTATGTTGCTCGCGATGGCTTTGGGATGACGCGGATTAAAAACCAGAGTAATGCAAACATCCCCGTAATGGGAAACAGCCATTTTAGCCAGGGGATGGTTTTTTTTGTGTGAGTGGTTTCGTCTGTGTGAGACATGGACGATGTATGTTTGTCGTTTGAAACCATATTTGTGACCCTTTCTCTTACTCTGGTCTGCTTCAGCGGTGTCAACACATCTTCTTTAGCGGCAAATGAAGCAAACGGGATTAATGTTTGCACCTTTTAATTGACCACACTTTACGACGATTCAACACAACGGCAAACAAGATAAATATGTTTGTCGTCTCAATTCAGAACGTAACCCCACGGTGATCCTGTATAAACAACCCCTTGGTCTGACAAAAACAAGCTCAAGAACAAGCTCAAGGTCATCGCGGCCTTCACTAATATAATCAGTTATAATCAGTGAAAACTTAACCTTATTATAAACAACACAAAGAAAATGGTCAAGTAAAAAATAAGAAATTTTGAGACGGTGTGTATACATATCGCTTTGTATTCAGTTTAAGGATAGAAGATGTACTCTTTAATTAATTTACGCAAAACAAACACAACACCCACAAGTGGTATCGGAGTGTAAAAACAGTTGCAACGAGTTTGTCAGTTGCTATAATCGGCCAACCGTCGGCGGCGGCACAGGCTTGGGCCGACAAGACAATTGCGTCTCGTTTTTGAGACTGCGTTTTTTCATAATTTATTTAGAATTCAGTACATAGGATTTACTTTGCGGCTCTGCCGCGATGAGGAGATGTTATAATGCATGATATTATGCCGATTTCGCAGACGGGAAGTGAAAAGCTCCGGGAAGAGCTTGGCGAACTGGAACAGGAAGTGGTCCTGGTCCGCCAGCGCGTGGCCGAGGCCCGTGAACAGGGCGACCTGCGCGAAAACGGCGAATACATCTACGGCCGCCAGCAGTTGGGCTTTATCGAAGGCCGCATGGCCGAAATCCGCGGCAAACTGAACTATTCCGAGACCATTGATTGCACCCAGGTTCCCTGCGACAAGGCCGGGTTCGGCACCGTGGTCACGCTGCGCGACCTGGAGACCCAAAAAAAGACCGTCTATCACCTGCTCGGCCCCTACGACGCCGACCTGACCGACGACAGCATTTCCATCCTTTCGCCCATCGGCGACGCGCTGCTCGGCCTGACCCCCGGCGACAAAGTCTCGGTCAACATCCCCCGCGGCCTCATCCATTTCGAACTGCTCGAAATCACCCCGTCCCCCATCAAATAACGCATCCCCGGCCAAGGGCTGCGGAACTGTATGAATGGTCGTGGGCATAATACCGCATCGTCAGCGGCATTCCTGCAAGGTGTGTATTCCGAATCAAGACCTCGTCAATATAGTTGCCGTAGGTGTACCACTGGCGGCACGTCGTATCGTCGGTGTATTCGGCCGGAATCTGCCACTGGTCGTTATTAACGAATCGTGTTGTCTTTTCAGGCCTGTTCAATATCGTCAATCTTTTTGATTGGTCGGATAAAGCATCCGAACTCGTTTCATTTTCCCAATAATGAAAAGCATACAATAGATACAAAAATCGCGGCGGTAATTAAAATCGCCAAAACCCAAACAGTTGCCGCCCTTAAAAGGAAAGGTTCTTTTTCATGACAGAGCTTTCCTTTGACATTTGAGCCATCGGAAATTACCCTTACTTGATGTCTTCCTTTCAAACGAACGATCACCGTCAGAATAACAAATAATACGGCTGAAAATAACCCGAGGATATTACACATCCTCAGGGCATAATGACCTGACAGGTCTTCTCCTGAAAAATAATTAATCGAAATCTCCTCTTGAAAAGGAATTTCCTGCCGCAGAGCTGAGTAAAAATATCTATCATAAGCCTTTGATATTATTGGGAGCACACAGAAATATGCTAAAAAAACTCCCAAGAGAACTGCTCTTAAATTATTCATAAACAAATCTCCAGTAGACCCTCGCTTGTTACTCGCATTTTAATAATCTCCGTAGTCAATCTCTATTGAACCTTCAGGGCAAAAGTCGCAATCGGTTTCGAATGTTGCTAATTTAAAATTTTTCATCTCATCCAAATACCACCATGCAAATGCCGCCGCATCAGCCGCTGTTTCTGCAGTAAGACAAGCTGCGTATGCTCCGACCCAGCCTACCCCACCAGGGCCCAAACACGCCGCTTGGCATGCTTGTTTAAGCACAGGAATATGTGGACAATCATCAAAGCACCCTGCAAGTGCTGCGTCAGCAGCTGCCCTACAAGCATCACCAGCTTCGTGAGAGGCAGCTAATAAATATTTAAAGTGTTCCCTAGAGGAATTGGCTAACTTATCATAACGATCATTGTCCAAACACGTTGCCAAACCGGAAGGATCTTTTAGATTTATGGCATTGTTATTAACATACGAATAAACATTCATACCGGTTTTCATTTGGAAAAGAGGGGAATTCTTAAAAAATAAATTGGATGGACTCAGCCCCAACGGATCATGCTGCATAAAGCGTCCCAGTTGGGGGCTGTAGTCGCGGTGGCGGTAGTGCATGTGGTGGAGGGTGCCGTTGTCGAGGATGTCCAGTTGGCGGCCGGTGAACGTGTATGGGTTGCCGTGCTGGGAAGAGGTTAGAGGGGAGAAGTTAGAGGTTAGAACTTGCACTTTGCCGTAGGCGTCGTATTCGTAGCGTTCGAGGACATCGCCGTCGTCGTCCAGCAGGGCGACGGGGCTGTACAGGTGGTCGTGGGCGTAGTAAGTGTCGTCCGCCCCGTCGTTCATGACCAAGACCTCATCGATGGTGTTGCCATAAACATAGTACCTCTGCAAACTACTGTACTCGTCATACGCGGCCAGAATCTGCCACTGGTCGTTGTAGTAGTAAAACGTCGTTTCCATCGCGGCTGCATCGTATTTGCCAATCCGCCGCCCCAACGCGTCGTAGGCGTACTGCGCCGCCGTCATTATTTTATTGTTTGTGCAGATTCCCATTTTTATAGATGGCTGTCCCTAGTTTTCCTAGTTTTCCCTGTGATTCTCAAATAAAGTGTCGGAATCCGGTTTATTCTGATTCTTTTTACGGCCTCTAATCGTAAAATCAAAGCCTGTGCCTGATGCCCACGTTATAAGTACAAAAAAAGCCCACACACAGGCTACGCCAATAGCATCCGAAACCTTCTCAAACCAAATCCAGCCTTTTATTGCTCCGACAACAAATGCAACACTTGCTAGAGCAATAATATACTTTGGAATCGTTCGTTTTTCTGTGATAAAATCAGCGACCACAGCAAAAAAGGTGATTCCGCCAACCACCATCGCTACCCACCACCACCACGGCTGTCCAAGCATTTTTTATATCTCCACTCATAATCGTATATTTGAAAGCATGACATAAACCGCCAAGGATTTCAAAATGCGATCAATCTACAATTAAAGACTTTTATACTAACAACCCATCCCTTTTATTGCATCGTAAACCAACGAAAGAGGAAATAGACACGAATTACATATTATTTTCCAAGCAGTATTGCTCTTGATCGTCTCACATAAACACTCTTTCGGATCTAAATCTTCCCCACATATGCCGCGGGCAACTGCACACATTGCTTTAATACCCTGAGTGCTCGTCAAACAAGTTGAACATGTCATCAACTTAAGTCCTCTCATGCCTTTTTTTGCCAAACGTATAATTTCTGACAGCTCTCTTGTCCCTGTAGGGTCCAACCTCATGTGCATTGCAAAGTAACCATTGTAAAGATTATGTCCATCGTTGTATTGCATTTCGGGTTTAAAATAGTTTAGCTCGCTACTCATCGGATCAATCCCCAACGGATCATGCTGCAAAAACCTTCCCAAGGCGGGGCTATAGTCGCGGTGGCGGTAGTGCATGTGGTGGAGGTTTCCGTTGTCGAGGATGTCCAGTTGTCTTCCTGTAAAGGTGAAGGGGTTGTTGTAGGCCGAGGCTGACAGCGTCACATCGTCGGCCGTGTACCAGAGGTTATCCGCCCCGCGTCCGGTAATCGTCACCTTGCCGTAGGCATCGTACTCATAGCGCTCCCAGACTGTAAAGCCGTTATAGTTCGCCAGCGCCGCCGGGCTGTACAGGTGGTCGTGGGCATAATACTGCATCGCCAGAATCAACCCATAAGGATGCGCGTTGCGGCTGAGGACCTCATCGATATAGTTGCCATACGTAAACCACTGGCGGCACGTCGTATCGTCGGTGTATTCGGCCAGAATCTGCCACTGGTCGTTGTAGTAGTAAAACGTCGTTTCCATCGCGGCCGCATCGTATTTGCCAATCCTGCGGCCGAGGGCGTCGTAGGCATACTGCGCGACGTCGATTTCCGTCTGGCCGTTGAGTTTAAAGATGCGGGTGATCCGGTTTTCGTGGTCATAGACGTACCGATAGCCGTCGTGGTCTTGCGTGAGATTGCCCGCGGCGTCGTAAGCCAGCGGCTGGCCGCCCACGGCCGTATAGCGGTTGGTGATATTCGGCGTATCGGTCGCATACACCTGATTGGCCCCGCTCCGCAGGTTCACGGTCGTGCGATTGCCCAAATCGTCCATCCCAAACACCTCATCTTCGTTTAACAGCCCCGCCAGATACTCGGCCTCCGCCAGCCGATCCAAGTTATCGTAGGCATACCCATTATACGGGGTACTCGGCCGATGGTCAAAGGCTATTTTTTCGATGTTGACCGGAAAAATGTAGGGATTTGCTTGGTTTTGTGCTGTCGGGAAAAAAAAAACTCCTTTCCGGCAGGAATCCGGAAAGGAGTTGGTGTGTTTAACAGGGACGGACGCGGTTAGACGGCGCCTTGGTCGATCATGGAGTCGGCGACCTTGACGAAGCCGGCGATGTTTGCGCCTGCGACGTAATTGCCGGCCATTCCATAGCGTTCGGCGGCCTGCCGGGCCTGGGTGTGGATCGATTCCATGATATATTTCAGACGCGCATCGACTTCTTCACGCGACCAGTTGGTGTGCATGGCGTTCTGTGCCATTTCCAGACCGGAGACGGCCACGCCGCCGGCGTTGGCGGCCTTGCCGGGGCCGTAAAGGATTTTGGCGTTGAGGAACACTTCCACCCCCGCCGCTTCAGTCGGCATATTGGCGCCTTCGCTGACCAGTTTGCAGCCGTTTTTCACCAGCGTCTTGGCGTCGGCTTCGGAGATTTCGTTCTGCGTTGCGGACGGGAACGCACAATCGCACGCCACGCCCCAGGGCCGCTTGCCTTCCAGATATTCTGCGCCTTTAAACTTGTCGGCGTAGTCTTTGATGCGGCCGCGACGGACATTCTTAAGTTCCATTACATAGGCCAGCTTTTCGGCATCGATGCCGGCCGGGTCATAGATGGTGCCGCCCGAATCCGAGAGGGTCACGCACTTGCCGCCGAGCTGGTTGATTTTTTCGACGGTGTACTGGGCGACGTTTCCGGAGCCGGAGACCGTGCATAATTTGCCATCCATGCTGTCATTTTTTGTCGCCAACATATTTTGAGCAAAATACACCACCCCGTAGCCGGTCGCTTCCGGACGGATCAGCGAGCCGCCCCAGCGGATGTTTTTGCCGGTCAGCACGCCGGTGAACTCGTTGCGGAGGCGTTTGTACTGGCCGAACAAATAGCCGATCTCACGGCTGCCGACACCGATATCACCGGCCGGCACGTCGGTATTCGGGCCGATGTGCTTGCTCAGCTCGGTCATAAACGACTGGCAGAACCGCATCACTTCGTTGTCGGATTTGCCCTTGGGGTCGAAGTCCGAGCCGCCCTTGCCGCCGCCCATCGGCAGCGTCGTCAGCGAGTTCTTGAAGACTTGCTCAAAGGCCAGAAACTTCAGAATGCCCAGGTTAACGCTCGGATGGAACCGCAGGCCGCCCTTGTAGGGGCCGATTGCGCTGTTCATTTCGATGCGGAAGCCGCGATTGACTTGGATTTGGCCCTTGTCGTCGATCCACGGGACGCGGAACATAATCACCCGCTCCGGCTCGACGATACGCTCTAACACTTTGTTTTCGCGATACTTGGGTGATTGGTCCATCACCGGCAGCAGGGATTCGAGCACTTCGGCAACCGCCTGCAAAAATTCCGGCTCGCCTACATTCCGGCTTTTCACGATGTCCATTATCGACTGAATGTAACTTTCGCCGCTTGGCATAAATTAGCCTCCGCATTGTATTTTTTTTATTTACAGTAAAATAACTTTGGCTTATAATAACCGCCGTTATGGGTAATCACAAATTTTCTTTCGGAATATATTAAATTAGAATAGCTTATCATGAATCTGGATACTGCGAAACTGTTTTGTGATGTTGTGGAAATGAAAAATTTCTCGCGAGCGGCTGAAATTCACGGTGTCAGTCAGTCGGCGGTCTCCCAGCAGATTGCCCAATTGGAAATGGAATACAGCACTCAATTGCTGGATCGCAAAAAACGCCCGATTGAATTAACGCTCGCCGGAGAATTGTTTTTACAGGCCTGTCAGGACGTTATCGAGCGGTGTCAGCGGCTCAACAGCGAGATCATCCAGTTGAATCGGCAAAGCACGAAGATTCATCTGGCCGCGATTTTCAGTATCGGGATGCACACGCTCCAGCCGTATGTGAAGAAATTTATGGGCATCTATCCGGATGTCAACTTGTGTGTAGAGTATAAAAATGCCAAGGAGATCTACGACCTGCTGCTGCGCGGCAGTGTCGATATCGGGATTGTCGCGATGCCGCGTCGGGATAAGAACATTGAGGTATATCCATTTGAAAATGAGCCGATGTTGCTGGTGTGCTCCCCGGAGCACTCGCTTGCCCGGGAAAATGAGATCGATATTCACCAGTTGAAGGGCGAAAAATTCATCGGGTTTGAGGCGGATGTGCCGAGCCGTCAAAATGTCGATGCCATCCTGAAGAAATATAATGTGACGGTGCGTACCGTGATGGAATTTGACAACATCGAGACGATCAAACGGGCGGTGGAAATCAATGCCGGGCTGAGCATTTTGCCCAAGCCCTGCCTGCGCACCGAATTGACAACCGGCACGCTGGCGGCCATTCCGTTTACTAACGAACACTTTTACCGTCCGACCGGTATTATTATTCGCAAGGACAAACATTTGGCCAAGGCAGCTCGCTATTTGATCGAACTGCTGCGGAAGGATTTCGAAACGGAATTATGAACATTCAGGCGGTCATTTTTGATTTGGACGGCACGCTGACCGAGCCGTTTTTGGATTTCGACCAGATTCGTTGTGAAATCGGCTTGCCCGATGACGGCGGCATTTTGGAGGCATTGCTGAGAATGCCGGATGCGCGTCGCCAACAGGCCGAGGCCGTCTTGCTGGCACACGAACAGGCCGCGGCCGAAAATTCGACCTTGAATGACGGCGCGGCGGATTTGATCGATACGCTTCGCCTGCGCGGCACGTCAATCGGCATCCTGACGCGGAATACACGGCAAAATGCCCTTTTTGTCGCCGAAAAACATCGCTTGCATTTTGACGCGATGATCTGCCGTGAAGACGGCCCGGCCAAACCCGACGGCTTCGGCGTTCTCAGCCTGTGTCGACGGTTCGAAGCCGCCCCGGCACAAACACTTGTCGTGGGCGATTTCAAACACGACCTGGAAGCGGCCCGCAACGCCGGCGCGGTCGCTATACTCTTGAAAAATCACACCAAAGCGGATACCTTTGAACACTTGGCCGATTACGTAATTGAACATCTCAATGAAATATTGACGATCATTGACCGTCTTGAACACCCCAACTGAAAGGACTGATATGCGTATTTGGAGTATCGCTGCCTTGTACCTGTGTTTTGTCGGATGTGGATTTGCGGAGACCGCGTCCGGCAGTGACCCGCGGATCGTCCCGGCCGTTGCGCCCGCGGAAACCGAAGCCGACCCCCTAAAGGACATTCTGGCGCGCCTGGGTCAAAACGCCGCCAAGCTGGTCTCCTGCACGTCCAACATCGACTATCTGGTGATACAGGACCCTGACCTGCTTGACGCACATGCACTCCGCAAAGGGAATATGTATTACCTGAAAACCGATGAGCGGTCGTATATCCGAATCAACTTCGAGACGCTTCGGCAGGACGATTTCGACGAAGAAAAGCGCCCGGAAGTGTATCTGTTTGACGGCGTCTGGCTGACGAAAGTGGACTATGCGCTCGAACAAATGGATCGCTATCAGCAGGCACCCGAAGACAAGCCTCTGGACGCCCTGACATTTCTGAGCCATCATTTTCCGCTGGTGGGGTTTTCGGGCGGCGAGCAATTACAGACCGAATTTGACATCCGCCTTGGCGATTCTTCACCCGACGACGATCCGAATATGATTCGCCTGCATTTGGATGTGCGGAAAGAATCGCGCTACAGCAAAGATTACAAGGCCATCGATTTCTGGATCGACAGCACACGGTATTTGCCCCGACGCGTGCGCGCCCTGTCCACACAGGGGGATATCTACGACATACGGTTTGTGGACATCCGAACCAATCTCAAGCTGGAAAAGGAGGCGTTTAAGATTGACATTCCAGCGCATTTCCGAAAAAATGTAGAGTTTCTGAAGCAGGAACCCGAAACGAAAGGACTTAATTGATATGGCACACGGACTGGTTATTTATTATTCCCGAAGCGGCAACACCAAGACGATGGCCAAGGCCATTGCCGACGCGATGGACAAAGCGGGCTTGCCGACCACATGCAAAAGCGTCACCGACACCAAAGTCGATGAGTTGGTCGCCGCCGACGTGATTGTCGTCGGCTCGCCGACGTACTACGGCCGGGCCGCGGCGCCGATTGCGACGCTGTTTGACGAATCGGTCAGCAAACACGGCAAGCTTGACGGCAAGATCGGGGCGGCGTTTGCCAGCTCAGCCAACATCGGCGGCGGCAACGAAACCACTGTGTGCCAGATCATCAATATGCTGCTCATCCACGGGATGATCGTCCAGGGCGACCCGCAGGGCGACCACTACGGCCCGATCTCGATCGGCAAGCCCGACGACCGCGTTCTCAGCCAGTGTAAGCGTCGCGGTAAACGACTGGCCGAACTGGCCCAAAAACTGTTCGGATAAGGCCGGCGTTCCGATCAGCAAATGGCCGATTCATTCAAACAGCCGGTCGCTTGTGTAGGGGTATTGGCAGCGGAAGTAGTCGATCGCTTCGTCCGGTGTGTGGAAGACCCTGTTGGCCGTCTGGGTGATGAACACCGACGGCGGGGTGTTGGGCGTCCAGATGACATAGACCTGCTTGGCCGCCTCGTGGGCGTGCTGGAGTTCACGCTCGACCCCGCTGGATAGCGCGGGCCGGCCGTCGGGCAGTTCGGGGATAAAGCTGACAATCATCTCGGCCTGATCAATCAGGGCAAAATCGCGGGCATAGATCTGGCTGTTGATGTCCGGCTCGACCTGCCGCACCTCCTCGGCGCAGAGCCGCACCGTTTCGCCCAAGGCCTGTACCTGGACGTAGTCTCGTCCCGCTGCCGCAGCCTGCTGCGCATAATACGGCAGGTACGCCTCCTCCAGATCGCCCGGATCAAAGCAGGTCATCAGCGGCTTCATCGCGGCGCGAAACCGTCTTATCGTTGCCAGTACCTCCGGCATCCCCGCCACGTGCGTCATCGGAAAGCTCAGATACGCCTTCTTCCGCTGCTGCTCGAAAACCAGTTGGTAAAACGTCTCGGCTGTGTCCCGCTCGACGCCTCGCGCCAGCACATAGAACGGCGCGGCGGCGTTGGTTCCCTGCTGCATCATCTGCGTGGCCAGCGTCTCTTCCTCTCGCCAGACGAACAAATCCTTAAGCGTGTGCCGAATCTGGTGCTCGCGCATCAGCCGCAGATGCAGCGGTTCGACGCCATCGACCATGCAGATAAACAGATCGGGGCTTAACTGCCGCATCTGGTCAAAATCAAACCCCGGAAACAGCCCGTGTCGCCAGCGAAACGTCGCGTGTGTATTGACCATGACGGTCTCGTGCTGCTGCGATTGGGCAATGATATCCTTAAACACGCTTCGCCGCAGGGCGTGCAACCGCTTGAGCGGGATATCCAGTATCCGACCCGGCGCGATATCCGGTGCCTCGGCGTACATCATCTGCCCGACATTGCACACCACTACGTCGCGGCCGCGTTCCCTCGCCATTCGGCACACCTCGGCCAGATACGGCTTTTTGTCAATCCCGACCAGCCCCGTTACGACGATGACCATACATCCTCCGAAAACAGCAGGCAGGCGCTGAAGGCGTCCTGAAACGCGGCCTGATGGGCGATTTCGACGTATTGGATTTGCTGGGCCAGTCCGGCGGCCAGCTCGCGGGCGTGGCGGCTGATGAGAATCATCGTCGCCCCGGCGCCGGCGGCGTTGCCGACAAAGCGGATGCGCTCCACGCCCGGCCCGGGCAAGAGTCCCACCCGCACAGCGCTTTCGCGGCGGATGTAGTTGCCGAACGCCCCGGCCAGCAGGATACGCACCAGCTTGTCCTCCGGCAACTCGGCCGTCCGGCAGAGCAGTTGAATGCCGGCGCGGATGGCCGCCTTGGCAAGCTGGAATTGGCGGATGTCTTTTTGCGTCAGGACGACCGGCAGGGCGGCACCGTCAGCCGAGAAGCGAAATGCGGGCTGCCCGTCGTACTCGGTCAGCCGCTTAGCAATCGCCTTCGGTAGCGGCGGCACAATCGTTTCCGGCTCGGAAAACCGCCCCGATTCCTCAATAATGCCCAGATCGAGCATCACGGCCACCGCGTCGATCAGGCCGCTGCCGCACAGCGACCGCGCCGCGATGCCGCCGATGACGTCCGTATCGATGTCCTCGTCGTTGATGAGCACCCTTTGGATGGCTCCATCCTGTGCGGGCGAGCCGAACAGGATGCCCGCCCCCTCCAGCGCCGGCCCGGCGGCACAGCTTCCCGCCCAGAGCTTGTTTCCCGTGCCAAGCACCAACTCGCCGTTGGTGCCGATATCGACCAGCAGGGTCGGGGCGTCGAGGATGTCCATCCCGGAGGCCAGTGCGGCCGCGACGGTATCGGAGCCGACAAACCCGGCAATATTTTCTATGGTGTGCAGGCGGCCTGTGGGGTGAATCCGGATTCCCATTTCGGCGGCCGGCTTGTCGTGTGCCGCGACGGAATACGCATAGTAGGGAGCTTGCCCCAACTGCGCGACCGGAAGATTCAGAAGCAGGTGGTTCATCGTCGTGTTGCCCGCCGCGACGATTTCATAAACGTCAGTGGAAGCGACGCCGGCCGCTTGGGCCGCCTGTTCGATGAGCGTTTCTAGGCAATTCAGAATGCACCGCTGGAGTGTTGCGGCGTTTTCCGACTTGGAGGCGTATTGAATCCGGCTGATGACATCGGCGCCATACCGGGACTGGGGGTTGGCTCCGCTGGCGGTGGCGACGACCTGTCCGGTCGTCAGGTCAACGAGATTGACGACCACCGTCGTTGTGCCGATGTCCGCCGCCGCTCCGTAATAGCATCCGATTGCGTCCCCCTTTTGCACCGCTGGATCCAGCGGCATATCCCGCAAGGTGCCGTGCTGGAGGATTTGCTGGCGCAGCAGGCGGCTCTGATCGGGCACGCGGACCTGAAGGTCATGCTCGACGCGGAACTGACAGGCCAGCACGGATTTGCCGCTCGGCAGAAGCTCGACTTTGCACTTGCCGCACCGCCCGACACCGCCGCACGGGCTGGCTAGCGTGATCCCGGCCTGTCCGGCTGCCTCGATCAGCGTTGCCCCCGAATGGATCGACACCGTTCGGTTATCGGGCAAGAAATGTATTGTGTGATGCTGCATAATCCCGGTGTCTCTGCCTAAAAGAAAATGCAAAATAAAGCCATTGTACAGCTTTATTCTGCATAATCAAAACGTACGTTCGGCGCCAATTAGCAAGTAAAACCAAATTTCGCGCCGTGTTCCCCAAACACCGGTTAGGTGATTTTGTTGCGGACTTTCCAGCGGGCGCGTCGTTTTTTACTGCCGATTTTGCGTCTTCGTCTTGGTTTTGCCATTCAAATCTCCTGCGTTCGTTTTTGGAATTCACTTTTGTCAAATAGTATAAACTGGTATTATAGTGGTATCTTGCACAATTGCAAGGCAACGCTCTAATTTTTGTTAATTTGGAAGGCCGATACAATGATTCAGTGTGCAGAATGTGAATTTTACGCGCAGGAACCGGACGGGCGACGTGTGTTTCGGTGCGATCCATTTGTAAATATAAAAGAACCTGAATGTCTCCAGAAATGGCAGTTGCTCCGCCTTGATCTGCTGGTTTCCAACTTTCGCTCCATGACCTTGTGGCAACACAAAATGGCGCCGATGCAGGAAAAGCTGTTTCGTTATATGAAGCGTGAATTAGACGATATTGACGAGGCAGATAGCTGGAAAATAGACGATGACGCCGACGCACCGGACGACCCGGACGCTCCCCAAATACGCCCGGACGATATTTTTTAACTTATGGACTTGCCCGCAATATCAATCTATTTCAAAGCGTCTATGAAAGTGAAGTCCGCTTGACCGATGATTGAACAGCAGGAATTATCAACATTTATTAAGCGTCTTCAAAAACGGGACGCCGGTGCGTTTGAGGAACTGGTCGAACGTTACAGCGGTCGCTGTTACGCCTATTTTTATCGGTTGTGCGGAAATCCCGAACAGAGTGAAGAATTGGTCAGTGAATTGTTCGTTCGGTTGGTCGAAAAGATTAAGACGTTTAACGGTGGCTCTTTTGAAAAATGGCTTTTTACGGTGGCATCCAATCAGTTTCGAGACTACTTGCGTCGGCAATATCGATACAAACGGCTGTTGGATGAGGCCGCGGAGCAGCAGCGCCGAGAAGAAGAGGCCGACAGGCGGGAACATACCGGCGAGCATGTAATTTTTGATCGACTTCAGTGGGCCCTCGAAAGACTCGATACAGAAACAGCGGAATTGTTGATGCTTCGGTATTACAGTGAAGTGGGCTTTAAGGAATTGGCCGAGATGCGAAACGAGCCCGTGGGCACAACGTTGTCGAAAGTACATCGCGGGCTGAAAAAATTGCGGCTTATGTTGGATGATGCAGAATGAAACGTGAAGAGAACAAATTGAATGTGTTGTTGCGGCGTTTTGTGGATGAGGCCGCGGCCGAAGCCATGTCCCAGGATATCCAAAAGGGCGATGCGCTACTTAAACGGTTTGCCGATCCTGTGTTGAGCGACAAGGCGAAAGATCTTATCCGTGCGCGTTTTGAGGCCGTCTGTTCCGCACGACGTCGCGCTCGACGCCTTATGTTCGGCGTTGCCGGCGTCGCGGCCGCGGCCGTTGCGCTGTTTGTTGTGTTATTTATTGGGAATAACTTGGGTCCGTCTCCCGTATCGTCTCCAAACAGGGATATTGCATTGCCCCATACCGACGAGCGTTTGCCGTTACCGATTCAGCCCGAAAGGCAACCTGTCGCCGCAACTTCCGATGAAATTTTCACCGAAGACCTGAAGGCGGTCGCACGGTATCTCTGGGACGATGGTTCTAACGCCGACAGCGGGGATTTTTTTACCGTTATACGTGAAGAATTGGACAATATCGCTGCAGCCATTGAGGCCGATCGCATGGAAAGCGAGAGTGTAGCCCCCGAGCGATTCATACACGGCGCCAGCAGCGAAGACGCCCAGCAGCGTGCCCGTTCGCTTATTACTGCCGACTTTTGGAAGGGATAACAGACATAATGAAGCACCTGTCTTGTGTACAGTGGAACGGATTATTTGCGCTTGTCGTGGCGTTGTGCGCGACATTTTGTGTTGCCGCCTCGCCGACGGAGCAGCCGAAAACAGATATCTGGGAAGATCATCTGGTGTATCCGTTTGATTTGGTTGTGCTGACCGACCGCCAGATAGATCGGTTTTTGTCGCGTCTTTCAGAATCCAACCCTGCGCGTGCCGCCGACCTTGAGAAGATTCGCATTACCCATCCGCAGCAGTTTCGCTGGGAAATCCGCGACGAAATGGCCAGCCGCTTTTTTGGACGGACCGCCCTTTCTGACACGGTCGAACCGAGCCCGTCGATTCCAGCCGGTCCGCCCCCCGAGGTTGAAGATGCGGAACAGAAACGTTATCGAGACTTGATCGTCTGGCTTGAACAAAACTTCCCACAGCAAGCAGAAGAATTGAAGGCGAACCCGACGATATCCGAGTCGCGTCTGAATGAACTGTTCCGTCGCTATGAGCCGGTGATGCGTGCCGAGCGAAACAATCCGCCGTTGGCCGATGCCATGAAAGAAGACATTTCCGTTCAGATGCAATGCGATGCGCTGCTTCTGATCTTACCGTATGTCGATGAGCCGGGTCGGAATAGAATTATCCATCGAATTGATGAATTAACCGCAAAGCGGTTCGACTTGATCCTTCTCAAACGTCAGCTCCAGCACGATCAACTCCAACGCCGTCTCGAGCGTCTCGGCCAGGAGCTTGCCCGGCAAAACGAAGAGATTGAACTGCTCAAAAGCGGCAAAGACCTTGCCGTGAAAGATCGCGTCAATGAACTCGTCAAACGCGCCGACAATGCCGACTGGGATTGAATTGTCGTCTGTCTGGTATGCGGACGGTGTAAGGCAGGGGGGTGTTATGGCGTGTCAAGGATTTCAATCCGGGTTCGTCCGTTGATCCGATAACGGATCCCCCTCCAACGAATTGTTCGCCCGACCGCAGAGGACAGGATCACCGCCAACAGTAAAATCCCCCACGCCCAAAACCCCAGCCAGTCCGCCCGCTTCGCTGCTCGCATCGCGTCTTTTTCGGCCGGCAGCAGACGAACCGCCAGACGCTGCCGTACCACCGCCCGGAATATCTGACAGCCTAAAAACACGACACCCACGGCGACATACTCAACCCAAAATCGCGGCCGTGCCGCCAGTCCCCACACCGCCAGCGCCAGCCCTCCCCACAGCCCGACCACCGACAGCATCGCTCCGCCCAATCCGAACAGCCACAGCCGAAACGCATAGACCCGGGTAATAATGAACTGACGTCGCGCAAATTCCCACAGCCGTCGCCAGGTCATCGACTCATACGAAGCGATCATGCAGGCCGGCACAAACCGGGTTCGCAGTCCTGCCTTGCGAATCGCCCGGCTCAACGACAGGTCATCGCTGAGCGACTTCTGCCAAATGTGTTCGATGTCCAGCCGCACAAAATCCGCCCGCCGCACCGCCATCGACCCGCCCCAAGCCGGATTGAACCGCGTGTTGCCCAACAACTGACACACTTTGGCATTTATCGCCGACAGCGCCAGTGTCGCCAGATTGTTTGTCTGGGGCACAAACCACCGATACCCGCTGGCCAGCCCGATATGCGCCTTTCGCAGCGGCGCGACCAACCGCAGCAGCCAGTCCGGCTCCGTACAGGCGTCCGAATCTGCAAACACAAGCGCCTCGATCTCATCGGTGGTCTGCCTATACGCAAACAGCAGGTTGTGCAGCTTCTGGCTGCAGCCGGTTGTCGCCCCGGCCACCCATATTTTCACTTCTTTGGCCGAGGAACGATCCCGGCAGCTCGCAATCAGCCGCTGCAAGTGCGCATAGGCCGGGTCCTCTTTATCGGCCACCACAAACCACAGGCGATAGTCCTTATACGCCTGCTCGAAAAAGGACCGAATGTTCGCCTCAAAGGCCTCATCCAGCCCCTTGCACGGCACGATCAGCACGCACTGCGGCCGAAACGTCCGCTTGCGGTGGTATTTTTTCAGCGCGTAATGGTAATTGCAATAGACCTGTATGGTGAACAGGATTTCCACGGCAATCAAAACCGCAATCAGTATTTCAAGCCAGCCTATCATTATCTCGCCAAAACCCTTGTCTGCCCATTTTGAGCAGTTGACTTTTAATCTTTAACAGTTACTATCATTCCACTATAATGAAACCCGACAAAACTGCAACTGTATTTTGGAGTCAAACGATGGGTACGGACAAATCCGGGACAGGTTCAGGCCGCAAGGTCGGGGCAAAACCGCCCTCGCTATCTGCGGCACTGAGGGACAGTCTGCGCGACGGGTCTGACGTCTGTATCCTCAAAACCGGGTCTTTTTTCGCCGTGTTTGACGCCGCCGACTTTGACCGCGCCGCCGCGGCCGATTTTGTCGGACACATTGACGCCGTCACCGACGCAGCCCGTCTGCTCAAGAACGGCAACACCTGCTTTGTTACCGCCATCGATCGCAACGGCCGCGGGTACGTCATCAAACGTTACAACCCCAAAGGCTTCTTGCACAGCCTGCGGCATACCCTCAAACGCTCCCGCGCCCGACGCGGCTGGCTCAACGCCCATCGCCTGCTGTATCTGGGCATCCCGACGCCGCGTCCGGTCGGCTTTATCGAAGAATACGCCGGCTGCTTGCTCAAGCGTTCGTGGCTGATGACGGAACTGGCTCCGGGACCGAAACTGAAAGAGTATCTGGCCGACCCCGACATCACAAAAACCCAAAAAACCGAGGTCATCGACCGGGTCTTTGACATTCTCGAACGGCTCGAACAGCACCGTATCACCCACGGCGACCTCAAGCACGTTAATCTGATTGTTACGCCCGATGGGCCGACATTGCTTGATCTGGACTCACTGAAAATTCATCGAACCGGGCTTTTCTATGGGTATCATCGAAAAAAGGATCTTGACGCCTTCAATTTGACGGCTCCAGATTAATAACGGATGTGAAGTGGTGTGAATTTTAGCAAGAAAGAAATAGCAAGGAATGTGGAAACGGTCGAATAATTGGAAGCTGTTCTGATTTTACACAATACGTTTGGCGAACCGGGCGATACGCTGTATGAAAGCCGGGCGGGGGTGATGGACCAGGTGCGGGCCGTCGAGGCGGGCTGCGGGCGGTTGGGGGTCGCTTTCGAGACGGTTGCGGTTGCCGACCTGCGGCATTTGACGGCGGTATTGGACGGGCGACAGGAGAGGTTGGTCTTTAATCTGGCCGAGGAGTTTTTGGGCGATGTGCGGCAGGCGTCGTTTGTGCCGGGGGTCTGTCGGGCGTTCGGCAAAAGCTGCACCGGCAACGACACGCCGGCGCTGCTCTTGGCCCAGAACAAGATTCAGGCCAAGGCACTGCTGGCCGGCTGCGGCCTGCCGGTTCCGCAGGGGATGGTTGTTACGCCGGGCGACGCATTGGATGCCGCTCACCTGCCGGCCGGCGTGTATATTCTCAAGCCTGCTTTCTGTGATGCCAGTGAGGGTATTACAGCCGAGTCGGTCGTGCGACTGCCGGAAGAGAATGACAAGGCGGCGTATTTAGTTGCATCGCTGCATCGGGAATTTTCGCAGTCGGTGATCGTCGAGCAGTATATTCCCGCAAAGGAATTGAATGTGTCGGTGATTGAGACGGATGGAAAGCCGCTGGTGATGCCGCTGGCGGAGATTGATTTTTCGGCCTTTGCCGACGGGCAGCCCAAGATCGTCGATTATGCGGCCAAGTGGGACGCGGGGTCGTTCGGATTTCACAACACGCCGCGGAAGATTCCGGCGGACCTGCCCGCCGATGTGGCCGAGCGGGTGCGGGAATTGGCGAAGGCGGCGTGGGCGGCACTGGGCTGTCGGGACTATGTGCGGGTGGACTTTCGGCTGGATGAGCGGCTGAATCCATATATTCTGGAGGTCAATCCCAACCCGGACATCTCGCCGGACGCCGGGTTTGCCGCAGCGCTGGATGCCGGAGGGATTGCGTATGAGCGGTTTGTGGCGATGATGCTGGAGAACGCCGAGGGGCGAGTTGAGAATTGAGAATGAAGAAAAATGTATGAAACTTGTTTTGACATTTGGCAGTGCATATTTGAAATTTGAGATTTGAGATTTGAGATGAGATCGGAATATACGATTCGAAAAACAACTGCAGCCGACACTGCATTAGTAATGGATATTATCCGGCGGACGAAATTTTTCCGGCCGGTGGAAGAGACGATTGCCCAAGAGGTGCTGGATGATGCGATTGCCGATGCATCGTACCAATCGTATGTGATTGAGAAAGACGGGCACGTGGCGGGGTGGATATGTTTTGGCGTCACGCCGTGCACGCTGGGGACGTTTGACATCTACTGGATCGCGGTCGATCCGGATATCCAGCACGCCGGCCTCGGCTCGGGGTTGCTGACGTTTGCCGAACAGCAGATAGCGGCACAGGGCGGGCGGCTGATGGTGATTGAAACCTCCGGCTCCGAGATGTATCGTCCCACCCAGCGGTTCTATGAAAAGAACGGCTACCGGCTGGCCGCGTGCGTGGACGATTTTTACGCCCCCGACGATCCGAAGCTGATCTTTACGAAACAAATATAGGGGTTGAGTTTTTCCGAGAGTACGTTTTTTTCGTCGTTGGTTTTTTATCGTCGTCGGGCGACCAGGTGAAACAGGGCCATCGACTTATGCGTATCGTGTTTCAGGGCTTCGATGAGGATTTGTTCGGAGGGTACGTCCTTGCAGTTTTCGAGATTGCGCTGCCAGATGAAATCGGTTTCGGGGAGGATTTCGGCGCAAGTAACGCTGAAGTGTCCGGATTTTTCCCAAAAGCACTTCCACCACGGGACGGCGTGACAGCAGTACCATGGGTCTTCTTTGTCGTGGAAGAGGGTCTTGAGGTAGTCGGGAACGTCGTCGAGCGTGTCCAACTCGCGTGTAAAGCAGCCGTCGAGGATGCCGACGAAGCTGCCGGGTTTGAGGAATGTGGACAAATAGGATAGATAGCGTATAGTTATTGGGCAAAAGAGTCAATTTGTAAAAAGCAGTGCTACGCTAAATTAATCTGCCTGTCAAAACAAGCTTGATTACACCCGTTGTGAACAGCAGCGACAAAGCCATCGTACCTGCAATAAACGGTCTGCACTTGAACAGGTATGCCAGCATCCAATTCAGGAAAGCTATTCCTATCCCGATTGGAACATAAATTCGAAGCGTATAGCGAATAGATGATAAACCCGGGATACATTGCCACCCAAAATAATTTTCAAGTCTTGGAATGACATTGTACATCATAAAACCGACCAGGAAAAGATTGAATAACCAAGGCAGGTTATAAAGGAGTTTAATCTTTTTTAATGTCGTTTCATTCATTGTCCGGTATCCATTGCCCGATGACGGTACAGTCGGGTTTCGAGAGATTTTTGATAGCTTGTCCAGTTGCCGCCGTCGCCGAGGTCGTTTTCGATGAGGGTGGCGGTCTGGTTCATCTTGGCGTCGAGGTTGTCGATGTAGTTGACCATAAAGGCCTCCGGGGTGGCGGGCAGTTTGGGCGAGCCGAAGTCGTACTGGCCGTGATGGCTGACAACGATGTGCAACAGACTGTCGAGGATGGGCTGCGGCACGGGCGTGCCGTCCAGCGTCAGGGCGTCAGCCTTTTGGGTGATCAATAGTGAGCCTTGAATAATGTGGCCGAGCAGTTGTCCCTGGTCGGTGTAGCCGAACGCGATATTGTAGGACAACTCCTGCGTCTTGGCCATGTCGTGCAAAAAGATGGCGGCCAGAACGAGATCTTTTTGAATTTTGGGGTAGAGCGGGAACAGGACTTGGGCGACGTTGAGCATATTGAGCGTGTGTTCGAGCAGGCCGCCGAGGTAGGCATGGTGCATGGTCATCGCGGCCGGCGCGGCGCAGAATTTTTGCATCAACTCCTCATCGGCCAAAAAGGCCTCGGTCAGGCGTTTGAGATCGGGGTTTTGGATGGTGGCGATGATGGCTTTGACCTGCTGGAACATCTGGTCGATGTCTTTGTCGGTGCGGGGCATATAGTCGGACAGGCTGACCGTCTCCGGGCTGACGACAACGACATCGTTGATGACGATTTGGAGAGTGCCCTGATAGAGTTCGCTTTTGCCGCGGATGCGGACAAAGCCCTCGCTGGGAATGGACTGGTAAAGTGCTTCGCTGGCCTGCCAGATACGGCTGTTGGCCTTGCCGGTCTTGTCGGATAAAAACATCGCGATATACAAATCGCCTTTGGTCGTGTGCCGAAGCACGGGCTGAGAGACCATATAGGTTTCGGTCAGGGGTTGGCCGGGCTGGATATCCTTGATAAACAAATGCGCCATCTTCTTCTCCAACATAAACTTGCGGCAATTTCGCAAGAGGTCAGCGGTTTTCACACAATTTAAACGTCAGAGGTCTTATATCACAAAAAAGACCCGCAAACAAGCCCAAACAGTCGATAATCGGGTATTTTTGCTCATGCGTATTCTTCCACCCAGTAAAGGCTATTGTCTTGTGCCGGCTGGGTGGCAACGGCTCTGCGCAGCAGACCGATGGGTAATTGGAGACTATCGTCTTTTCCCGGTACGGGATTGAGCATGGCGGATTTGGGAGAGAAGTTTGAGCTTGCCGCGGGCGGCGAGGTAGTTTTCGAGAAGCCGACTGTTCTGCTTGTCGTAGTACTGCAACAGGGCCATTTGGAGTTTTTTGTCGCTGTGGCCTTTGGGGATGACGATGGTCTTGCGTTTGGGACTGCGTCCCGAGACGAACATCGCCGTCGAAAGGGCCAGCGGCGCGGGAACGAAGTCCTGCACCTGTCGCGGCCGCCAGTTCCGCGCGATGAGGTACTCGGTCAGTTTGAGGGCGTCGTCGGCCGAGCAGCCGGGATGGCTGCTGATAAAGTACGGAATGAGGTATTGGTTTTTGCCGGCGCGGGCAGAGGCCTCGTTGAAGCGGGCCTCAAATTCTTCAAACACTTCGAAAGCGGGTTTTCGCATCAAGCTCAGGACGTGCGGGCAGTAGTGTTCGGGGGCGACCTTGAGGTGTCCGCCGACGAAGTGAGCGGCCAGAAGCCGCATATAGTCCGGGCTTTTGATGGCCAGGTCGTGGCGGATGCCGGAGGCGACATAGCTTTGGAGTTTTCGCTTTTGACCGGATTGCCAGCTCAGCACACCTTCCATAAGTTCGATGAGGCGGGCGTGGTCGGCGGGCAGTTTGGGGCAGGGGGTGGGGAACAGGCAGCTATCGCGTCCGCAGGTCGCGGCATCAGCACAGGTCATGCCGTACATATTGGCCGTTGGACCGCCGATGTCGGGAATCGTGCCTTTGAAGTCTCGATGTTGTGCGATCCGGCCTGCTTCGGCCAAAATGGAATCTTGGGAACGCGAGGCGATCTGTTTGCCCTGATGGAAGTAGATGGCGCAAAAGCTGCACCCGCCGAAGCAGCCGCGATGGGTGGTGATGCTGAAACGCACCGGTTCCAGCGCGGCGATGCCGCCGTCGCGGTCGTATATCGGATGGGCGCTGCGGGTAAAGGGCAGCGCGTAGAGCGTGTCGAGGTCGGCTTCGGCAAGCGGCGCGGCAGGGGGGGTCACGACGATGCGTCCGGGGTCTTGTTCCTGAATGACGGGTTTGCCGCCGGGATGTGCCTGCTTTTGGTAGGCAAGCTGGAAATCCATAAACAGCTCGGCTTTTGTTTCGAGTGCTTCGCGGCCGGGCAGCGTGACGGCGTTGTGCGGCGGGGCAACATCGCGCACAACACGGTAGGCAATGCCGGGGATGTCGGTCATCGCATCAATGCTGCGGCCTGCCGCCAGCCTGCGGGCGATTTCCAGCGTGGCGTGTTCGCCCATCCCGTGGATGAGCAGATCGGCCTTGGCATCGACGAGGACGGAGCGTTTGAGGCGGTCTTCGACGTAGTCGTAGTGCACCAGTCGCCGGAGACTGGCTTCGAGGCCCCCCAGTACAATGGGAACGTCTTTGAAGGCCTCGCGGGCACGGGCGGCATAGACCAAGAGCGGCCGGTCGGGACGCAGATCGGTGCGTCCGCCGGGACTGTAGATGTCCTTCGGGCGGCGGTGCCCCATGGAGGCGTAGGCGTTCAGCCGAGAATCAATACAGCCGGAGGTGATGCCCCAGAACAGCCGCGGCCGCCCCATCGCTCGGAACGGCTCGACGCTGCGCCAGTCCGGCTGGGCCAGAATGGCGACACGGAAGCCATGATGGGTCAGCCACCGGCCAATGAGGGCCACGCCAAAGGACGGGTGATCCACATAGGCGTCTCCGGTGACAAGGGTGACATCGGGCGCATCCCAGCCCAAGGCGTCGATATCCGCTCGACTGACGGGTAAATAGGTTTTTATATTACCATTGAAAGACAATAAGTATCCTTTTTTTGGGCCTAAATTCAGATTCAATATTGACAATCTTGACAGTTTATACAACAAAGTCATGTTTGTCGAGTGCGGCGCATGTTTTTAGGCTGGCGAAAGCCGGCTTGTCGCGTCGATTTGGGGGCCTGTAGCTCAGCGGGAGAGCAGGGGACTCATAAGCCAATCCTGCGTCCCTAACCCTTTTTAAGAAAAAGGCTTATATGTGACTTTTGAGTCAATAATAAGGATTTCAAGTCAGTAACAAGTCAACCGAAACGTTATTATCAGGTGGTTTGCAACTGGCAACTGACGCAAAAATGACGCAGGTTTGGTTACCCTGATTTCACTCAATCGCTTGACTTTTTACTTTCTCGGCCTAAGCGTTCACAAACAACTGGTAGCGTTGCTCGAACTGCAACCGGAGGCGGGCGATGAGGATGTGGTCGCCGAAGCTGAGCGGCATCAGTTCGTTTTTCGAGAGTGTCACATCGTTGACAAACACATCCGTAAGGTCTGTGAGGTTGTCCAGATTAAATCGCCCGTTCATATAGAAAATCCCCGCGTGAACCGGCTCCAGACCTCGATCCTCAAAATATAGCGAGCACTCCGGCGCCGAGCCCATGTTGCGGCCCGATATCACTCTCAAGCAACTCTGTGAGCAGGTCATTCGTTTCAAGAAAACAGAGTGCAAAGCGGCCACCATGGATGGCTACGAGATAGTCAAACAACAATTGTGTGCTTACTTTGGACCCAACACTAAAATCACTACCATCAACAAGCAAAAGGCAATGGAGTTTCTCTCAACCCGTAAAATCACATGTTCTACCCACCTGAAAGCAGGCAAGACAGAACTGTCTCCCTGGGGCGCAAAACTGTTCCTCAAGAATGGGTCTGTATTTTTCAATATGGCTGTCGAGTGGGAATACATCAAGAAGAATCCCTTCGCCAAAATTAAACTGTCCACTCCAATCAGCCATGACTGGCATTTCATTACGCATCAGGAATTTCAAGCACTCCTGAAACAGACCACTGATTTTCGCTTACAATGCCTCTATGCCATCATGTATGGCACAGGGTTGAGATTGGGCGAAGCCCTCAACCTGCTCTGGAACGGCAAGGACATTGATTTTGAGAACAATCGTATCAATCTTCGAAACAGACCCGCCTCGACTACACTGCCGCCCTTTTATATCAAAGACCATCAAAACCGTTCTATCCCTATGCCCCAGTGGTTGACGGCCATGCTGGTCAAACTCCAGAATGAAGCGGCTCCCCATAATCCCTTTGTCTTTATTCCAAATAGTCGCTGGGCACTCATACAGAAAAAGTGGGCAGAGTATCAAAAAGACAAGAAAGTCGATAAATGGCAGAACTGCCTATTGACGAACAACCTGCTCAGAAATTTCAAAGCCCATTGTCGTAAGGCCAGAATCATCACAGAGGACAAACTCACCATCCATTGTATGCGAAAGTCCTATGCTCAGAATCTGGCAAACAACAATATCCCGATAGCCACGCTCAAGAATCTGACAACCGACCATCGCGGGTACAGCTATAGCGGAGTTTTCTCTTGTGATAGCTGATATTTACACGAAATTAATCCGTTTATAACCTATTTAAGTTCCGGAGTACTCCAGGGAATCCATGTTTTGGTATCCAAATCAGTGAATTTTGATTGCAGAACTTCTGTGGGACCTGCATCCTCTTTACCCAGAAGGAATTTATCAAGATAGGCCTCAAGAACGGGGGTGTACTTCTGGCTCCAGGAGCAGTGGGCTACGTTATCTTCGGTTACACCGATACGGTCCGGGACACCCAATGCCCGATAAACTTCCCTTGCCGCAAGTGCATCAATACGAGCCGCCTCAGCGCCCATTCGCGCGACCTGAGTGCTCTCGATCATTAAAACGGCACGGGGTGCGATCATCGCGATTAATTCATGATGGTCAACAGGCAGCTTGCCAGGTTCTTTATTGAACTGACGCAGCGCTCGTGCATACCACGGGAAGTCCTCACTGCCTCCCTGAGCATGCAGGAGATTTTCAACTTCAACATTGTCCCGTTTTTCGAGCATGTCCGAATAACGCCAGGAAATCGTTCCGCCGCCGCCGGATTCGTGAGGGATGGTAAGCGCGATGCGCTCATCAAATGCGCCGGCATAAAGAGCCATCTTGCCCTGGAAGGAACAGCCGCTGACTGCCAGCCGCTTTGTGTCGATCTTGGCTTCCGGAAGGGCTTGCAGCGCATCAATGATACGGCTGACACCCCAGGCCCACCGTAACATATAGCCCGCTGTGGCACTGGGATAGAGCTTCATAAGGTGACCGGATTCATAATTGACGCCGCCAAATCCTGTCGGCGCCACTTGATCGCCTCTAAAGGTGATTGTGGCAATGCCTCGATCGCTGAAGAGGTTGCGAGGGAGACTCCCCGTGGGGCTGTTCATTCCAATGATGGCCGGAACCGGAGCATCCGGGGCGCCGGCGGGACGGGCGATAACGGCGCTCATTTCGAAGCTGTTGTCGCCTTCTCCCACAGTGATGCGGATCGTATTGCCATCGAGCTTTGCCTCGAACTTACTTGGTTTTCCCGGCTTTTCGCCAATGATATAGCGTTCGATCATTGCTTTGATTTCGGCACGGCGAACGCGCCACTCGTCGCGTGTGGTAATCCGGGTTCCATCGGCCTTCATAAATGGATCCGGAAGGAAGGGGATGGACTCAAGCTTGCTGAATTCAGGCAGTTGCGGCTTTGGAACATCAGCGCCGGTATCTTCAACTTCATAGACAAGGGACATTTTAGATGAAGACGGATTCGTATCTGTTTTTTTATCCCGTTCCTGTGTGAAAAATTCAATCATCTTTTCTGAATAGGGTGGCTGCCACATTCTGCCGTCTTCATGTTGGCCGCCTTCGACTATTAACAGTTCATTTTTCACTTTTTTCTCTGTAAGAGCTTCCTTGAGTACCGTGCTCTGACCGAGAGGTACCAACGCATCGCTGTCGCCATGTATAATAAGGAAGCTTGGATCGTTTTCATCGATATAGGTCAGAGGATTTGCAAAATCGCAGAGATCATGATTTTCCTGAATTGCCCCGCCGATAAGCGATGATTCCGGAGAACCTGCCCCATCGTGATCCATCCCTCCGGCGGTACGCTGAGAATTCATTTTATAAAACACCGTGGGACCAAACAGATCGATAACTGCATTAACATTGCTGCTTTCTTTTTCGTTGCCCCCGACGTTACCTTCAATATCAAGTGTTTTGCCGTTGATAGTATGTTCTTTCACTCCATTGCTTGTTCCCATTAAAGCGGCTAAATGGCCTCCTGATGAATCTCCCATCATACCGATAAATCGTGTATCCAATTTGTATTTCTGTGCATTGGCTCGTAAAAACCTTACCGCACCTTTTATATCATTAATCTGAGCGGGAAATTTTGCTTCACCGCTGGAACGGTGATTCACATTGACAAGTGCAAATCCTTCATCCAGAAAAAGTCCATTCCGGCCGGGCCCATTCCCTTTAACGTTATTGCTGAGCCATGCGCTTCCGCCAATTGATATGATTACAGGGAAAGGGGCGTCATTGGCATCTTTGGGAAGGTATATATCCATTTTATGGCCAATAATGTCGTCTCCGGCATAATCGACATTCGTCCATTTCTCACCTGCATTTGCACTTGCGGCCGTACCGCCCGGCATGCCGCCGCCAAATCCGCCTCCCCCGAATCCACCTCCCAAACCGCCTCCTATAACCAATGTAACAGGTAATAAAAGAGTAGAAAACTTGATGGATGTAACAATTAAAGTACGTTTTTTCATTTATGCAGACCCCAAAATTAAGATGTTGTTTGCTTATTATTTAACATAAGTGTTTCAAACGATCCCGGAGTAATACATAAAAACCATCTACCATGCCCACATACTATTACTATTTCCTGTAAAATCAATAACAACATTGTGTCATATTATGTAACATTTAAGCTATTTGAAGCAGTGAATTCTTTCAACTGAGATTTCCCATATAGACGGTTAAAAAACATAATTTCTCCTAACGACATCTACAATTTTACAAAAAACGCTACCGCAAGGTCAAGAAAAATCGATTCCATGACCAGTATTCCTCAAAATTCCGTAAATATACGGCTTTTCAAGCATCCGAACACTTACAGACATCGCTTTTTTGCAGACCCTGATTGCTCTGGCGTTCATAAAATCAGGTTTTTCGGTAATTTTTCTCATTAACCACATCCAATCGGTATTGGCTTCAAGCGTTTGATTTTTTCAAGGATTTCATAGAACAGCGATCTTGATACCAGCACCTCTGCCATTTGGAACGTTACATAACGAGCATGGCTGACGACCTTGGCTCCGATTTTGACCAGCTTTTCCCGCATGGTACGCAATGACCAGTCATTGATTGACTTTGGCAATGCCAGCCGCCGAAGGAAGTTGCCAATATTATACGCCATGCAGAACAGTTGTAGCCGAACCTGATTGTCATCAAAATCATGGCAGGATCGCCGTGTCCATTTTAGAGCATACTTACCTTCCTTGATCCATTGTTCTGCGGTTCCACGCTTGTTATAAAACTTCACGACATTGCTGTGTTTCCAGCGAAGGTTCGTCACGATAAATCCAACTCTGGGGAACAGTTCACCTTCGTGCCATTCAACCTTGGCAACAACTCGTCTGTCTCGTTCCCAACTGGTAGCTTGGTATCGAAAACTGTGATACTGGACAATCGGCTTTTTCGGGGGACGACCTACGGGGCGTGTCAAAAGATGTTCGATGTGGCTCTGGAGTATATTATTGCCCTTTAGCCGTATCGCATAGTAATAATCTTCTGCTTCCAGCA
>Ga0123329_1000477_pt1 | contig 41721 bp, 29 predicted proteins | sample BioC12SIPDNA_FD_89703 | JGI IMG/M metagenome (GOLD analysis project Ga0123329, IMG submission 89703) | Anaerobic biogas reactor microbial communites from Washington, USA - Biogas_R1_B C12 SIP DNA | ecosystem: Engineered > Bioreactor > Anaerobic > Unclassified | place: Washington, USA | collected...
AGGGCCTCTTCTGGCACAGCCTCGACGGCTCCGCCACCTTCAACACCCCCGACCCCGCAGCCACCCCCACCGCCACCGGCCTGTACTACAACCGCAATATGAACCTTCGGCGTGGCCGTTCACGAGCTGGACCACCAAGGCACTAAGACACCAAGGATGCGGCCTGGTCAAGCAGTCGTACACTCGATTCTCGCTGATCATCCCTCTTGGTGTCTTGGTGGTTCAAGTTACTTCGCCATTGCACTCGTCGGCGGAGCGGTTGAGTCACCGCGACACACGGAGCCCCGTGAACGGTCACCCTTCGGCCAACCCGAGGCTGGTCAGACGGCGTGCTGCTGACGGCACATGGGAAGGTTCCCCGGGTGGCGGAGCCGCGGGCGAAGTAATCGATTGCATGCGGTCGGGATGATGCGGGGCTTGGCCAGGGAGGACTGGAGGCGTCTGCCGCGACACGTTCCCCTGAGGACTCGAACCTCAAACCTTTGGCTCCGGAGGCCAACGCTCTATCCAATTGAGCTAGGGGAACAACACCCTTTCCGCGGGGTGGGGACGGCGTCCGGCAGGCCGGTCCTTCCCAGACCACGCGGGGCAGCCAGCCTTCAGAGATCCGGCTGCTCTGGATACCTATGTTGCCAACAAACGGTGCATTCGTCAAGCAACGGGGGGAGAACACCCCAGAATGAAAGAAGTGGAGGACACTGCGGAGCGAAAGGGACAGAGACTCCCATCACCGGGGGGCACATGGGGAACAGCCGGCCCGGGGGAGCGTCGCGCTAACTGAAGGCCAAATCCACCGTGAGTCAGGGCAGCGGCCGAGCGGCGCGACTGGCCGCGGGACAGGAGGGCCACCAAGCCGAAGGATAACCGCGATGTCATGTGACTCGCTTGCCTCGGGGCAACATGGCGGCAGGCACGGGCTGAGCGATCTGCTGTAGTGGTCTCCGCCAGATACGCTGTGACACAGCTTCGGCCTGGGCAAGACACCCTGGCCCACACCGGCGGGATGCCGGGTGCCACACCGGGCACCGGCGAGGCGGCGGATGCCACACCTGAAGCTACAGGCCGCTTGGCGAATTGCAGGAGCTTGTGGACTTGATCCGCACCCGAGGATGGGTGGTTCTCCGAGCGTTGCGGATGTGGAGCTGGTCCGCGTTCGGCCTCGGCGTGGGCATGCTTACGCAGTGAGGGCGTGGCGAAGGAACTGGCAAGCGAACCGCCTTGGGCCTCGGCGGCGACATGGTCGCGCGTTTGACCCGCGAGTTACACCCGCGGTGATGCGTTTACGGGATACGCTGTTCGATCGGTTCGGCGGATAGCTGGAGGGGGAGGACGCACAAACACAAGGGGGGCGTCAAGCACCTGACAGGCGACGCGGGTGAGGCCGGTCCGGTGCATGGGCGCCCCCGTAGATGATAGGCTTTCGCGGGCGGGTCTGACCATCGGGCCATGGGGGATTTTGGGGCGAGGATTGGAAATTTGAGATTTGAGATTGGGGATTGGGGGGCGAGGATTGGAAATTCGAGATTAGGAATCTGAGATTGGGGATTGGGGGAGGGTGGGCTTGGTCGGTGGGGTACCGGGCATGGGAAGCAAGGAGGGAGCGAGATGTCCGGGGGAGCAGCGTCCGGGGGTCGGCCGGAAAGATTTCTGGACGAAAATTCAAACTATGCCCTTGACTTTCCGATGGGATGAGATACTTACTCTTTCTATAGAAGGAGAAGCGGACTGGCGCGGTCGGGTCGAGGGTTGAGCAGGCTCTTCCGTATGTCATTCGGATAGACTCGGTCGCCTTCCGCAAGAGGTCACTTCAAGAATGGAAGATCAGTCTTTGGGCTCCGATCCGGAGCCCGACGGCGCAGGCCGAAGATCGATTAGCCTTCCAGCATCCACCATCAATGTTGTCGCGATGCCGCCGCTGGCCCTCCCGGAAAGCCGTGGAACGACCCGCCGCAAGCCGCGACCGCGAGGGTATGCCCCGCCGGGATTCGAATCCCCCCTTCCACCGCTCGGTGCTCGAACCAACGTCTTCCGCCGGCGTTACTTCCCCGGTGCCACGGTAGCCGACTGGAATGATTGGCAGTGGCAGCTCCGCCATCGGATTCGCGATTTGATGGGGCTGGAGCGGGTTTTTCGGCTGTCGGACGAGGAGCGGTCGGCGGTCTTTCAGATGGGTGGCGGGCTGCCGCTGGGGATCACGCCGTACTATGCCTCGCTGATGGATCCGGACGATTCGAACCATCCGACCCGCCGGACGATGATTCCGCTGCCGGGCGAGTTTATTCAGTCGCCGGGCGAGGCGGACGACCCGTTGGGTGAGGAGCATGACAGCCCGGTACCGGGCTTGGTGCATCGCTACCCGGATCGAGCGTTGTTCCTGGTGACCAACTTCTGCGCGACCTACTGCCGCTACTGCACTCGGGCGCGGATGGTCGGGCAGTCGGGCGAGTACCATTTCAACACCGCCCAGTACCAGCGAGCCATCGACTACATCGCCGCCCATCGGCAGATTCGCGACGTGCTGCTGTCCGGGGGCGACCCACTGACCATGAACGACGAGCGGCTGGAGTGGATCCTGTCGCGGTTGCGGGCCATTGAGCATGTCGAGTTCATCCGGATCGGGACGAAGGTGCCGGCCGTCCTGCCGCAGCGGATCACGCCGGCCCTGACGCGGATGCTGCGGCGGTACCACCCGCTGTGGATAAGCATCCACTTCATGCACCCTGTGGAGCTGACCCCGGAGGTCGGGCGGGCTTGCGAGCGGCTGGCCGACGCGGGCATTCCACTGGGCAGTCAGACGGTGCTGGCCAAGGGGATCAACGACGATGTTGAGACGATGAAGCGGCTGATGCACGGGCTGCTGAAGATCCGCGTGAGGCCTTACTACCTGTATCAGTGCGACCCGATCTCGGGCTCGGCCCACTTTCGGACCTCGGTCGAGAAGGGCATGGAGATCATCGCGGGCCTGCGGGGCTACACGACGGGTTACGGCGTTCCGACGTTCGTGATCGACGCTCCGGGCGGCGGCGGCAAGATCCCGCTGGTCCCGGACCCGATCGTCGGACGGGATGGGGACTTCGTCCTGCTCCGCAACTACGAGGGGAACGTCTACCGTTACCCCGACCCGCAGGTATGACATGATCGTCGGCCTTACATACGACCTGCGAGCGGACTACTTGGCTGCCGGCTTCGGGGAAGAGGAGACGGCGGAGTTCGACCGGCCGGACACCATCGACGCGATCGAGGCGGCGATCCGGCAGTTGGGCCATACCACGGAGCGGATCGGTCACGTCCGGCGACTGGTGGACAAGCTGGCGGCCGGCGAGCGCTGGGACTTGGTGTTCAACATCGCCGAGGGGCTTTACGGGTACGCCCGGGAAGCCCAGGTACCGGCGTTATTGGACGCCTACAGCATTCCCTACACGTTCTCCGACGCCCTGGTGATGGCCTTGACGCTGCACAAGGGGATGACCAAACGGGTGCTGCGGGATCTGGGCGTTCACACGACGGACTTCCGCGTGGTGGAGTCGGCGGCCGACGTGGAGGGCGTGGATCTGCGGTTTCCGCTCTTTGTGAAACCGGTGGCGGAGGGAACGGCCAAGGGCATCACGGCCCAGTCGCGGGTGACGAACAAGGCGGAGCTGGCGGCGCAGTGCGGCCGCATTCACCAGCTCTGCCGGCAGCCTGCGTTGGTGGAGCCGTTCCTGCCGGGTCGGGAGTTCACTGTGGGGATCACGGGCACCGGCTCGGCGGCGGTGGCCCTTGGAACGATGGAGGTGGTGCTGCGGTCGTCGGCTGAGACCTTCGCGTACACGTACGTGAACAAGGAGCAGAGCGAGGAGCGGGTGGACTATCCCTTGGTGGATGGTCCGCTGGCGGCGGAGGCGGAGGCCCTGTCGCTGGCGACATGGCGGGGGCTGGGTTGCCGAGACGCCGGGCGGGTCGATCTGCGGGCTGACGCGGATGGGCGGCTGGCGGTGATGGAGGTCAATCCGCTGCCCGGCATGCACCCTCAGCATTCGGATCTGCCGATTTTGTGCGGTGCGGTCGGCTTGCCATACGTCGAGTTGATCCGCCGCATCCTTGACTCCGCCCAGCCGCGAGTCGATGCCAATTCCCCGAGGACCGAGTCAACTTGTTGATGGACGTACCCCAACGTCGATGACGAACAGCAACAAGTTGCCTTGGTCCTGGCACAGAGCCCGTCGTTTCCGTGATGACCTCCGCAAGGTGCACCGGCCATGAAGGTGGTGATTCTCCACGACGCGTTGCCGCCCGACGCCCGTCCGGATGAATTGGACGTGCTCGTGCAGGCGGAGTGCGTCAAGGAAGCCCTGCACCGGCTGGGCCATGCTTGTACCGCCCTGCCGTTGGGCCTGGATCTCGAGCGGTCGGCTGCCGGACTGCGGGAGTCAGCTCCCGATCTCGTCTTCAACCTGGTCGAGTCGGTCGGGGGCACCGGGCGGCTCATCCATTTGGCCCCGTCGCTGCTGGATCATCTACGCATTCCGTACACCGGGGCGCGGGCCGAGGCGATGTTCCTCACCTCGAACAAGTTGCTGGCCAAGCAGATCCTGGCCACTCACGGCATCGATACCCCGGCTTGGCTGCGGGCGAATGCTTCTCAGAGCCACGACGGTAAGAAAGCGATCGCTCGCGGCCGAGAAGAACCGCTCCCTAACGGTCGCGGCTCTGATATACCACGCGGCTCTGATATGCCACACGGCGATGATCGCGTCCCCCGGTCCGAAGGATCTGAGCGACACGACGGGGCGCTCGCGGCCGCGTACATCATCAAGTCGGTGTGGGAGGAGGCGTCGCTGGGGCTGGACGATGACGCTGTCTTCCGGCCGGGCAGCTTCGAGGAGTTGGCCCGCGAGGTCGGCATGCGGGCGGAACGGCTGGGCGGCGAGGCTTTTGCCGAGGCGTTCGTCGAGGGTCGCGAGTTCAACCTGGCCCTGCTGGCGGGGCCGGACGGCCCGGAGCTCCTGCCGCCGGCGGAGATCCGCTTTGTGGACTACCCCGCCGATCGGCCGCGGATCGTCGGCTACAAGGCCAAGTGGCAGGAGGATTCGCATGAGTACAACAACACGCCGCGTACGTTTGACTTTCCCGCCGCGGACGCGACGCTGTTAGACGCGCTTTGCGATGTGGCGCGGCGATGTTGGGACACTCTGGGGTTGGCCGGCTACGCCCGAGTGGACTTCCGGGTGGACAGCGACGGCCGACCGTGGGTGCTCGAGGTCAACGCCAACCCATGTTTGTCGCCGGATGCGGGCTTCATGGCCGCCGCCCGGCAAGCGGGTTTGGATATGACCGGCGTGGTCCGGCGGCTGGTGGATGGAGCGTTGCTGTGACCGCGATGGGCGGCGTTTTCCTCGCTGTCACGTGAAGGATGATTGATGCCTGTGTTTCGCATTCGTCGGGTCTTCGATGACGTGCTGCCGATCGACCGGGAGGAAATCGCGCACGTTCAGGAGATCCTGCGCTCGCAGTTCACCGGGGTACGGGAGAGGGAGATTGCCAGCCTGCCCGCCAAGCTGCGGAACCCGCTGAAGTACAAGTTTCGGCACATTCTGCTGGTGGCCGACGACCTGCAGCGCCGGGTGCGGGGGTTCGCCCTGCTGTCGCACGAGCCGGAGCTGCGGTTCTGCTATCTGGATTATGTGGCGAGCGCCAAGACGCTGACAGGCGGCGGGATCGGCGGGGCACTGTACCAGCGGGTGCGGGATGAGGCCCGGCTGCTGGAAGCCCGGGGCCTGTTGTTCGAGTGTCTCCCCGACGTAGCCGAGGAGTGCGACTCGCCGGAGATCTACAAGGCGAACGTGGCCCGGCTGCGGTTTTACGAGCGGTTCGGGGCCCGGCCGATCATCAACAACGAGTATCAACTGGCGATCAAGCCGGGCGACCGCGGGCTGCCCTACCTGGTGCTGGACCCGCTGGACACGGATCGGCCGCTACGCCGTAGCGAGGTCCAGCCGATCGTCCGGGCGATCCTCGAGCGTAAGTACGGACATCTTTGCCCGCGGGAGTACATTGACCGGGTGGCGGCTTCGTTCCGGGACGACCCAGTGCAGCTCCGGGCCCCCCGCTACATCAAGTCGTCACCGCCAACGGCCCGTCCGCCCGGTCGCCCCGAGGACGCGCGTATCGCCCTGGTGCTCAACGACAACCACCAGATCCACCATGTGCACGATCGCGGGTACGTGGAGGCCCCGGTGCGGATCAAGGCGATCATGCAAGAGCTCGAACCGACCGGGCTGTTCGACCGGCTGGAGCCGCGCAGCTTTCCCGAGAGCATGCTCCGGACCGTGCACGATGGGCGGTTCGTCGACTACCTGAAGCGGGCCTGCGAGAACGTGCCGGCCGACGAGTCGATCTACCCGTACGTGTTTCCGATTCGCAACATCGCCCGGCCGCCGCGGGAGCTGGCCGTACGGGCGGGCTACTACTGCATCGACACGTTTACGCCGTTGAACCGCAACGCCTTCCTCGCGGCCAAGGCGGCCGTCGATTGCGCCCTGACCGGCGCCGAGTGCATCCTCAAGGGCCGGCGGTTGGCCTACGCCCTGGTCCGCCCGCCCGGGCACCATGCCGAGCGCAAGACCTTCGGCGGGTTCTGCTACTTCAACTCCAACGCGATCGCCGCCCACCACCTGAGCCGCGTCGGCCGGGTGGCCATCCTGGATATCGACTACCACCACGGCAACGGGCAGCAGGACATCTTCTACGAGCGCGACGACGTGCTGACGCTGTCGATCCACGGTCACCCGCGTTTCGCGTATCCGTACTTCTCGGGCTTCGAGGAGGAGAAGGGCCTCGGGGCGGGCGAAGGGTACAACGTGAACTTCCCGCTTGCCGAGAATCTGGACGGTGCCCGCTACCGGCAAACGCTTGAGCGGGCTCTGAGCCGCGTCCGGCGATTCGCTCCCAGCTTCCTGGTGGTGGCCTTCGGTCTGGACACGGCCAAGGGCGACCCGACGGGTTCGTGGAGCCTGGGGGCTCAGGATTTCGAGCTGAACGGCAAGCTGATCGGGGCGTTGGGCCTGCCGACGCTGGTTGTTCAGGAGGGCGGGTATCGCACCCGTACGCTGGGCATCAACGCCCGACACTTTTTCGTCGGGCTGGCCGGGGCGGTGTTCGGCCAGCGCACGGCCGGCCCGCGCACGGCTGCCCCGCCGCTGAATGACGCTCCGGCCGCCAAACCGGCCGCCAACGGACTCAACGCCAAACCACCGGCCAACGGGCTTAAGGCACCGCCGCCTGCCGATGGTCGAACACCAAACCACAAACCCACCCCTGCCACGGAGAAACCCCTTGGACCTGCTTCTGCGTGATGACGTTCGCCCATCGGATACCCAGGCGGTTCGCGAGATCGTGCTCGCCACGGGGATGTTCCACGACTACGAGGTCGACGTGGCGGTCGAGCTGGTCGCGGAGCGTTTGGCTCGCGGCCCGGCCAGCGGGTACTTCTTCGTCTTTGCCGAGCAAGGCGGACGAGTGGTCGGCTACGCGTGCTACGGGCCGATCGCCTGCACGGCGGGCAGCTTCGACTTGTACTGGATCGCGGTTCGGCCCGACTGCCAGGGGCAGGGCCTCGGCCGGGCCCTGCTGGCCGCCAGCGAAGAGCGCATCGCCGCCGCTGACGGTCGATGCATCTACATCGAGACCTCCTGTCGTAAGCAGTATGCCCCCACCCGCGCCTTTTACGAGCGTTGCGGCTATCGTCTCGAAGCCACGCTGCGGGACTTCTACGCCCCCGGCGACGACAAGGCGATCTACGTCCGCCGTTGCGTGTGAGGTTGCTTGTAGGAATCGCAGGCGAAGCAGCAATGATGGGTAAGCGGTGGGGCTGCTCGCCGGTCGCCACGGCATGGCTGAGTTCGCCGGTCGCCACGGGGGGCGACCGCTACGGGGAATAGGGGGTTTTTCGCCGGTCGCCGCGGCATGGCTGAGTTCGCCGGTCGCCACGGGGGGCGACCGCTACGGGGAATAGGGGGTTTTTCGCCGGTCGCCACGGCATGGCTGAGTTCGCCGGTCGCCACGGGGGGCGACCGCTACGGGGAATCGTGTTGCTGTGACAATCCACGGCGAAGCCGATCGCGGATGATGTTCCGAGTGAGGAGTGGAATCGCGACATAGAATACGGCAAAAGCCACAGCGAACACCAGGATCATAAGGGTGGATGCGTCCCACTCGCCGACCGCCTTCGGCCCTCCGGCCGCATCATAGTGGGCGCCATCTCGAAGGGTCGCGAGCCGCAAGACGACATAGACGAACACGCCCCCAAAGGCGTATGAACAGGTTGCCGTTTGCCAGTTGTTCCACGCACGCATCAGGGCCTGTTTGCGGAGCTTGGAGTCCGGGTACTCGGCGAGTTCAGGAAAGACACGCGGAGCAAACCGCCAATAGACGCTTTGCATCGGGATCAGGATGAGCTTTCCCAGCAAAGCACCCAGCAGAATGACTGACAGAAGGACCAACACCGCGTCCCACCGCCAGGCAGCGTTCGCGATCCCCGTTGAACCGGTCATGAAGATGAACATGGCACCTCCACGCGTGGTGGTCGCACAGCCCCTCGACCAAACCTCCAAGCGAGGCCGGCACCGTACCGGCCCGATGACCGGCCGGCCGACAGCGCCGGCCGGTATGGAATCATAGGCCAACCTCGTCGCAGCGCCTACCGAGACACGCCGGTCCCTTTTCTCCAGAGTGCTGCTTCACTACTCCTGGTTCCCATCAGACCCGCGGGGGATGGGTACACCCACCCGTACCAGATTCTGCTTAACGATTGACTCCGGACGCGCCGCCGCGAGAACTTCTCTGATTGTATCTCCGATCTCGGCGGATTGGGCCTCTGGGACCGACAGGACCTCGTCGGGGGTTTCTCTCCCGTCAATAAGCCCGTATCCCGGTGGTACCCGTAGTTCCCACTCCCCGGGTTTGAAGACGGGGCTGAAATCGACGCAAAGGAAGAACAGTCGGTCACTTTCCACCAGGGAGCCACTCTCATCATAGGTGCGCATCTCCAGTTCGGTTGCGACGTTGTTCGGGAGATGGCCCCGGCGTGTGAAGGTCTGCATCGGATTGCCCGTGGCGTGGTTCTGGGCTACAACCTCGTACGTGCGTCCATAGTCTTCACGATCACAGAGTATCGCAACACGGACCTGGCCGCTGGCAACGTCAACGATTTCCACCCGCTCCAATGGACCGGAGGAGTAACGCGGATCCTTGACCCGAGTGACCCTGATGGCTACCCCGGAGTCGCCTGACAGAACGTCCTGGAGCCGTTCCTGGCTCAGGGAGACCTTTCCGGGCTCCTCAACCGCTCCAACCATCATCTGTATCACCGGCTTGAAGGGGACACTCAGCCACTCTTCAACCGGTGTGCCAGCAAAACGCATACCGCCCGGGAGAATCCTTGCGATCCTGAACTCTCCGGTCACCTGCATGGCGTTGCGCCCTTCGGAATCGGTATTGCTCCCGAGAGTGAAGTACCAATCGGAAAGCCTGGCACTGGATGGCTCCTGCTCCGGTCTCAGAATCACCATGCCAACCCGCTGGCGCTCGCCATCCTGTACGATTCGCTGGATAATGCGCCGTGGAGCGTTCCGCTCCTTCAGGATGTTGTCAATGTTGGCCTCAACCAACTCCTTGTGCTCCGTCGCTGTGCTAGATGCTCCTGGAGAAGCGGCCTCCAATGCCTCCTCCACAAGCGTGCGGACCTCCTCTCGAGATAGCTGCTTCAGTTGTCGCTCTCTGTAAAGCAGTATATCGAACCGCTCGGGCTGCGGTGTCCAAGCCGCATCACACAGCCTGTATAGGGCCACCGCCGGGGCGCTTGGCTCCCCCAGGTCGGCGTCCTGGTTCCCTCCACTCGCGAAACACAACGGCAATAAGCTCATGAACATGGATGTCAACATCAGTTGTCTCCTATCAGGTAGGTATCGATGTTTCACTTCCCGCAGCTCTGAGCACCTGCTGAAGCCGGTCGGGGGCGGAAGTCCGCCCGGCACTACGTCGCGGCTCCCCTTCACGGCTAAGGACAAGTACCGACCCATGTCCGGTTATAACCTAGCAGGTTCACGGTTGTTGTCGGATCGGCCACACAATCGGCGATTGGACATCCCAGGCACTCAGCACCGATAGCCACAAGGCATCCAACGCACAGTACGCATGTTGTAGGAGTTACGCAGGCGCAGCACGGCTCACTGCATGCCAGGCTACCCCCTGCACACGCGAGGAGTCTGGAGACATTCAAGGCCTTAACGCATTGCGTAACCGTTCCGATAGGGACCATTGGCCCTGCAGGACAATCCTGAACACCATTTTTGGCCGGTCGGCAGTACCAATGTCCGGTATATGTCGTCACTGACCCTGTACACACCGCCTCGGGCCACACCGTTGTGCAGGCACACGTGTTAACCGTGCCGGGCGGACTCCAAACTGGCCATTGGCATGGCGGGTACTCACCAGCCATGGAAGGTAGAAACACCATTCCACAAATGGCCAACGCGCTCGCCGCAAGCCGGATCTGATGCTGTAGTGAACTCACTGTCGTCTCCTTTCTTACCCCGGTAGGTGACGCTCGTTCTGCTGCCATCCCGATTTGGAGTGCCTGTCTCCACAATTCCCTATTCCACTTCCTTGATAGCTCCCGCGTCTGCATCCTGCCCATCCATTGTCGGCATCTCGAAGTCCTCACGCATTCGAAGAACTTTGATTCCCACAATGTGACGATGTCGATCCAGGAAATCGAGTAGCTTGTCGGCCCTCACTCTCGGCGGAGAGCTGTGGACGAGGAGGACCGAACCATCCTCGGACGAGATATCGAGGATCCCCATGTGGTCGCAGTACACCGACGGCTTCGAGCCAGGCGATCCTTGTTGTGATCTAATGATGAGGCACACATCCGCTGACTGAAGGCGATGCAGGACACTTGGCAGATCATCGCGTGAGACATAGTGCTCCTCAATCACCTCTTTCTCGGGCGCAGCGGCAATCTTGGCAGCTTTGGCAGCAGCCTTGGATCGCTCCGTAAGCATCGCGGACGGCTGAATAGGGCGCACTTGGGATAGCCCAGCCACGGCATCCGCATGCGAGGGATACTGAAGAAGCACGATCCAAAGAAGCCGATCACCTCGCGGCTGGCGCTCGGCGATGACAGGCAGGCCCTTTGCGGCATACAATTCGACGGCCTCCATTGCCTCCTCATGCGTCGGGAACGCCCCGAGTTGGACCTCGTAGGCCGTGATCGCCTCAGGTTGACTTCCCAGCCCGTACCGAACATTCCTCAAGAAGCTACGGCGAAAGACAACGTAATCGAACGATACAGGCTCGGCGCCTAGCTCAGCCGTAATATCGCGCAGAAGCCAACTGTTATTCGGCACCCAATCGGCCAAAGTGAAGAAGTTACGATCAAGAACATCGACACTGCCATTCCTATGCCGCAAACGATCGCAAAGCCACTGATAAGTACAGAAATCTCTCGCCAACCCTAAGGCGATGGTTCGCTCGACAAAGGTAACACAGTCTGCCTGCGTGAGGTCGAACCGGCCGGCATGGAGGCGGTAGGGTGTCCCCACCGCGCGGGAGGCAAAATGCCGCACCTCGTGGACCGGCAGAGGGCCATTCGGATCCCCCTCTTGCTCCTTCTTCCGCAACCGGATGTAGTCTCCCAGATCCTGAGAGGAGAAGTCTGACATGCTGCGGGCCGCAAGCTGCGCGTATCGCCCACGCTCCTCTCCCGTCAGTGTGTCCGCCGCCGCAGTTGTCCACGGCACGGCGATACTAACTCCGAGAAACATAGCCAGAGCGCATCCGCTGCGCATCGCTGAATGCGCTGACAAGCGGCCTCTCTCACCCGGCACGTCCTCCCTAGAACGACCCCCTTGAGGTTCCCGATCTGCCATGTTCATTCCTCCATCGATGTGACACCTTCCAACACCCGCCCTGCCGTCTCCGCGCTGCGAAGGACTCCTTCGGCGAGACTGGCGAGACTGGCGAGACTGGCGAGACTGGCGAGACTGGCGAGACTGGCGAGACTGGCGAGACTGGCGAGGGATCTGCCGTGCCCCAGCCTCACTGCCGAATGTAAGGAATATACACTACGCAGCGCAAGTTGTCAAGACTTTTTCGGACGAAAAGCACGGCCTCGCGAGCGGGTCTTGCTTAACTCTCGCCGTTGACACGAGTTAACGACGACAAAACAAGTGGTATCGGCTGTCTTCGCGAGGAAGCACGTCGCTTGCTCTGTGCCCTTCCTCACGGCGGATCGCACTTCTGCTCCCCCCCGGGGGGTAGCGCCCCCAATGGTGGCCCATAAATCCTGTTGGCGTAGTCGCCCGGCGCTCGTCGACATGCGTGAGCATCTCGCGACCGAATCCGGGCAGACCGCAGTCGACTGGTGGTCGCCGGCACATATCCTGTGACACAACCTTGGTCCGGGCGAGACGCCCTGGCCCACACCGGCGGGACGCCGGTGCCACACCTCAGGTTACAGGCTGTTTAGCGAGCCACACTGGCGCGATCCCGGCGGGGACACGGCGATCTACGTCCGCCGTTGCGCGTGCGGTTGTCTCTGAGAATCGCAAGCGGAGCCGTGGCTGTAAGGGAGCGGTTGAGCACTTCGAATGCCGCGTAGCGGTCGCCGCCCGACTTCGGCGAGTTCGCTTCGTCTCAGCTCAGCGTCGAAGACAGCCGAGCCGTGGCGACCGGCAAGCCGCGTGAGGTTCTCCGCAGGGGAACCCGCTCCAGCCTATCAGCGAATGGGAGGCGTCCCGGCAAAACGCTGGCGTCATTCCCCTTGCGTCCACTGCCGCTGCAGACTTATGACGCGTCGCCGGAGCCGGGCTGATCCTCGGAATGGGGGTGCTCGCAGCTCCAGCAGATCTCGAATCCGCCGGGAACGTTTTCGCCGCAGGCGGGGCAGATCCAGTCCGCCATGTCCTCGCTGAGAGAATGGGCACCGGCCTCGGCGAGCGCGGCGAGGGCATCGAATGCGAATTCGTGCGGCACGCGGAGTCCGCCTCGCCCAAGACCGAGATCAAATCCCCAGGCACGCGATAGACCGGCATTGTCCACCAGAAAGGGGACCGCCGCCTGGTAGAGAAGATCCTGGACGTGTGCACGAACCTGGCTCGGGAACATGCTCAAGAGCGGAGACAGGTTGACCCATTCGCCCACCACATGGATTGGCTGGAGGTTGAACGGCTCACCGCAGTGGAGACATACGTCGCCTGACGCCCCGGCCAGCAACTGATCGCATGCCGCGCAGCGATAGCCGAAGTCCGGGAGCGGCCGCTCCTTCCCGGTGTAGAGCGGTTCGCGCCTCTTGAGGTGCGCGTCGGTGTAGAGCGGTCCCTGCGGGGTCATGAGGATGTCGTCCTCCACGTGATCTTCGATGAGATCGCGCACGAGGAAACGGTGGCCGCACTCCGGGCATCGCTCGGACATCAGGCCGGTCAGCATGTAGTCACATTCCGGGCACCGCAATCCGATATCCACGATGGGTCGATGCCGGGAGACGATCCCGATCATGTCCAGCTTGAGCGCGCAGGCCGGGCACTGGTGCTCGCGCAGGCCCGCCAAGGGGTGATCGCATCTCGGGCATCGCAGGCCCCAGTCCGGAATGGGAAGTTCGTGGATCTCGTCCAATCATCTACTCCCGGTTTATGATTCGTGGTGCCGTTGCGGTTTCCCTTGGCAGAGCCGTCTCCACCGTGACCCGTCAACCCATCACTGATCAAGCGGCGAACCCCAATCGTCCTCGCCGGATTACCGGTCAATGCAACTGGAATGTCTTCATACTTGCATCGAAGAGATCGTCGAACTGATCGCCATCCTCCGCAAGCGAGGAGCAGGTCACAACGTATTTCCGGTTTGCTTTGGCGAAGAAGTACACACGCTGGCGGAGCAGCTTGCCCGCCTGCTCGTTCTGATTGACCAGCACAACTCCCTCGCTACCGCGGGAGGGCATGAACGGCCGGCGATCCAGAACTGTGAATTTCGGAAATATCTTTGCCAACGTCTTGATACCGGCGTCGACATACGCGTTGATTGAGCCCTCGTATTGCTCATCAACGACATTGATGTTTCGGGAGAACCCATTCTGTACCGGGCTAACCGCGATCCGGTACTTCATACCTGGCCAGTCCCTGATCAGCCAAGTGTCCGGAGGATCAAAGGAGAAGCCGCCGTCTTGCTCAAAGAGCCGGCCGACGCTCGGACCCTCGCCTGGCGATGCGATGTCGCCAGACGAGGACGACGACATGAATAGCTCATTGCGGCCCTCTCGGGCATCCAACACTCGGGTTCCCGCAGGGAACTCAATCGTGAAGGTTTCCGGTGCGACTTTGGGAGCGATGACAATCGACGCACGGTCGACTTCCATCAGTAACCGCGAGCGGACTTTGCCGACGTTGGCGGCATCCCCACATTCCACGTGCTCCAGCGTGCCTTTGACTGGGAACCACAGGCCAGGCGCGACTTCCTCGTATAGGGCGCTGTGGCGATGTCTGAGGAGCCGTTGGCCCCCCGCTTGGAGTTCCAGCACCCGCTCGATTTTGACGGGCAGGTGGTTGCGGGTCGGGTCCACCCAGAGACGGTATCCGCGTCTGATATCCTCAGAGAACCCTTCGACCAGAATCATGGGACGATCGTCGAGCACCGTATTCTGGACGGCCAAGCGGCCTTGTCGTTCCAGATCCCGCAGAAAACGATAGCGCGACTCGAAGGGCGTCACGTACTCAGTGAAGGTGCGCGGGTCGTGGATATCGCCGTCGGGAAAGAACGCTTCCTTGGGGCCGATGATGGTCCCTTTCTGCGAGCCTGGCTGATACCCCGTTCCCCGTGTCCCGTCCCAGGCGGTGATCAGGGTCTCGATCCGATCCCTGGGACGAACCGCACGCTCGACGCGGCGGTACCGCTCTCCATCGACGGTGACTTCCATCGTCCCGCGGGGCTTGGGCTCTGGCCCCTGATCGGCCGGGTCGCGGAACTCCATGGATCCATCCGGCATGGACCGTGCCCGTCCTTCGAACTTCACCACGAAGGTGCAGGAGAAGGAACCGACCGTCTTCGCCCCGGCTTCCATCGCGTCCAGAACCCGTGCCGGGCTGAGGGCGTCTTCAGCATGTGCCCACGAACCGATCCCGAGCAACACAGCCAGAGCGTACCGACCGCGACCCGGTGGACGGGCTGACACACGGCCTCTTGTCGCTGCCACGTTGTCCCCGACACAGCCTTCCTGCGGTTCCCGAGCTGCCATGTTCAGTCCTTTCTGGATGTGAAAGTTCACGCCACCCGCCCTACCGTTCCCGCACCGAAGAAGACGCCTTTCCTGGGGGCGAGACTGGCGAGGGCTCTGCCGTGCCCCGGCGCCACGCGGTGGCGTAAGAAGGGATATACACCACATCGGACATTCTATCAAGATCTCTGCGGACGGCAGACGCAACCGGGCGGGCCAGCCGCCGTTGCGCGTGCGGTTGCTTGTAGGAATCGCAGGCGAAGCAGCAATGATGGGTAAGCGGTGGGGCTGCTCGCCGGTCGCCACAGGGGGCGACCGCTACGGGGAATAGGGGTTTTTTCGCCGGTCGCCGCGGGGGGCGACCGCTACGGGGAATGGCGAGTTGTCCGCCGGTCGCCACGGCTTGGCTGAGCTCGCCGGTAGCCACGGGGGGCGACCGCTACGGTGCGGCGTTGTGCCGATCAATCGCTTTGGCCTTTCGGCAGGGTGTAGCTGTAGAGGTGCGAGCCGCTGGCGAAGTAGATACGGCCGTCGAGGTAGTCGCCGCCGGGGCCGACGGGGACGGGGGACTCGGCCAGCAGGTGGATCGCGAAGGTGCCGGGCTCGACGCGGGCGATGCCCTTGGCCAGGAGCATGTAGATGGTGCCCTTGGGGTCGAGCACGAAGATGCGCGGGCCCTGCTGCGAGTTGGTGCGGCCGAGGGTCGGGGCCAAGTCCTGCTCGTGGACCAGCTCGCGCTTGGCGGGATCGAACACGAAGAACCGCAACCGGTCGGCGACGCCGTAGACCAGGCCGTCGGGCGCAGGGCAGAGATCGGAGTAATCCTGCACCCCGGGCAGCAGCGGAGCATGCCACTCCACTTTCTTGGTGGCGAGGTCCATGATGTAGAGATCGGCCTGGGCGGCCTTCTTCTCGCCGCCTGTGCCTGGGGTGGTGGTCCCGCCGCCGAGCAGTTTGCCGCCCGGCAAGGGCAGGAAGCTCATGGTGGCCTGGTCCGGCAGGATGTCGGAGTGTTCGAGCACCGTGCGGGTCTTGGTCTCGCGGTCCCAGAAGAGCAGTCCGCCGCCGGTGTAGCCGTACTGCGGCGTACCCGCGAGGATGACCGTCTTGCCATCGGGCAACGCGAGCAGATCGTGCGGGCGGTGGATGGTGGGGCTGACCTCGGTGAGGAAGAGGGGGTTGGATTCCTTGTTGCCTTTCTCTGTCGGCACCCACTGGCGGGCGGGGCTCCAATCGAGCAGGAATCCGCCGGGGTAACCGCCGACGAAGAACTGATCGCCCTGCCGGGCGACGGTGTTCCACTGGCCGTAGGCGGCGCGGTTGATCCACTTGTCGGCCTTGGGGTCGTAGCTGAAGAAGCGCATGGGGAAGGCGGTGCCGCCGCAGATGGTGCCGTCTGACGCGGCCGCGAGACCCATGAGATGGGCACCCTCGCTGTCGTAGTCGAAGCGGACCTTCTTGACGGAGTCGGTGCTTGGATCCTTCACCGTGAGTATGCGTTCGACGAGGTCGCAATCCTGCATGACCTTGCCGTCGGGAAACCTTCGGTGAAACAGGCTCTGGCTGTCGGTGATGATGGGTTTGGGGCTGATGCTGGGCTTAGCGCCGATCTTGACGGCTTTGCCCTTGTGCAGTTCGTACCATAGATCACCGTCGCCGCCCGGCCGGCCGTATACTTTGCCGTTCAGATCGCGGATGAGCTGGGCGCTGCCCTGCACGCGCTCGCTGTCGGGGGTCATGGCTTCGACCTTGCCGCTGCCCGGTTGGAGGGCGAAGATCTGCGTGGCGGTCATACCGATGCCGAAGTAGATCCAGCCCGCGTCGTCGGCGGCCACCGCGCGGGGGTATTGCGGCCAGTTCTCTTTGTGCACGTGGCCGTAGTCGCGGAACTCGCGTGTCTTGGGGTCGAAGGAGACGATGCCGCTCTGCGGGTAGCTGGCCGACCAGATCACCCCGTTGTCGTCCTCGGTCATGCTCATGGCCATCTGCGGGGCGGTTTGGTGGTGGAAGGTGAAGGCCCGCGTGGCGGGGTCGAACTCGACGAAGTGGCTGTTGAAGTGGGTGTAATAGCGGTTGGCGCTGGAGAGGATCGAGGCATAGGGGCAGTCGCCGCCCGGCGGGAACGGGACGGGGAAGGTCTCGCTCTTGCCGGTCTCGGCGTCGATGAGCAGCAGCCCATACCCGCCGCGATGATCGAACAGCCAGACGAGCACGATGTTGCGACCCTGGCCATCGACCGTGGCCACCGTCCCGCGGTGGTTGCTGATCGGCGTGGCCACACCGTGGTGCAGGAAGCCGTTGCCCAGATCCCGCGTCTGACCCTGCACCGCCGCGGCCAGTACCGCCAGCAACAAGCCGGTCATTCGTGTTTCCCCGCTCAGCATAAATCTTCGCATGACATTGTCCTTTCCAAACACCACGGCTGTTTCGTCAACCAGTTATCCAGGTCCCAGGTTCTCGATGCGAGTGCCGCATTCCGGACAGACGCCGGAGGTATTGCCGGCCAGGTCGTAGGCGCAGTGGACACACAAGCCCATCTGCCGCCGCAATCCCGAGTACCGCAGCCGCGACCAGAGCTGCACCAGCCCGTGACTGCCGAAGAAGAGGCCCAAGCCCAAGGCAAGCTTGAGCAGCAGCGCTATCCCCGGCTCCAAAGCCAACATCCAGGATGAAGATCCAGGCTTCGGACTGTTGGCAATCATCAGGCCCGCAAATTGTCCAAGATCGCTCATCGCCCAGGCAAGAATGAACAGGCCGACCAGCGAGTAGGAAAAGGCGTGAAGGGCCAGAAACCGCTCCTCAAGCTGTGCTGGACCATTGTGCCGGAAAGTCCAAGTGGCCAAGCGCCTACTCCCAACCAGGAGCCCAATCCCCACCAGGAACAACAGGAGGAACTCGCCGGCTGACACCAGGAGTCCTAACCGCTGGGTCTCCGTCGGTAATCCCATTGAATCGCCCCAACTCAGGTACCAGATGGCGGCAGTAGCGTATTCGTAGGTCTGCACCAGCGCATAAATCCCTGCCAGCCTGAATGCCAGCAAGGCGACTTCTTGCTTGGTCATGGTGGTATCCAATCTGCTTGAACCGATCGGCCCGGTGACCATCCCGATCGTCGAGCCGCGGGCTTTAGCCCGCGCGGCGGCGGTACGTGAGGTAGGGGGCCGCGCGACAATAACTTACACGCTTGTTACGCGAAGCGGCAAGCTGGATCGGTGGGTTGCTCGCGAATCGTTCATGCCGCTACAGCGCGGCGGGTAAGCGCTGATCTCCTTTGAAGAACCCCTTTTCCGAGCATCTTGAGACAGAGTTGATCGTTCAGACGCGCGGACGGGCACGGCAGGCTTTGAGCCAGGCCAGCAGGCTCAGACCGGCGGCCAGGCACCAGACGCCGTCGATCAGGACATCTGTCCGGCCCTTCATGTTGGCTATGATGGCAAGTGAGGATACGTGGGCGGCGAGCATCGCGGCGGCGGTAAGGCACAGACTGACTCGGACTGCCCGGCGGCGCGGTCGGCGGCTCCACAGACCGCACAGAGAAGCCAGGTATCCCAGGCCTGTGATGCAAACCGCGAGCGTGATCGTGGCGTAGTTGAGCTCAACCACCGGGTAGAGGGGCAGAAGCGGGCGTTCGGTCAGCAGCCAATGGATCAGGCAGGCCAGGGGCAGCGCCAAGGCCGCGGTAAGCAACCCCAGTGCGAAGCTCCAGAGCAGGCGTTCGGCGATCCGGCCGGCTTGGGCGTCGGCGTGGGTGACGGCCTGCGCAGAGCCGGCTGCGGCGATCGCCGGGGCGGATCGACGCGTGCTGGGCTCTGGGTTGGTCACGAAATCGGCCCGCTCGCCGATCCTTGCCGTGTCTTGTTCGCGTGCCTCGGCAGTCTCCGCCGGGGCAACGGTTCGTGAGCAAAGCAAGGCCATCTCAGACTCTCCTTCCGTGCCGGACCCGTCCGCGGCAGCCGACCGTTCACTGCGGCTGCCAGTCTCTCGGCGCTTCACCTCCTATTGATGCGCAAACCCTCGGAATCATTACATCGGCGACAAAAAGGTGTCAGGAACCTTTGTTCGCGCGGCGTGGAGCGGCAGAAGAACCGCTCCACGCCGCGCGAACAAAGGTTCCTGACACCTTTTTGGGCTATGTGTGGACGCGAAGCTCGACTGGGACGGGTCGCTGGGCGTTGCGGATGGAGATTTGGGCCGCGAGAGCCTCGACCATGCGGGTGACGGCCTCGCCGACGCCCTGGGGACTCTGCTCGAAGACGGCTTCGGGCGTGCCGGTGTCGCCACTGACACGGACGGCGATGTTGATGGGGATGGAGCCCAGGAAAGGCACGTTGAGTTTAGCGGCGGCCTTCTCCACACGGCCCTTGCCGAACAGGTCGTACTCCTTGCCGGTATCCGGGGCGATGAAGTAGCTCATGTTCTCCACCAGGCCGATCACGTCCACGTTGAGCTGTTGGTACATGCGTGCCGCCCGCATCGCGTCGAGCAGAGCGACATCCTGCGGCGTGCAGACGACGACCGCGCCGGTCATGGGAATGGACTGCGACAAGGTCAAGGGCACGTCGCCGGTACCCGGCGGCAGGTCGACGATGAGGTAATCGAGTTCGCCCCAGTCGACCTGATCGAGGAACTGCTTGATGGTTCCGTGGATCATCGGGCCTCGCCAGATCACCGCCTGCTCGGGGGCGAGCATGAAGCCGATGCTCATGATCTTGAGGCCGTGGGCGGTGACCGGAGCGATCTGTTCCCCGACGATGGCCGGCTTCTCATTCTCGATGCCCAGCATCTTGGGAATCGACGGGCCGTAGACGTCGGCGTCCATGAGCCCGACCTTTGCCCCCGCCCGGGCCAGGCCGATGGCGGTCAGCACACTGACCGTGCTCTTGCCCACGCCGCCTTTGCCCGCCCCGATAGCCAGGATGTTCTTGACCCCCGGCAGCGACGCCTGCTGCATCACTCCGCGACGGACCTGGGCGCTGAACTCGACCTCGACCTGTTTGACGCCGTCCAGCCGTCTCACCGCAGCCTCGACATCGCTGCGCATGCGATCCTTCAGCGGGCAAGCGGGCGTGGTCAGCTCCACGTGCACGCGAACGAGACCGTCGCACACGGCCACATTGCGGATCATATCCAGCGTGACCAGATCCTTGTGCAATTCCGGATCCTGGACGGTGCGCAAGGCATCCAGCACGGTCTCTTTGGTCAACGATGCGGGCTTGTTCATGGTTTCTCAGCCTTCCTGCGGTGCCGGCTCTCGAAATCCGGGGCAGTCCGGGCAATCCGCGAGAATCGTAGGGCGAATAGGGTGCCATTTCAACCAGCAGCGAACGAAGGGCACACCCTATTCCACAGCTTTCAGAAGCTTTTTCGCAATGCCGCTAGACTTTGGGGTGGCTTGTCCGTGCCGCCCGGGTTCCGTCGGGCAGGGTGTAGATTTCGTAGTCGCCGAAGATGCTCGGGGCCTCGCGGCGCAGGATATCGAGCATGCGGGCGGCCACGGCGCGGATCTCGACCTCGGCGTGCTCGGAGCATCGCATCTCGATGAAGTGCCGCAGGGCACGGGTATTGGCGGTGACGAAGATCTTGGTTTCCGTGGCGTTGGGCAGGACGGACCGGGCGGCCTGGCGGGCCATTTTGCGGCGGAGGGTCCGATCCTCGACGTCGGCGAATCGGGCGGCGAGGCCTTCGACCAGGGCGACGTACGCCGACCGGCTCTGCTCGACGGCCCGCACCCAGATATCGTGCAGAGCGGGGTCGGCGGCGATACAGGCCGGCTCAACGAAATCTGCCGTGGACTCATCAACGTAGCGCTGCGAGAGCTGCGAATACCCGAAACCCGCCCGGTGGCGCACCAGCTCGTGGGTGAAGCTTCGCGAGACGCCTGCGATGATGAAGCTGTAGGCGGCATGTTCGAGCACGCTGCCGTGCCCCACTTCGAGAATATGCCCCAAGTAGGCCTGATTGCCGCCGGGTCGCGGCTTGGCGAAGCTCATGTAACAGACGCGGCCGGCGATCTCGCAGAGTTTTTCGCCCGCCACCTCTGTGTCGGTGCTCCAGTGGTTGACATCATGGTCGGCGAGAAAACGATCGATCTCGGCCGGGTCCACGGAAGGCCGGCCCACAAGGTAGACTTTGGGTTCACGGACAATTCGCACGTATCGGGCTCCTTTGATGCGTCTGTTGAGCATCCTCGATACGGGGCAGGCACTGCTTTGCCAGGAGCACAGCCTTGTGCCTGAGAGCCGCCCTGTTCTCGAGCGTTTGAACCGCCGAGGCAGCCTGCGGGCGGGCAAAACAGAGCCAGTCCCCGGACGCCAAGCACATACCCTTTGATTGACCAGAGACCGGTCCGACCGGCCGTGCCCCACTGTAGCCGCCGACGACATGTTTTCAACCCGCGGGCGGAGTTCTTCCTCTTGGCCATGTGACGGTATAATAGTTTGCTTCTGTCGAACCACCGGAGAGGTAGACTCATGGCTGCGAAGATCGAAGACTATGCTGGCAAGGTCACCGTGTCGGACGGTGCATGGGGAACGGAGCTGGACAAGCTGGGTTGTCCGCCGGGCTTCTGCCGCGAGTCATGGAACGTGTCCAACCCGGAATGCGTCGCCAAGGTCGCGTTCTCGTATGTGGAGGCGGGCGCTCAGATCATTCTGACGAACACGTTCGGGGCAAACCGTTTCGTGCTCAGTGGGCACGGTTTCGAGGATCAGGTCGCGGCGTTCAACCGCGAGGGTGCCCGCATCAGCAAGCAGGCGGCCGGGGATCGTGCCGCGGTATTCGGCTCGATCGGCCCGAGCGGCAAGATGGTGATGATGAGCGAGGTTCAGGAAGACGAGCTGTTCGAGGCTTTTGGGCACCAGGCGGCCGCCTTGGCGGAGGGCGGCGCGGACGCGCTCGTGGTCGAGACGATGACTGAACTGGCGGAAGCTCGAGTGGCGGTCCGAGCGGCAAAGACGACCGGACTGCTGGTGGTAGCGTGCATGACCTATGATTCGGGCAAAGACCGGACCTGCACGATGATGGGCGTGACGCCACAACAGGCGGTCGAGGGTCTGATCGAAGCGGGCGCGGACATGGTGGGGTGCAACTGCGGGATCGGGATCGACAACTATGTGAAGGTGACGGCCCTGCTCAGGGAGGCGACGGACCGGCCGATCTGGGTCAAGGCGAACGCGGGTCTGCCCGAGATCGAGGAAGGCAAAGTCGTCTACAGGATGAAGCCCGAGGAATACGGGGAGAAGACCCTGGAACTGATTCGGGCGGGCGCCAACATTGTCGGGGGATGCTGCGGCACGAGTCCGGTATTCATCGCCGCGATCCGCAAGGCCGTGGCGGGCCTCAAGTCATAACTCGCGCCAGGCCGCGGGCGGTGCTTTGCGGTCCGGCGGGTTTGCGGGTATAGTAGGAGCCGTGCGCGGCCCGGGTGGGTGCACAGCGGACCCACCCTGGTATGGACGACAACGCCCATCGGCCGCAATCCCTGATCCACGACGGATCGCATCGCTCATCGGAGGCCGGGACTCGGTGTCCGCGGCTTTCGTGTTTCGCGCGGTCGGACCGCGCCTACGGCTCCGGATTGCCCGGGCCGCGGTGGTTCAACGAGGTTCATCATGTCCCAAGGGCCGGCAGAAGGCACACTGGAGCTGGAGGATCGCGGGGGTGGGTACCTGCGATCGGCAAGCCGCAACTACGCGATCCATCCGCTGGACCCATTCGTACCGGTGGATGTGATTCGGAGATTCGGGCTTCGTGGGGGCGAGTTGGTGGCGGGCGTCAGCGGCCGACAGAACGGCAAGCAACGTGGAGGTCCGAACCGGGGACAACTCACCGACGTCAACATGGTCAACGGGCTGGAGCCGGGAGCCTATGCTGAACTGACGTCATTCAACGATCTGACGGTCATCGACCCGCGCGAGCGGGTACGGTTCGAGACGCTCGGCGGGCCTTTGTCCATGCGGGTCGTCGACTTGATGACTCCCATCGGCCGGGGGCAGCGTGGGCTGATTGCCGCCCCGCCGCGGACGGGCAAGACCGTCCTCCTGCAACAGATGGCCGCCGGCATCGCCGCCAACCATCCTGATATCTACATGATGGTCCTGCTGGTCGACGAGCGGCCGGAAGAGGTCACGGAGATGCGCCGCACGGTTCACGGCGAGGTCGTGTCCTCGAGCAACGATCAGGATGTCGCCAGCCACCTGCGGATCGCCCGGCTCATGCTCGAGAAGGCCCGGCGGATGGTCGAGACAGGCCAGCATGTGCTCATTCTGCTGGACTCGCTCACGCGGCTGGGCCGGGCCTTCAACGCAGGCGTGCGCTCCTCCGGGCGGACGATGAGCGGCGGACTGGACATCCGGGCGCTGACCGAGCCCAAGACGATCTTCGGCGCCGCCCGCAACATCGAAGGCGGCGGCTCGCTGACCATTCTGGCGTCGGCGCTGATCGAGACGGGCAGCCGGATGGATGAGCTGATCTTCAACGAGTTCAAGGGCACCGGCAACATGGAGATCATGCTCAGCCGCGAGATGGCCAACATGCGCATTTGGCCGGCCATCGACCTCAACCAGTCGGGAACCCGCAAAGAGGAACTGCTCTTGGGCCATGAGGTGGTGGAGAAGGCCTACCGCGTTCGCCGGCAGATCGCCTCGATGCCCCCGGTCAAGGCCATGCCCTTCCTTCTGAACACCATGGGCAAGTACCCGAGCAATCAGGCGTTTCTCGACAGCATCGCCTGAGCGCGTCGATCGTCGCCCCCCCGCGGCACAAGCGTGACTGCCCAACCGAGCGTACCGGCGATCAACAGGCTATGCGGATACCGATTCGCGTGCTGACGCGTACTCGCGAAGGAAGGCGTTCTCCTCTTCGACGCTACCGATCAGAATGAGCCGGGCATCGGCGGGCAACGGGGCACCCGGATCGGGGTTGATCTGGATTTGGCCATCGTGCTCCACCGCGATCACGCTGCAACCGGAGTGCTTGCGGATGGCGCTCTCACGCAGGCTCCGCCCGGCCAGGCTGACCGGCAATTGAACCTTGAAGACGTTGAGGCCCTCGGCCACCATGACCGTATCGCGACGCCGCAGCAGATTGAAGATGCTATTGGCTCCGAGCGAAGCGTATGACATGATGAAATCCGAGCCCGCCCGATGGAGGGTCTGCACGTTTCGTTCAAGCGTGGCCCGGCTGATGATCTTGATGTCGGGCCGCAGTCGCCGGCAGTAGATCGCGACGTAGATGTTGGTGTCGTCGTCGTGCGTGGTGATGATGACTGCGGGCGCCCGGTTCAGCTCGGCCCGAGCCAACACGTGCAGGTTGGCGGCGTTGCCCAGGATGTACCGCTCGGCATCCTCGATCTGCTCGGGGTTCCGCTCGACGATTCGGTAGTCGATGCCCCTCTGGGCCAGTGAACGCCCGGCGGCCTGCCCGACGCGCCCGCCCCCGATGATGACCACCGGGATCTGCGAGCCGCCCTGCACGCCTGACTTCTTGTCGAGGCAATCCAGTTGAGCCCTGGAGCCCGCCAGCACCAGCACGCTGCTGGGGCTGATGGTCGTATCCGCGCGCGGGGTCTGAAACTGACCGTGTTCCCATAAGCCAACCACGGTCAGCCCGACCTCCTCGCGCAGGCCACATTCCGCAAGGGTCCGGCCCACCAGCGTCGTACCCGCGACCGTCGCCTCGGCAATGAGCAGCTCATTGAGCCGCCCGATCACGTGCGTGACCGTCCTCCCGTTGTGCGCCCGACGCGCCAGCCAGTGGCCGAGCAGTTCCGCGAGCTCGAAGACGTGCGTGCACCCGGCCAATTCGAGGATATCCACGGAATCGTGGTGGTTGGCGGTGGCGATGATCGGTACCGCCGCATCGATCTCGCGCACGGTGATGGCTACGTTGGTGTTCACCTCGTCGCTCGCGGTAGTCACCACCATGGCCGCCTGGTGAACCCGAGCCCTCTCGTAAGTCTCTGGGTTGTCCAGATCACCCAGCACCACCCGATAGCCCAGATCGTGCAGACGCAGGGCCTCGTTGAGCTCCGGCACCAGCAGGGCATAATCGTACCCGTACCGCGTCAGGCGACCGATCAGGGCGGTAGTCACCGCGTCGTGATAGGTAAGCAGCACGTGGCCTTGGGTCTTGGCCGGCAGCGAGCGCGGCGCTCGGGCCTCCGCCTGAGCCTCCATCCACGGGGCATAGAAGAAGTTGATGAAGGTGAAGGGCAGGAGGATCATCAGAAAGACCACGCCCGACAGCAAAACCACGATCGAGAAGGCCCGTCCCAGGTCCGAATGGAAGGTGATATCGCCGAAGCCCAGGGTGCTCATGACCGTCAGGGTCCAGTAGACGCCCGTCAGCCAGCTCATCTCCTGCCCTTCTCTGGCCATCAGAATGTGGAACAGGATACTGTAAAGGATCGTCACTGCTGTCACGGCCGCGAGGAATCTCAGCATCAGCCCGATGTTGCGCTGGCTGGCGCGATTGCGCAGGAAGTACACGAGTTGGGCGGGGACGTACTTCATTGGGGCGTCATTCTACCGCTGAAACGCTCGGGTTGTACATTTCCCTATCCGCCCGGGTCGCCGCAGGACGTGGCAGCGCCACCTCGACCCGGGGAGAAGCCGACGTTGCAGAGGCCGGCCGGGAATGCTAAACTGAGTAGCCCTGTGGCAGAGGGGGCGGCGGCACGGCTGCCCGCCCTGCCGATGGTGAGTGTAGCTCAGTTGGTTAGAGCACAAGGTTGTGGTCCTTGGGGTCGCGGGTTCGAATCCCGTCACTCACCCTTTTCATCCACTTGTGATAGTCCCCGCGGTTACCCCTTTGCGGGGAGCTCCTCGGGCCCTCAGGGTTGCGTCAGATTGGGAGCCCAAACGCGGGGGCTGACTTCGGGGATCTCGCCGGACTCCGGATAGGTTGCCCCCACGGCGGCGGCCAGTTGGGCGGACAGATCACGCACCTGCTCGGCGTGAGCGGCGTCGGCGGCGAGGTTGGCCTGCTCGCGCGGGTCGCGTTCGTGATCGTAGAGTTCCCGGCCCTGCCGCCCCTGGTCCCACTCGGTATATCGCCATCGGGCGGTGCGGAGGGTGAACCCGAAGATACGGCCCTCTTTCGTCTGGCGGGTCACCTGGGTCAAGGCCCATCCCCGCCCCGGCTGAGCGGGATCCCGCAGGATCGGCACGAGGCTCTGGCCCTGCAGACCGGCCGGCCGGTCGAAGCCGCACAACTCCACGAGAGTCGGATACAGGTCGATCAGGCCGACGGGCGTCGAGGCGACGGTTCCGCCGCGGCCCGTGCGCGGAGCAGCGATGATCAAGGGCACGCGGGCGCTCTCCTCGAACAGACTCATCTTCTGCCAAAGGCCGTGCTCCCCGAGGTGGTAGCCGTGATCGCTGGTGAACACAACGATGGTGTTCGCCGCCAGACCGAGGCGGTCCAGGGCATCGAGCACCCTCCCGACCTGGGCATCCATGAAGGTGATGCTGGCGAAGTAGGCCTGGATGGCTTGGCGGCGCAGGTCGTCGGTCAGCAGTTCGTGTTCCTTTTTATGGCTGCCGAGGGCATGGGCGGGAAGATCCTTTATGTCTTGCTCGACGCCCTCGACGAGCGGCATTCGCTCCTTGGGGTAGCCCTCGAAATACGGCTTGGGGGCGACATAGGGTGTATGCGGACGGTAGAAGCCTACCGCCAAGAAAAACGGGCGGTCCTGGCGTCGAGCGCAGCGTTCGAGAACCCACTCCGCGTCGTCGGCGAGCATGCCGTCGGTATGGAGCCGATCATCGCGGGGCGACGCGTACCAACTGAGTGTTCCGCCGAAGCGGCCCGGGCGCAGGGAGAAGATATCCGGCTCTTCGAGCAGCCGGTCGCATCCGGCTGGGTTCAACTCCATCTCCCAGGATCCGGGATCGTCGTGCCCGTTGGTTCCGACGGAGGTCGGCACGTTGTAGTGGTAGAGTTTGCCGATGCGGCCGGCGAAGTAGCGTTGCAGGCGGAAGGCCTGCGGCAGGCTGATGTGACTGGGGATGGTTTGCCGGAAGATCTGCCCGTTTCCCAGGATGCCGCTGCTGTTGGGGTAGAGGCCCGTGAGCACTGAATTTCGGCTCGGACCGCAGAGCGGAAACTGGCAGTAGGCGCGATCGAAGCGGACGCCGCGATCTGCAAGTCGATCGATGTTGGGCGTTTTGACCAGCGGATGATCGTAACAACCGACAGAGTTGTTGAGGTCGTCGGAGATGATGAACAGGACGTTCGGCGGCGCGCCGTCCGCCGCGAAGGCCCATGCCGGCCAGGCGAGAAGGCACACCGTGCCGAGGATGCCGACGAGTGTTCGTGGAGAGTGGAAGCCGCCGCGGGGCGATGGGCGCACAAGAGGCCTGAGCATTGGAAATGGTCCTCCGCCCCCCTTGGTCAAACCGCCCGGCCGCGTGGCCGGACCGCGTGCCGCTGTGTTACTCATACTGACCGGTTTGCGACAACGAGCCGCGTCGGGCGAATCCCGCCCGCCGTTGCCGTTATCCGCGTTACGATCAAGGCAGGCAATCCACGTTTCCAGGATTCTCCGCGCCGCTGACACAGCCGATGAACCGAGTGATGTCCACCTTGTCCACGTCGCCGTCTTTGTCCAAGTCGGCCTTGGAGCAGCCCGTCGCCGCGCCGCCTCCCTGGCCGGTCAGGCAAACCTGCAGACGGCCGAAATCGTCGAGATCGACATCCCCATCGATATCGAGATCGCCCGGAATCAGGGGCGGCCCGACCTGGATCTGCTTGGTGAAGACCGGACCGAACCAGGTGAAGGACTCTCTCAGCATGCGCCAGTTGGTGGTGTAGACATCCGGCTCGGTTGGAGCGGTCATGGTGAAGTTGAAGGTGTAGGTCTGTGCGGTGTCGACCTCTCCGGTGATGTAGAGCCGGTTGGACGGGTAGAAGGGATCACTACCTTCCGGGACGCCGAGCCGGATCTGCCGGGCCTCCGTCCAGAGCACTCCGCGGTTACGGAAGGTGATGCTGACGTCGTAGTCCTGCCCGGGGTCCATCTCCGCGGGGATGGTGTCGCTGACGTACTCGGCGGTGTAGAGATCGTAGGTGGGGCTGACGCCCAGGTAATCGCATACTCCCTTGTAGGCTCCCCACATGGTCAAAGACTGGAAGAATCTGTCTCGCAGGTAGAGAGCGTCGCGATCGCAGGAATCGTGGAATCCGAGCTCAATCAGAATGGCCGCCCGCTCGGGGAGGCGTGCCTCGGCATAGGCACCGTTGGAGTTTTTGGCTCCGCGATTGCTCCAAAGGGCGTCTCCGTAGTGCGTTCGGATGAGGTTGACCATGTTGGTATTGACCGCCAGAGCGAGGTCGTAACTGATGGCGCCCCACTCCGCGTGCTCCGTGCCATTGTCATAGAAGGTTTCGGTACCGTTGGGGCAGCTCGTGCCGAAGCAGTCACCGGCCAGAGCGTTGGTGTGCACGGAGATATACAGATCGGTGTCGTCGTAGTTGGACGCGTACGGCCGCGAGCGGAGGCTGTCGGTCCCGTCGCTCTCGCCCGACCCCAGCGTGCAATCTCCGGACACGGGCGAGTACACGGAACACGGATACCCGGTCTCCTGGAGCCAGTAGGAGCTTGACATGTACCACCAGGGGTTACCCGTGGAATGGTTGCCGTAGTTGTAGTCGAGGCAACGGCAATTCTTGAGTGTGGCCCCATCCTGGGCAAGAAAGCCGGCGAGTTGAACAACGAGATCGATGTTGTGCAGATCCTCACGGGTGAGCGGCGAGCAGGTGATCGGCCGCTCGTAGCCCCAGGAGGATCCCCCCCCAGACGAGGCCGTGCCCCGGCGAGAGGGTAATCTTCCGGCCGGTCAGGGCGCTGCCGGCAGCGCCGGCGGGAATGGGCAGGAGCTCGCCCTTGAGATGGGCGTCCGGGCCGGGAGCGACCGGCTTGCTCACAGGCAGATAAGCGGAGAGCTGCTTCTGGGCGGCGGTCAACTTGATGCTGCCGCTGACCTCCTGGGCCGCGAGCGTGGCCCGCACCTGCCGAAAGATGCTCTCCAGCCGCAGGTCGTCCAAGCCGCCGACAACCTCCATCGAGAACTCAACGGTAACGTCGTCGCCGACGATCTGCACCTGGGCAATCCGCGTGCCCGCGGGAATGGCTGATTGCAGACCACCGGCCTCTTCGACGGCGGTCGGCCCCGCGACCAAGGCATGCAGACTCCCGGCTAACGGATCAGCGTCCGAGGCAAGGTCACGGGCCACGCCATAGAGTTGGCCGTCGGCCCAGAAAAACACGCGTACGGTCTGAACCTCGGCCATGGCCGGGAGCACGAGCACGGACGCAAACACGACGATCGACCGCAAAATGGTTTTCGACATGGCTGCTTTCCCACCAGAGAGCGATACGGCTTGAAACCTCTCCCCGGGCCTGTCCCGGTTCAGCCTCATGTCAGCTCAGCTTAGAGAGTTGCGCTCATGGTCATTTTACCGCGATGAACCGCCCGAGGCAATCCCTTTGCGGAGGCCTTCGAATGGGTTCTGGTTGTGCTCCGCACATCAACCGGGGGTTGTCATTCCCGGCTCACTTGCTCACACTGAGTGGACGACGAGGGTGTTGAGGCCTCCGGGCGTGCCTAGCGGTCGGCCGGCGAGGACCACGATCTTATCGCCCTTCTTTGCCCAGTTCAGGGCCCGGACGCGCGGACCGGCCATGCGGAGCACATCGCGGGTGTGCTTAGGCTTCTTGGTTTGCTCCGCGTGGACGCCGTAAAATAGACAGGCTTGCTGCATCACCCGCCGGCTCGGCGTCAGAGCCAAGATGGGCACCTCGAGGCGCATCTTGCCCAGCAGCCTTGCGGTGGTACCCGCCACGGTGAAGACCACCACCGCCTTGATCCGATCGGTGTGAACGATGTGATGGACGGCTTTGATCATGGCCTCCGCCGTCCCGGCGAGTTCCAGTTCGCTGTGCTGAACACAATCCTCATGCTCATCGCTCAGATAGTGCTCCACCCGGGCGCAGACCGCGTTCATCATCTTGACCGCTTCGACCGGATACTTGCCCACGGCGGTCTCGCCGGAGAGCATCGCCGCATCCGCTCCTTCGAAGACCGCGTTGGCCACGTCGCTGACCTCGGCGCGTGTGGGGCTGGCGTTTTCGATCATGCTCTCGAACATCTGGGTGGCCACGATGCAGCACTTGCCCAGCCGCTGGCAGAGAGCTACTAAACGCTTCTGCACGACGGGCACCTCGGGCAGGTCCATCTCCACGCCCATGTCGCCGCGAGCGACCAGCACCGCGTCGGTCGCCTCGACGATGGCCTCGATGTTCTTCAGTGCCTGGGGTTTCTCGATCTTAGCGACGATCTGGGCCGTGCTGCCGCCGGCTTCAAGGATCTTGCGGAGTTCATCTATCTCGCGGGCCTGCTGCACGAAGGACAAAGCGACATAATCGATGTCCTGCCCGACGATCCACTCCACGTCGCGGCGGTCTTTCTCCGTCAAAGCGGGCACCAGGTCCGACAGGTCGGTCTCCGGCAGGTTCACGCCCTTGGAACTCTTCAGATGCCCGCCGACGAGCACCCGACAGACGATCTGCTTGGGTGGGCGAGCGCGGACGACTTCGAGGCGGATGCGGCCGTCGTCCATGCTCAGGCGTTCGCCTTTCTTCGCCTTGTCGATCAACTCAGGCAGAGTGGTGCTGATTCGCTGGGCGGTCCCTTCGATCGGATCGCGCTGAATGACCAGCTCGCTACCGGGGGCCAGGACCACCGCCCCGCCGGCCACCCGGCCCACTCGGATCTTGGGGCCGCACAGGTCGGCCATCACCGCCAGCGGCCGTTTGATCGCTCGGGAGGCTGCCCGTACATTCTTGAGCGTGCGGGCGTGCTCCTCGATCGAGCCGTGCGAGAAGTTGAGGCGGAAGACATCCACGCCGGCCTCGGCCAGGGCGATGATCGCCTCGCGTTCACGGCTTGCGGGCCCCAACGTCGCAACGATTTTGGTCTTGATCAGCATGGTGTTTTCTCCAGCGGACCTTCTTGCAGCCCGCGTCGAGCATTCTCCGTAGAGGGTATCGCTTGAGGAACCGACACACCTGCAAGTCTGCGACGAAGAGGACAACCCACGATCGCATCACATGACAGGCCCGCCGATTCAGTGACACGACGGGCTCATCGAGGCTCATCTCCTCCGTCCTGGCTCAGTTCACACCGCCAGCCTCTTGGCCAAGGACGATCCCGTGATCCAGCCCGACCGCACCGCGGAGCCGCTCATCGCCCTGAGGGTGACGCGGTAATCTCGTAGCGGGCTCGGACCTCCGGGCTCTCATGATAGCCGAGGCGGATGGCCTTGGCCCGCAATGCAGCGCTGTTCTCGATGATGATTGGCCGGCTGTACAGGTGCCAGTGAGCCTTATCGCCTGTTTCGGTGGTGTAGGCGATCGAGGCTCCTTCGGTCTCGCATTGCAGCGTGACCTCGATACGAGGGGAGAAATCGCCACCCTGGGGCACGATGCGCGGGGGCGCGGTCGTCGACCACTGCCCGCCCGGGCGGACGCGCTCGTTGAGTTCCTCCTCCGGGATCAGTCCCAGGTCGTTTGTCTCGGCCATCCAGTCTGCGAGCACCCGTCGCATGCGCGTCAGCACCTCGCCGTGCTCGGGGCGGGCGGCGAGATTGTTGATCTCGTGCGGGTCGACGGTGATATCGTACAACTCCTCGGGCGGTTTCTCGGGCAGGAAGAACAGCCGTTGCGGCCCGAGCAGCTCGCCGGCCTTATTGAGCCGCCGCAGTTCCTGCATGGTCGGCATCTTCTCCATGTAGTCGATGTACTGGGCATAGGGCCGACCGGGCTTGAAGTTGCGGAGGTACTTGTAGCGTTTGTCCCGCACCGCGCGGATCACGTCATAGGTCTCGTCCATGCGGTCGCGGGCGGCAAAGACGTACTCGCGCGGCTCGGCTTTCTGCTTGCCGAGGAAGGGTCGGCCCCGCATGTGCGCAGGCACCTCGACCCCTGCCAGCGAGAGCACCGTCGGCCCCAGGTCGACGAAGCTGACCAGTTCGTCGCTGGTCGTGCCGGCCTGTGCCCCGTCGGGCCAGCGGATAATCATCGGCACGTGCAGGCCTGAGTCATAAAGCCACCGTTTGGCCCGCGGCAGGCCCCTGCCGTGATCGCTGTAGAAGAAGACGATCGTGCTGTCCGCCAAGCCATCCTCATCGAGTTGCTTGAGCAGATCCGCCACTTGCAGATCCATCGCGGTGATGAGGTCACAGTAACGTGCCCAGTCGTTGCGGACGATCGGCGTATCGGGGTAATACGGCGGCAGCACCGCTTCGAGTGGATCATGCCGATCTTCGGGCCTGACGCGGGCCATGTGCCGGGCGATCTCCTCAGGCGTACAGCGAATCTGGCTCTCGTGGGTAACGGTCAGATTGAAGACGGCAAAGAAAGGCTGGCCGGGTCGGCGATTGCGCCAGTGAGCTTTGCGGCTGGACTCATCCCACGCGGTGATCGGCGCGTCGAAGTTGTAGTCGGTCTTGACGTTGTTCGTGCAGTAGTAGCCGGCCGCGCGGAGATACTCGGGGAAGCATTTGACATCAGCTGGCGGGACGCCCTTACAGCGCATGTGGTGCGTGCCGATCGTCGTCGGATACATGCCGGTGATGATCGCCGACCGGCTCGGGGCGCAGACCCCGGCGATGGAAAACACACGCGTATAACGGACGCCCTGCTTGGCAAAGGCGTCGAGATTCGGAGTGCGAGCGTACGCGTCGCCATAGCAGCCCAGGTCCGGGCTGATGTCCTCGCAGGTGATCCAGAGAATGTTGGGGCGGGCCACCTCTATCGCATGGAGCGACGGAGTGCCAATCGCTCCCGCCATCCACACGGCGGCCAAGACAACGACCGAGGCGGCAGATGGCGCTGATCGTCTCATGGTCGTGCCTCCAATGCGTGGACGTTGTGCCGCAGACGGCGTGATCGCGGGTCGGCGGCATCCCGATAGCGGACACATTGTAGCAGAAGTGTGGAGTCCTGCGTATTCACCGTCGGCTCATGGGTCGTGACGCTTTCACTCGTGTGGAGCTTGCACTATCCTGCCGGTTCATCCGCGGACGAGGAAGCCCTGCATTGTGACGGAGAGCGGCTTCGGTTCGTTCGCATGAGAAGGAGAGCCAGGACATGGGCAAAGACCGCGGCCGCGCCAAGAAGATCGGGCATATCGTGTCCCACACCCACTGGGACCGCGAATGGCGGTACCCCATCTGGGAAACGCGGATGATGCTCGTGGGCCTGGTGGACGAGCTGATCGAGGTGCTGGAGCGCGGCGACTATCCCGGCTTCCTCATGGACGGGCAATGTTCGCCCATTCTGGACTATCTGGAGATGCGCCCACAGAATCGCGAGCGGGTGACCGCCCTGGTATCGGCGGGTAAGCTGTCCATCGGCCCGTGGTACACCCTGCCGGACGAGTACCCGGTCGACGGCGAGGCCATGGTCCGCAACCTGCTCTGGGGCCGCCGGCTCAGCGAGCAGCTTGGCGGATGCATGAACATCGGGTACACCCCGTTCGGCTGGGGGCAGACGGCCCAGCTCGCGCAGATGTATGCCGGCTTCGGGATGGACGTTGCCCTGATCGGCAAGCGGGTGAGCAAGGATCGGGCCCCGCAGGCGGAGTTCTGCTGGCGCGGCCCGGATGGGACGGAGCTGCTGGCCACGCGGTTCGGCGAATGGGGCCGGCAGAACTTCTACTTCTATATTCATCTCTCCGCCCTCTTCGGCGTCGATCACCTCGGTCCCGGCTGGCGGTACACGTGGAACCAGGGCGGCACCACGTATCACCGCGCCAACCACGAGCAGTACGAGCAGGACCACTTCCGACTGGACGCCCCGACCGCCTGGCACCCCGACTACATCACCCCCGAGGTAATCGAGAAGGCCTGGCGGACGATGGATGAAAGTGTCCTGCCGGACGACCGGCTGATGATGAACGGCTGCGACTACACCGCCAGCCAGCCGATGTTCAAGGAGATGCTGGCGCGCATCAAGAAGGTTGATGCCGACCCGGATCGGGACTGGGTCCATACCACGCTGCCGGCTTACGTGGACCTGATGCGCCGCAAGATCGACCGGGCCAAGCTGCGGGTGGTCGAGGGCGAGCTGCGCGACGGGCCGGCCGGAGCCGTCACCGGCAATGCCCTGACCACGCGACTGCACCTCAAGCGACTCAACAAGAAGGCTCAGAACCTGCTGATCCGCTTCGCCGAGCCGTTGAGTGTGCTTGCCCGGCTGCACGGGGCGGCCTGGCCGGGCGAATTCCTGCGGGTCGCATGGGATAACCTGCTGACCTCGCATCCGCACGATTCGATCAACGGTGTGACCCAGGACAAGACGACCGACGACGTCACCGCCCGGCTCAATCAGGTGATGGATCTCTCCCAATCGCTGGGCAACCGGGCGATGCAGGAGTTCATCAGCCGGATCGACCGCGACGGCTTTGCCGACGACGACGTGCTGCTTGTGGCGTTCAACCCGTTGCCCTACCCGCGGCGAGAGGTCGTGCGGGCGTGGGTCGATCTGACCGCCCCGGGCGACTGTCTGGCCTTCTGGCCGCTGGAGAGCATCGAGCTGCTCATGCACGACGCCGACGGCCGGCCGCTGGGCACGCAATGCCAGAGCAAGACGCAGCACATCGTCAGCGTGGCCGAGCTGCACACTCGGGCGTTCCCGTTCCCGATCGAGCGGCACCAGGTGTACTTCGACACCGGCGAGATCCCCGCCGGCGGGTACAAGGTCTTCCGTGCCGGCCGACGGCGAGGGCCCGCGGGCGTGCCCTGGGCCGGGTGCGAGGAGCGTACCGGCACGCTGTTGGCCGCCCCCAACGTGCTGGAGAATGAGTACCTCCGTGTGATGGTCAACCCGAACGGCACGTTTGACTTGACAGACAAGGAACGCCACCGCACTTACGCAGGCCTGAACTACTACGAGGATCGCGGCGAACATGGCGATTACTGGGCCAATCGCCGCCCGATGTTCAACCAGGTGCATGTCAGCCAGGGCTGTGCGGCACGGATCTGGAGCGAATCGACCGGGCCGCTGCACGGCACGCTGGTCAGTGAGGTGACCATGCGGTTGCCGACCCGCGGCCTCAAGGAAGAGCAGCGGCGCGGCGACGGCTTGGCGGACCTGACCATCCGCACGGCCATCACGCTGCGGGCGGGCAGCCGGCAGGTCGACGTCGAGGTCGAGTTCGAGAATCGCCACGAGGACCACTTCCTGCGGGCGATGTTCCCGACGGGGCTGAGCGCGGCCGACCACGCCGACGCTGGCGGGCATTTCATCGTCGATCGACGTCCGATCCGCCCGCAGGGGCCTGCTGAGGAAAGTGTCTGGCCCGACATGGCCACACTGCCGCACAACAACTTCGTCGACGTCAGCGATGGCGAATGTGGGTTGGCGTTCCTCAACGACAGCCTCACCGAGTACGAGGTCGGCGATACGCCGGAGCGGGTGGTCGCGCTCTCGCTGTTGCGGAGCGTGCGCAACTGGGTGTGCACGGAAATGCGCTGCGGCTCGGAATGGCCGACGCAAAAGGGCGGACAATGCATGGGGAAGCATCACATCCGCTACGCCCTGCTGCCGCACGGTGGAAGATGGGACGAAGCCGGCGTGGCCCCGGCTGCCGAGCGGTTCAATGTGCCTCTGCGGCTGGTGCAGACCCGCACCGGCCCCGGCACGCTGCCCGCGGGCCAGGCCTCGTTGTTCGCGATCGACAATCAACTGCTGCGCTTCAGCGCCCTCAAGAGAACCGAGGACCGCGAGACGGTCATCGTGCGGCTGTACAACCCGACCCACAAGCCGCAACAGGGCCGCCTGCGCTTCCTGGCTCCCATGGCTCGCGCCTGGCTGACCGACCTCAACGAAGAGCGGATCAGCGAGATCGCACTGGCCGACGACGGAACCATCCCCGTCACCGCCGCCCCGTACAAAATCGTCACCATCGAGCTGGAGCCGAGAAAGTGAGCAGAGCAACAAACGAGCCCGGGATGACAATCCCCGGTTTATGTCTGACGGCGTATGTGCCCGGAATAACCATCCGCGGTTCACGCGCGGCAGCGAGCAACGCACCGTCTGAATCACACGCCCCGGCTCGCCTCTTCGCGGCCCGGCAAACGGAGTACTCATGGCAGTTCTCGTGAACATCCCTGGTCTGGGACCGATGCCCGATGACGGCGGACTGGTTCCACTAACCGCCTCCAGCGACGGCCGATTTCACACTAACCGCGACGGCGTCGTCTCCATCACCGCCACCGGCGATCGCAAGGTCGAGTTCGTCGCCTTTGTCGATCACAGCCTGGCCTGCGTCCGCTCAGCCATGGGTTACCCCGCCTGGTACCCCGTGCACCCCGTACGTGTCGACCGGCCGGTCAAGGCCGTGCTGATGGACCTCGACGGCACCAGCGTTCGCAGCGAGGAGTTCTGGGTCTGGATCATCGAGCTGACCACCGCCAGCCTGCTCGGCGATGCCAGCTTCAAGCTCGATCCCGCCGATCTGCCCTACGTCTCCGGGCACAGCGTGTCCGAGCACCTGCAATACTGCATCCGCAAGTACTGCCCGGGCCGCAGCGTGGAGGAGGCCCGTAGCTACTACTTCGAGCACACCGACCGCGAGATGCGGGCCATTCTCGACGGCCGCGGCCGAGCCAACGCCTTCACTCCCACCCCCGGGCTCAAGGCGTTTCTGCTCGCCCTCAAAGAGCGGGGCATCCGCATCGGCCTGGTGACCTCGGGCCTCTACGAGAAGGCCTGGCCCGAGATCGTCTCCGCGTTCCGCACACTGGATCTGGGCGACCCGCGCGACTTCTACGACGCGATCGTCACGGCCGGCTTCGCCATCCGCAAGGGTCAGGCGGGTACGCTCGGCGAACTATCGCCCAAGCCGCACCCCTGGCTTTACGCGGAAACCTGCCGCGTCGGCCTCGGGATCGATTTCAGCGATCGCCACCACGTCATCGGCATCGAGGATAGCGGCGCTGGGGTATGCTCGATCCGCCTCGCGGGCTTCGCCACCATCGGCGTGGCCGGCGGCAACATCATCGAAAGCGGCACCCGGCCCCTGTGCGACCACTACTGCCACGACTTCGACGAGATTCTGGGCGTCATCGCGGCATCCGAAGGGAGTGTACCAGCAGGTTAATCATTCAAGAGCTCAAGCGGAATCGAGCCAAGAAGTGGTGAACCACAAAGACACCAAGGCGCAAAGATAGGGAGCCGATCCTGGCAGTCAGGTGGAGGATTGAACGACATGATCTTCTTGGTGTCTTTGTGTCTTCGTGGTCAATCCACATCACACAAGCGACCACAGGAGGTTTCAATCAGTGAGCAAGTTCCACTCAGCACAGCCCATCCCGGATGACGTGAATGCTGTCGCGAAGATCGTCGTGGACGCGGCTTTCCGGGTTCATTCGACACTCGGCCCCGGCCTGCTGGAAAAAGTCTACGAGACATGCCTTGCCTACGAGCTTCGGAAGCGGGGCCTGACGGTCCATACACAGGTTGAGTTGCCCGTGATCTACGATGGCGTGCATCTCGATGCGGGTATGCGAATCGACATGATCGTTGCCGAGAATCTCCTGATTGAGTTGAAGGCGGTCGAAATGATCCTGCCGGTGCACAAGGCCCAGCTCCTGACCTACCTGAAGCTGACTGGACACCGGCTCGGGCTGCTAATTAACTTTAACGTGCCCATCATCAGGGATGGCATCGACCGACTCGCGTTGTGAACGGTATGAGATGAACCACCAAGACACAAAGACACAAAAACAGCCCGCCATCGCTGGTCATCGGATACAAGGTCAGCCATCGTGATCTTCTTTGTGTCTTCGTGTCTTTGTGGTTCAAACTCCTTCGGAGCGAGCACAGTCAGTGACGAGGATGCGTAATGACTCACAAATCGTTTGACGTGGCCGCGGCGGGCCATATTTGTCTCGACATCATTCCCAAGTTCCGCGACACCGGCGCGCGGGCGATCGGGGAGATCCTGACACCGGGCAAGCTGGTCAACGTCGGACCGGTCGCGACCTGCACCGGCGGGCCGGTCTCCAACACCGGGATCGGGCTGCACAAGCTCGGCATGAGCGTACGTTTCATGACCAAGGTCGGCGACGACGCGTTCGGCGCGGCGGTCACCGAACGGCTGGCCGCCCTGGCCGCTACCGAAGGCGTCAAAGTCGAGAAGGGCGGGCACACCTCCTACACGGTGGCCCTCGCCCCACCGGGCATCGATCGCATCTTCCTGCATCATCCGGGCACCAACGACACGTTCGACAGCCGCGACGTGGACTACGCCCTGGTGGGCCGGGCGCGGCATTTTCACCTCGGCTACCCGCCGCTGATGAAGACCTTGTTCGCCAACGAAGGCGATGAGTTGGCGGCCATCTTCCGGCAGGCCCAACAGGCTGGGGCCACCACCTCGCTGGATATGTCCCTGCCCGACCCCGATTCCGAATCCGGCCGAGCCCCCTGGGACCGCATCCTTCGCAAGACCCTGCCGCATGTGAACATCTTCCTGCCGAGCATCGAGGAGGCCGTATTCATGACCCAGCCTGAGCGGCTCCGGCAAATGAAGGCCGAGCACGGCGGCGGGGAGTTGATCGACTACTTCGACGCCGCCGACTACAGCGAGCTGTCTGATCGGTTCCTGGCTTACGGCAGCAAGGTCGTCGCTCTCAAATCCGGACACCGCGGGTTTTACGTCCGCACCGGCAATGCGACGGACCTCGCCGGCATGGGGCGTGCTCGACCGGGCGACATGACCAACTGGGCCGACCGCGAGTTATGGTGCCCCGCCTATCACGTCGATCCGATCGCCAGCGCGACGGGTTCGGGCGACTCGTCGATTGCCGGCTTCCTGGCCGCGTTCCTCCGCGGCGAGACCATCGAACGCACGCTCAAGTATGCCAACACCGTCGGCAGCCTGAATCTCACCGAGCTGGACGCCTTGAGCGGGCTGAAGGATTGGCCGGAAACCACCCGGCTCATGGAAGACCGCTCGCGACCGCTGAACCGCTTCGCGATGACCGCCCCCGGCTGGCGGTTCGACGAAAGCCTGCTGATGTGGGTGAAACGCTGAGAACCTGACGCCCTGCACCGGCGAGAGCATCCACGCGATCATCCGCGAGAACGCCGGCGAGCCGCCGGGTTTATCCCGGCGCTTTTCGCGAGAACGCCATGGGCACAGCCCGGCGCTTTTCGCGAGAAAGGCGGGGATAAACCCCGCCGCTCGCACGTGGGCTCGCAACCGCGGTTTCACGCTTGGGGCCCGTTCACGCCCCCTCGTCATTCAGCCCTTAGTGCTCATCACTGAGCACTCATCACTCATTCCGCACCGGCAGTGCCAGCGGCAACGTGAACTCGCTGTCCTCGTCAGTCTCGAACTGATCGAGCGTCGGCGAGTAGGTACGCACCCGGATCACCCCCTCGGCCGGCTCGAAACGCATGATCCGCAACCATCCATCGCCGCCGTGGGAGCGTTTCTGATAATCGGCCAGGACCTCGAGCACCTGCCCGCCGGCGTCGTTGATCGAGATCTGGCGGTACTCCACCGTTCGCCCTTCGTGCCCGCAGAGCACCATGAAGATCTGCGGGTTCACGCGGATCAACTTGTCGAACACCTCCTCGCCTGAGTTGCCGCCCTTGCGAAACCCGCGGCGCGGTTTTCGACCGATGCCTTCCCGCCCGCGCAGATAGATATGCGTCGAGACGATCGCCGCCCGGTCCGGATGCCTCCGCAGCACATCCGTCGCCCAGGCGATGGCTTCGTCGGGGATGTCGCCCTCCAGGTGCAGGAATATGAAATCGCTGCCGCCGGCCCGGAACAACTGATACGAGTTCAGCCCGTTGGCCGACGCCCCGCCGAACCACGCGTACTTCTGGAATCGTTGCGGGCCAAAGTGACGGACGAATGTCTCCGCGACTCCGTTAGCGTCGCCGGACTGGTCGTAATCATGATTGCCGATGGCCACCGCCCAGGGCACCACGCCGTCCAGCCTGGACATGGCTTCGTCGGCCACCGTCCACTGCGGCATATCCTTGGCTCCTTTATTGATGATGTCGCCGATGTGCGTCACAAAGACAATGTTCTCCTTGTGGACATTGCGGCAAATCCACTCCGTCTGGGCGTGAAACTGCGCCGGGTGGGCTTCGCTGTACTTCTGCGTGTCCGGCAACATGACGATCGCGAACGGCCCCTCGTCCGGCCGCGTGCAACCCCAAGCCGACACCGCCAGTAGCAGACACGCATGGAGCCAGAACTTCATCGTCTTCATCTGCCGTGGTCCTCCATCTCTTCGGATGCCTGTCGACTTCCAAGTCCGGCCGCCACGAAGCGGCGATCATATGCTACCGCTGATCGACATCGACTTCCGGGGACGTTGGAGCGGTCACCCGGGCGATCGCCTGGTTGGCCAGCGTGCCGATGATCCCGATCACGATCAACGCGACCACGATCCCGCCGACCCAGAACCACGTCTGCCCCCTGTTGGAGAAATCGAGCTCGGAGAGCTGGGCGCCGATGAGGGCGGCAATGATGGTTCGCGGAGCCAATCCGATTAGTGTGCCGAGCCCGTAGGCCACCGGGTGCACCCGGGTAGCCGCGAGTACCAAATTGGTCATGGCGAACGGCGAGTTCGGCGGAATGCGAAGCAGCGTGATGATCAGTAGCGTCTTCCAGAAGCTACCGCCGATGAGCGCATCACATACCGCCTTCCACTTGGGCTGCTCTCCGATGAGCCGGACAACACGATCACCGGCGGCCCGGCGAGCCACCAGATAGGCGAGCAACGACCCGACGACAATACCCGTCATGGCCGCTGTCGAACCAGCCAGCCGCCCGAACGCCCACCCCCCCATCACCGACTGCGCGTAGGTCGGCAGCAGCGCCAGGCCTGCGCACACCGCGAAGCCGACCACATAGATCGCCAGACCCAGATCGCCCTGGGATTGCAGCCAATGCCCGGTCCACTTCAACGAGCCCAGCAAAACGAGACCGCTGATGGCCGGCATCGTCGCCGCGACCACCGCCAACGGCCCCACCGGGCCAAGCCGGCGCAAAATCACCCTCAGGGCCAGGCTGTCCGACCCGGCAATCGCCGGACTATCCGCCTCCGCACCCGAAAGAGGCGGAACACCATCGCATGAGTTCTGCGAGGGATCGGGATCACTCAAAGACGAACCAGGGCTGTCCGTTGCGAGAGGCTTCGACTTATCAGGGATGGTTTCCATAGCATGCGGTTCGGCGTGGCAGCCCTATCTGGCTCTTTCTGGTAGCGGTCGCCCCCCGCGGCGGCCGGCGTCTGACAACCCATCACCGCCCGGAGACCACCGGCATCTGAGGTCCCATCGCCACCCAGCGGCCGCCAAGGGCGGCGGCCGGCGTCTGACAACCCATCACCGCCCGGAGACCACCGGCATCTGAGGTCCCATCGCCACCCAGCGGCCGCCAGAGGCG
>Ga0123329_1000481_pt1 | contig 41561 bp, 29 predicted proteins | sample BioC12SIPDNA_FD_89703 | JGI IMG/M metagenome (GOLD analysis project Ga0123329, IMG submission 89703) | Anaerobic biogas reactor microbial communites from Washington, USA - Biogas_R1_B C12 SIP DNA | ecosystem: Engineered > Bioreactor > Anaerobic > Unclassified | place: Washington, USA | collected...
AGGTCGAAGCCTGCCCCGAGCGCCGGCGAACTGGACGTCGGCGTGATGTCCCACGTGGAGGGCGCCCCGACGCCGACGTTGGTCAGCAGGGGATCGGCCCAGCAACTGTTCGCGTCCTGGCCGGAGAGGCTCTGCCACTGGGCCAACGTGCGGTATCCGACACCGTCATGTACGGCGCGGCTCGCGTCGGGGCCGTAGATGATGTTGTTGTCCATGGTCAGCGAGCCGATGACCGCGAGTTTGACCTGCACGACATCGTAGGCCACGGTCCTCTTGAAGATGTTGTTGCGGATGTCGACGACGTCCGGGGTGCCGCCGATTTTGATGTTGCGCGTGCTGCCGACAAACGTGCAGTTCCAGATGCGGACGGTCTGGGTCGGGGTCACCTTGGAGTACCCCACATTGATGTTGGCGTTGGTGTGCTTGTCATCGAGAAAGGCGCAGTTATAGACGTCGAAGCTGGGCCCTTCGCTGGCGTAGATGGAGGCCGTGCCGCCGTCGCTGGATTGGTCGGAGTGGAACATGGAATTGCGGATGACAATGTTGCTCCACGTCGAGGCCATGCCGGAGGCCCGCAGGAAAATGGCGTTCTGGTGCGGCTTCTCGCCGAAGCCCTGCCAGTTAGGCCTGTCGAATTCCTTGTAGTCATAGAACAGGCAACCATCAATCAGGATGTCGGAGATGGCGGCGCCGGACCTGCGCGGGGCGATGTCGATGAGCCAGTTCATGTAGTTGTGGAACGAGCAGTCCTGCACGGTGATGCCGCTGATCGCCGTCGTGGCTTTGATGGACACGCCGACCTTCACTCTGGTGAAGTCGCAGTCGCCGATGAAGACGTCGCTGTTGTTCTGAAGCGAGACGCCGCACCCGCTGACACCGCCAATGCCGCTCATCGGCTGGATATTCTGCCACTGCCCGCACTCGGCAAACAGGCAGTCGTCAATGCTTATGGACGATCCGCCGCCGTGCAGCCGGATAGCGAAGCCGCTGGGCGGGTCGGTCACAGGGGTGGACGTCTGCCAGATGGGGTCGTCCTCGGCATAGCCGCCGATGTCGCGGAAACTGAAGCCCCGGATGTTGATATGGCTCCTGGCCGCCCCGGAGTCCGTGAAGCAGCGAGCCTCGTTGCTGACGACGGCGTTGTTGCCGGTGATCAGGCAACGCGAGCCATCGCCCCATGTGGTGCCGTCATAGGTCACGCGGGCGTCGGCCTCCCCGGATTTCAGGACAATGCCGCTCGCCGAGACCACGTAGGTGGAACCGCCGCGGAAGTAGAGGGTGTCCCCGCCGACGATGACGGTTGAAGCCGCCAGACCGGTGGCATTCGGGTCGCCGGGGCAGTGCTGCCAGGCGGTGGCCGGCGAGGTGCCGTCGTCGGCATCGTTGCCGCCTTCGAAGTCCACATAGTAGCCGGGAAGATACTGCGGGTCGGCGGTGACGGCCGACAGGGCATAGACATAGAGACGGTTGCCGCTGCCTGAAGCCGTGATCTGGATTTCCTCGACCACCTTCTCGCCATCCAGGGCGATCCCCTGGTTGCCTTCGGCGCCGGCGTCGGCGTCGAGCGTCCACATGTACCGGTTGGCGGTGGTATTCGTGGTGCTGTAGGCCGGCGAACCGGCATAACTGGAGTACTTGTCGGCCGTCCATCCGACAACCGGGGTCACCACTTGGTAACCATCGGTCCCGAAGGTGTTGACGTCCACGCCGTCGGCATCATCCCACGTGCCCTGGTAGCTGCCCGTGGCGCCGGCCGTGGCCAATGTGCCCCCGGCCGTATTCGACGCGACCGTGCGGCAGTCCTGCCAGACCGTGGTGAAGGTCTGCTCGCCCTGGTAACGGACGGCGATCACCGTGGCGTACGTGCCGGCACTCGTGCTGCGTTGTTGTGTGAAGAGCAGGTTCAAACTGGCATACTGGGCCTGCTGTTCGGCCTTCAGAGTAATCGTCTCCGTGGTCTCGCCGATGCAGAGCGTCTGGTACGTGAGGGCCGGCCCTGTTGAGCCGCCCGAGCCGGGCTCGGTCCAGGTGGTGCAGCCGTAGCGGTTGAAGTCCTCACCGGGCGCCATGCCCTTGCCGATTTCGAACTCGCCGACCAGGTAGTCGGCGGGGGCGCCGCCGGCGTAGCTTGAACCAAGGAATGTCTTCGCCTGCGCGGACAGGCCGATGCTGTGCTGTCCCATGGCCATCTTCACGGTACTGGTTCGAGCCGCTATGACATCTCCGGTGGCCGTGTCATGCGTCCGATACCAGCTGGCGAAGGAGATCTCCCCGCTCTCGACGAAGGCGTCGTAGTTCAGCACGCCGCAGTCGGCCATGTCAATCGCCACGACCTCGCCGGCCTGTGCCGGCGGCACCATGACGGACAGCGCAACAACAAACACCAGAAGAACGGTCCATTTCATGTCTACGCCTTTCAGCGGTGATGCTGTGACTGTTGACGCGGCAAGGCAAGGCCCCGATGGACTCGCACGCCGCGCGTTGCTTGCTCTGGACTGGGGCTTCGCGACAATGACACAACATGTTTCAGCGACGTGAGGCTCACGTGACAGAAAGCCATCCGCGGGTCCGCCACGGCCTGCGGGCCGCCTCCGGCCCTCAGGCAGGCGCCGACGTGCAGTCGGCCCGCGTGGCGTCATCGCAGTCGGGCAGTCTCTCAAGAAAGAGCCCTGCCACATCCTGGGACCCCGCTTCCCGCACGACTCGCGTCACAGACGCGTTGAACTTGAAGTGAAGTATGAAGGACCGACTCAGACAGGGCAACCCGCGAGCCCGGCAGGCTGGGATCGATAGTCGTGCAGCAGCCGGCGGGGCGTAAGCCATTGCTCGGCAATGCGATAGAATCGCCTGCGCCGTGGCCGCCGGCACATTGGAGAACTATGAAAACCCAGCACGGAGCATGCCCTCTGGTGACATTACGCCGGATGTGTCACAGATGGAAGGTACAGATGGGGTGGCAATGGGGGGGCACGTGACTTGCCCGTCGCGTGCCCCCCCTTCTCGTTCATCGTGCGCGGCCGATCAGTCGATCAGCGGCTTCACGGGATTGCGGCTGTCCTGGCAGTTGCCCGCCGCCAGCGTGTGCTCCAGGTCGCCGTTGGACGCCGCGTACTCGACCACCTGGCGGAACGTCACCACGTGGGTGTCCGGGTACTTGTCCTTGTTCCGCACCAGCACGTCCAGCAGGAACTCCTTGAGGATGGCGGCCTGGTTGCGGTGGGTCCACTTGCACGTGCTGTCGTCGGAGGTCTTGAAGCCCCAGTCGTGAAACGCGTTGACGGCCAGGATCGGGCGCCGCGGGTGGTTGTAGTGATAGTCGAGGTTCGCCTTCATCATGGCCGCGCCGTCGGCCACCGAGTAGTCGAACATTCCGGGATAGTCGCTGGCAATCGGTCGCGTGATCGTCGCATGCACCGGCGGCGCGTTGCCGTCGATGGCGCCCGTCGGGACCTGCCACATGCCGTTGACGAGGGTCGGCCACTGCTGCTCGTCCGGATGGCTTCCTCGGCCGAAACCGCGATACAGGAAGCGCTGTTTGGCCATGAGCTGGCGGCTGAAGTCCATGTCCACGGGTTCGCCTCGGCCGCCGCCGCCGCCCTTGTGAGAGAACGGGCGCGTGAACCCCACGATGTTGTCGCGGTACCACTGCGTGCATCCGTCGATCTGTTTGATCTGGTCTTCTTTCGGCAACGAGGTCCAGAACCGGCCGCCGGGATTGTGGTTCAGCGTGTGGTGGGCCACTTCGCTGCCCAGGTCGAAGAGTCGCTGGTAGATGAGCTTCTGCTTGACCGTGTCGCGGCTCTGCCAGTCGCCGGCGCACGGGGCCACCCACATCGTGTAGTTGACCTTGACGCCGTGGCCGGCCAGCGTCTCGACGATGTCCAGCATCGACTCGATGCCTTCGATGTTGGCACAATCGTCCACGCCGAGGACGATGAACTGCGGCGGTCGCTTGTTGCCGGGCGTCTTGAGGTCGGCTTCGGCGATCTGTGGAATCACCGCCGCCGGCGCGCTGAGATCGACGACGCGCTGCTTGCCGTCGATCTTGCCGAGGGCCTCCAGGGCGTCGCGGCGGATGCCCACGTCCTCGTGCCCGAGCATTTTCTCCAGGGGCTCCACGGCCGCCGCAGCCCCGATGGCCCCGAGGGCCTGGATGGCGTACCGCTTGTTGTTGACCCACTGGCTGTCGAGCATCTTGATGAGGCCGGGCACCGCGGCGGTCGACTTGACGGCCGCAGCCGCAAAGGCCGACGTCTGCTGCATGTGGTCGTCGCCGGCCAGACCCTGGAGGAGGAACGGCTCGCCGGAGGCGTCCTGGTACTTCATCGCCAGGATTTCGGCGGCGCGGTTGGCGATGAGCAGGTTGTAGATGTCCTTGCGGAACTGGGCGGCGTCGGCCCACTGGGGGTGGTCCCACGAGCCGTAGGTCAGCAGCCACTTGAGGACGTCCACGGCCTCGGGATCGGTCATGAACGGTCGATCCAGGACGCCGACGATGGACATCTGGTCCCAGACTTCCAGTTCGTTGTAGAGCCGCCCGTCGCGCATGGCGGCGAGGATTCCCTTCTGCGACGCGGGATCGCCGATGCGTCCCAGGGCGACGAAGGCCTCATACCGCAGATGCACGTCGTCGTGCCGGAGCGCCGCAACCAGCGCCGGCACCGCCCGTCGCGAGCGCAACTTGCCCAGCGCCGTGGCCGCCGTGCGACGGACCCATGGATCGTTGTCACTGAGCAGCGGCACAATGGCCGGGGCGTGCTTCTTCTGGCCGATGCGTTCGAGCCCGTAGACGGCCAGTCGCCGCACGATCGGGTCCTCGTCGGCCAAGGCCGCTCGCAGCGAGCCGGCGGAGGCCGGATCCTTGGCCAGGACCATTTGCGTGACGGCCTCCTGCCGCGCCGCCGCGTCGCCCTGGAGCGGGATGGCGGTCGAAGCAGTCGGCAGGCAACCGGCAGACGCAGCCAGCATCGCCAGGCACAGGACGGCGGCCACAAGGGACATGCGGTGTGTCATGAGCGGATCTCCTTGATTGGGGACGTTGGACGGCACGGTATTGTAACCGCGTCGGCCCGGGGTGGTAGCGAGATTTGTCGGACGGCACCGGCCATCGTGGGAAAGTGCAAGTGTCGGGGTGCATTGGCGTTTTGGGGAAGCAGGGGCAGGATGCCCATGCCACGGTGCGGCCCCCAAAACGTTAATGCACCCAAGTGTCGCGGGGCTTGACCTGGCGTCGGCGGTCGATTATGCTGCCTCGCCATGGATACGCCACGGCCGACCTGGGACCAGTATTTCATGCGGATCACGGGCGAGGTGGCCCAGCGGTCCACCTGCCTGCGGCGCCATGTCGGCGCCATTCTCGTGCTGGACAAGTACATTCTGGCCACGGGCTACAACGGCCCTCCGGCCGGCATCCCTCACTGTAGCGAGGTGGGTTGCCTTCGCGAGCAGATGAAGGTGCCCTCGGGCGAGCGGCACGAGCTGTGCCGCGGCCTGCACGCCGAACAGAACGCCATTCTGCAGGCGGCGCGTCACGGCACGCGCATCGACGGCGCGACGCTCTACGCCACGTGCCATCCCTGCTCGCTGTGCGCCAAGATGCTCATCAACGCCGGCATCAAGCGCGTCGTCATCCGCGACGACTACCCCGACCAGCTCGGCAAGGAGATGCTCCGGGCGGCCGGCATCCCGATCGACGTGGTCAGCCTGTAGCGCCCGGCGCGCCGCCAGAGCCAACACGGGGCGCACGTCACGTTTGTAGGCAGGCAACTGGCCTGGGAACCACGTCAACCGTAGGGGCACCTCGCTGCAAGTCCCGAGCCTCGTCGAGGGGCGAGCCGCCCTCCCGGGTGTCTGTCCCTCGCGGGTCGCTCGCGAGCGACCCCTACCTCGTTTCCCGCCACTGCCTAGCCACAAACATGACGTGCGTCCGCTGACACGTCCCACGACCGATTTTTCGCTTCCTTTGTGCCACCCGTGGTACAATACCGGAATCGCTGCCCCGCGCAGCGGTGTGTCATTGGGGTCGCGCTGGGTCGAGGGGGGTCTGTAACAAAGGAGTGTTGTATCATGAACAGGCTGTTGAGGGGTGTCGTGGTGGCGGCCGGGTGCGTGGCGCTGGCGGCCATGGCGGCCGCGGCGGAGAAGTCGGGCAAGGCCGCCAAGGACGACGGCCAGGGCGAGGCCAAGCCGTGCTGCAAGGCCCTGTGCCGTTCGACGATCAACAAGCTGGACCAGGCGTCGCGCGGCATCGAGAAGGCCGCGACCGAGCAGACCAAGAAGGCTGCCGATGCGGATCTGGAACGGGCCGCCAAGAGCGTCGAGAAACTGAGCGAGGAACTGGAAGCCAAGACCAAGGCGCCGCGCCGCAGCGACAAGGACGGCGCACGGCCGCAGGGCCCACAGACGCCGCCCTGCTGTCAGAAGATCTGCAAACGGTGCGTGTCGTCGCTGGGCCAGGTCAGCCGCGCAATCGCGTCGGCCACCAAGGCCGAGTCGCTCGACGACGCCAAGCCGCAGATCGCCAAGGCCGCCGAGGCCCTGGCCGAGCTGAAGACGGAGCTGTCGAGCATCGTCCAGCCCCCGGCCGAGGACCAGGCCAAGGACAAGGCCGACGCGGATCGGGGCAAGGACGAGGCCAAGGCCAAACCCAAGGCCAAGGACAAGGCCAAGGACAAGGCCAAAGACAAAGGCAAGGACAAAGGCAAGGAGTGAGGCGGGCACACAGGCCCCCCTCTCACCGCGCCAACCGTAGGGGCGGTAAGGGTCGAACGGAGAAGACCCTCCGAATTCGCAACGTCTTCTCCGCGCGCCACCCTCACCAGGCCCTTCGGGCCACCCTCTCCCCTCAAGGGGCCAACAACCCCTTCCCATTCCAAGCGGCGAATCCCTCTCCCTGCTTGCAGGGAGAGGTGCCCCGAGCTTTCAGCGAGGGGCGGTGAGGGTCGAACGAGGCATACCCTCCGACGTGTGGCGCGTCGCCGCCTCACTCGTGGGCCTGGGCTCGCTGGCGGAGGCCCAGGTTGAGGATGCGCTGGAGAAGCTTCGCGTACGGCAGGCCTGCGGCGTGGGCCGAGTCCGCGAAATCCTCCCCGAGGGCCAGTTGCGGGTTGTGGTTGCACTCGAGCAGGTACATGTCGCCTTCGGCCGACTGGCGGAGATCCATGCGGGCGTAGCCGCTCTGGTCCAGGGCCCGGTAGGCGCGTTTGCACATCCGCAGGAGGTGGACCCGTTGCGGCTCGGAGAGGTCCCGTGCCTCACCCGTCGTCACGCCGCGCGACTTCTGGTACTGGGCGTCCCACTTGACCCTGGCCGTGGCGATGTTCGGCACGTTGTCGGGCAGGTTCTCGAACGTCAGTTCCCACACCGGCAGCGTCTCCAGGCGCCGGTTGCCCAGGACGCCCACGTAGAACTCGCGGCCCTCGATGTACTGCTCGGCCACGGCATCGGTGCCGAGCTGCGCGTGAACCATCTCGACGCGCTGGCGGAGTTGCTCGTCGTCGCGGACGATGGAGGCCTGGGAGATGCCGACCGACCCGTGCTCGGTGGCCGACTTGACCAGCAGCGGGAACGACAGCCGCCGCGGCCGACGAATGCGGCGGTCGCGTTCGAACAGGGCGAAGTCGGGCACCCGCACGCGGTGGGAGCGGAGAATCCGGTTCGCCAGGGCCTTGCTGTGGGACAGGATCATGCCGCGCGGGTTGCAGCCGGTGTAGGGTTGGCCGATGAGGTCCAGGTACGCCGGCACGTAGGGCGCGTATGTGCGGGAGCCGCGAAACTCCTCCAACAGGTTGAACACAATGTCGGGCCTGCGTTCGTCGAGGGCGCGGCGGACGGGCTCGAGGTCGTCGCCGGCTCCGACGGGCCACGCCTCGTGCCCCATCGCGCGCAGCGACGTCAGCACGTCGTACTCGGTCCGCCACGGGGCCGCGGTCTTGGCCGCCTCGCTCTCGGCCTTCTCGGGCGGCACGAGGGCCTCGTGCATCAGCACCGCCACGCGCAGTGTCTTCATAGCGCCACCTGGTAATGGCCTCGCTGAAGGAAACTCATCGTCTGGATCGTCAGCAGCACGGCCAGCTCCAGCATCGTGCGTCCCTTGGGCCGACGGACCCGGAGGCCCATCTCCCGCGACCGCGCGATCATCTCCTTCAGCACCTGGTCGATCGTGTACTCGTACTGCCCGGTCCACTGGGCCACGAGCGTCCGCAGAACCGGCCCCACGCGGCGCAGAAACGCCGCGGCGGTCTCCTGGTCGGCGTGCTCGCGGCCGGCCGCGAACAGCCGCCTCAGGTCGCGCACGTAGAAGTCCGGGAACTCGCGGCCGTAGCGGGCGCGTTTGCGGCGGTAGTGGTCGCGCAGCGTCGTCGGCAGCGCCCCGAGCGGCTGCACGCGGCGGCGCGACCGGTTCGGCGGCCTCTGTCCTGCGATCTCGTGCATCAGTTCGTCCACGTACTGGAGCTTCTTCAGCGCCGGCCAGCCCTCGTACCGCTCGCGCCACTGCGACCCCGGCGTCAGCCACACCGCGAACGTCTCCGCGAAATCCTCCGCCGGGTGGCTCTGGGCGTACCAGTAGTCCAGGTGAAGGACGAACCTGCGGCTGCCGGGTTTCGGCTGATAGGAATCCGGATACGGTTTCGACGCATTGCCGAACACCTGCTGCCACTGGCGTCGCCGGTGCAGCCGATAGGCGTTGCAGATCGCGTGGCCCGTCTCGTGGCGCAGCAACTGCATGCACCAGCGGCGCGTGCCGCCCTCGACCTCCAGCATAATCTTCTTTTCCAGCTTCGCCAGGCGGCGGTGCGCCAGGTAGAACGGGATGGCCGCACCGGGAACTCCGTCGGGCGTGAACCACTCGTCGGACAACCAGAAATGGGGACGAAACGCAAGGCGGCGGCGGTCCAGCTCGCGCTGCAACTGGGCAATGCACCCCTGGAGCGGCGTGCCCTCGATCCGCAGGCCGAGGCGGTCGAGTCGCCTGTCGAGGAGCTGTTCGTCCGAGCACCGCGCCCAGGCCGGCGACGGACGCGGAGCGGCGGCGCGTTTCGACCCGGCGCGAGCGGCGCCGCGGTGCGCCGTGCTGCCGGTCCGTCGAACGGTCTTGCGTCGCGCGGTCATGGTCAGGGCGCCCCTCCGTGTCACATGCGTAGGACTGCAACGCGGCGAGGCCGTTTCGCCGTGGCACGGGCATCTTGCCCGTGAGTCGCAGGGCCATCCTGGCCCTGCACAGGCCTGGTTCGTCCACGGGCAAGATGCCCGTGGGACGCATGAGCAGGATGCCCATGCCACGATGCAGCGTTGCAGCACAACCGAGGTCCGCGGCCTGCGGCGCCGCGGGCGGCCCGGCGTGTCGGCCGCTTCTTTTGCTTCGGCATGTGTCCCGCCGCGACATGAGACAATGCGACGCGGCGCTTCTCTCGGCCGGCGGCGCTGCTTGATGCGCTGTGGCGATGCGCGTTACAATCGGCGCCGGCGGCACAGTGTTCCCCCCGACCTCATGAAAGGATCGGCGATGCCCGAGTATCCCTTCTGGAACGAACCCTGGTTCGCCTACGGCGTGCTGCCGCTGGCGATCATCCTAGCCCGCGTCGTGGACGTGAGCCTCGGCACCATGCGCATCATCTTCGTCGCCCGCGGCCACAAGCTGCTCGCCCCCATCATGGGCTTCTTCGAGGTCCTCATCTGGGTGCTGGCCGTCGGCCAGGTGTTCAAGAACCTGACCAATCCTGTCTGCCTGGTGGCCTACGGCCTCGGCTTCGCCACGGGCAACTACGTCGGCATGGTCATCGAAGAGCGTCTGGCCACGGGGCTGGTCTCGCTTCGCGTCATCACGCAGCACGAGGCCGGCCCGTTGTCCGACCTCCTCCGCGAGCAAGGCTTCGGCGTGACGACCATCGACGCCGAGGGCAAGATGGGCCCCGTCACCGTGCTCTACGTGGTCCTGCCGCGCAAACAGCTCCAGGGCGTCATCGACACCGTCGAGCAATGCAACCCCAAGGCCTTCTACTCCGTGGAACAGGTCCGGCGCGTCTCGGGCGGCACCTATCCGACGGCTCTCGGCGGCGACATGTGGTTCAGGCGTCTCCTGCGTCCGGCGCGCAAGGGCAAGTGATCGGCCGGCGGTTGCCACGGCACGGCACTCAACGTCCGACCCCCACCGCCCCTCGACTGCGCTCGGGGCACCTCCCCCTGGAAGGGGGAGGGGTTTTCACGGTACACGCTGGACATGCCGGATGAACCAACCGTTGGCGAGTCCGCCGGGAAGACACCCTTGTGACCGGCGGTCGGCGTCTCTATAATGTCGAGCCGTAGCGTGTCCGAGGCCGTATGTCAGTGCTCCGCGGAGGCAGTGTGGTCGGCAGAGTGGTCAGATTCGTGTATTTCCGGATCGTTGCGCCGTTGCGGCGCGCGCTGTGGCAGACGATTCTGTCGTCGGCCGGCGGCCGCCTGGACCACGGTGCGATGCTCTATGAAGGCACGCGCATCGTCCAGGGGCACCCGGGATCCATCCGCATCGGCAAGGACCTTCGGATGCTGCGGAATGCGACGATCAACACGTTGCCGCCGTCGGGACAGATCGTCATCGGCGACGGCGTTCACATCGGCGAAGGCACGATGATCACGGCCCACAGCCGCGTGGAGATCGAGGACGACGCGGTGATCGGCCCGTACAACGTGATCGTGGACGTGGACCATGTGTGCGAGGACCGCAGCCGGCCGATTGCGAAGCAGGGACTGGACAGCCGCCCGATCCGCATCGGCCGCGGCGCCTGGATCAGCAGCCACTGCGTGATCCTCAAGGGGGTGACGATCGGTCGCGGGGCCGTGCTCGGCGCGGGCACGATCGTCACTCACGACGTGCCGGACTACGCGATCTCGGTGGGCGCGCCGGCGCGCACGATTCGTATCTGGGGCAACGACGAGGCGGCTTCTCCGTCGCCGGCGACCGCACCCGGCGACGACACCCGGCCCTCGCCGCCCTCGGCCGCCCAGTGACAAGGATCCATCACGGTTACATGAAACTCCTTCTGGCAGAATCCGTTGACGAAACGCGCGAGCTGGACCTGCGACAGCCGTCGCTCGGGCTGGCTTACCTGACGGCCATGGTCCGCCGCGAGTTGCCCGGCCAGGTGGAGGTCCGCGCCACCGCCACGGGCGTCGAGCAAGCGATCCGCCAGTGGCGGCCGGACGTCGTCGGCATCAGCTCCACGAGCGTCCGCTACGGCATCGCGCGGCAGAACGCCCGCATCGCCCGCGAGCTGGGCATCCCGGTCATCATCGGCGGCATCCACATCACGGCACTGCCCGAGTCGCTCTATCCCGAGATGGACGTCGGCGTCCTCGGCGAAGGCGAGACGGCCATCGTCGAGCTGATGCGACTGTACCTGGAGACCGGCGGCCTGCCGCCCGAGCGGCTGCGCGACATCCCGGGCCTGGTCTTCCGCGACGGCGGCGAGCTGGTCCGCACGCCCCCGCGGCCGCACATGGCGCGACTCGACGACATCCCGCCGCCCGACCGTACGGTCGCCGTGCCGCAACCGCACAGTCACCTGTTCAGCTCGCGCGGGTGCCCCTATAGCTGCGTGTTCTGCGCCTCGACGCGGTTCTGGCCCGGCAAGGTCCGGTTCTTCTCGGCCGAGCGCGTCGTGGACGAGGTCGAGCAGCTCGTCCGCGACCACCACGTCAAGGTCATCAGCTTCTACGACGACCTGTTCGTGGCGAACCTGGAGCGACTCGCGCGCATCCGCGACCTGCTGGTCGAGCGCGGCCTGGTGGGCAAAGTCCGCTTCACGTGCAACGCCCGCGCCAACATCGTCACCGACCGCATGTGCGAGCTGCTGAAAGCCATCGGCGTCGCCTCGGTCAACATGGGCCTGGAGTCCGGCTGCCAGAAGACGCTGACGTACCTCAAGGGCGGCAACGTCACCGTCGAGCAGAACCGCGAGGCGATCATGACGGTGCGCCGCCACGGCATGCTCGCCCAGGGCTCGTTCATCATCGGCGCCCCCGACGAGACGCGCGAGGAAATCGAGGAAACCTACCAGTTCATCCGCAGGATGCCGCTGTCGATCCTCGACGTGTACATCCTGCGGCCGTACCCCGGGACGCCCATCTGGGACTACGCCGTCGAGCGCGGCCTGGCCTCCAACGACATGCAGTGGGGCAGCATCACGCACCGCGACCGGATCGACCCCGAGCGGCTCATCAACCTGTCGAACCACATCTCCAGCGAAGAGATGGCCCGCATCTACGCGCGGTTCATGCGGCTGCGGTACTGGAAGATTCTCAAGGGGCTGGTGCACCACCCGTACCGCATGGAGATCGTCAGCGCGGGCCTGCGGGCCGTTCACGCGATGGTCGCCGGATGGTTCCGCCCGAAGGACGGGTGATTGCCCATGGCCAGAATCCTCATGGTCAGTTCCGCCGGCGGTCACCTCGCGCAGATTCTCTCGGTTGCCCGCGAGCTCGGCGACGAGCACGAGTGCATCCTCTGCGTGACGCGGTTTCCCGCCGTGCGCGACGCCACGATCGACGACGTGGCGCGTGTGTACTACGCGCCGATGCTCCTGGGCTACCAGCAGCCGTTCGGCGTGGCGCTGAGCATGGTCGTGGGGCTGTGGACGTTTCTGCGGATCTTCCTCAAGGAGCGCCCCGACGCCCTCATCAGCACCGGGGCCGAGGTCGCCGTGCCGGCATTCCTCGTGAACTGGCTGCTCTTTCGCCGCCCGTCGCTCTACCTGGAATCCGTGACGCGCGTCAGCGCACCGTCGCTCACGGGGCGCCTCGTGTCGCACCTGGCGACGCGCCTGTTCGTCCAGTGGCCGCAGATGACCGACGCCTACGGCCCGGGCCGCGCCGAGTACCACGGGAGGGTCCTCTGAGATGATCTTCGTGACCGTGGGCACGGCCGCCAGGGGCATCGAGTTCACGCGGCTCATCGAGGCCATGGACCGCATCGCCGCCGACCTCGGCGTGGACGTGCTGATTCAGCGCGGCCTGTCGGACTACGAGCCGCAACACGCGCGGCACGTCCGGTTCGTCAAGTACGACGAGGCGCTGGAGCTGTTCCGCACGTGCGACTTCGTGGTCGGCCATTGCGGCTCGGGCACGGTGCTCAACGGCCTGCGGTTCGCCAAGCCGATGATCCTCGTGCCGCGGCGCATCGACCAGGGCGAACTCGACGCGGACGATCACCAGATGCAACTGGCCCGACAGGTCGAGACGATGCCAGGCGTGACGCTCGTCTACGACATGGCCGACCTGGAGCCGGCCGTGCGCCGCTACGTCGAGCACCGACCGCCGGGCTCCTCGCCGACGCCCGCCCGCGCGTCGCTCATCGGCGCCATACGCCAGTTCATCGCCGGCGCCCCGCGCCCCTGAACGCACAGCCCGCAGCGCGCAGGTCGGGTCAACACGCCCACCAGCGCGTAGGTCGGGTCAACAGACCCGGCAGTCCCGCCACCTGGGCTTCGCACACGGCGCTCACTGGGCGTACTGGATCTCCATGCGGCTGACGGGCCCTTCGACGCCCAACACATTGCGCACGCGCATCTGGAGGCGGTTGCGGCCCTCGTGCAGACGCCACACCACGGTCGCCGCGCTCGGCGTCCACCCCTGGTCGTCGATGTTCGCCAGGAATGTCTCGAACCCCGGCGTCACGGTGCCCATCTGGACCGCCACCGCGCCGGCCTCGTCCCGGCACGTCGCGTCGAACCGCACCTGGTTCAACGTCCAGTCCCAGTCGGCCCGACGCCCGGTGATGTGACGATACCGGTAAGCGTACGACGCCGGCGTCCGCGCGTCTTCCCACACCCAGTAATCCGACCAGTCCCAGTGGAACCCCTGCGTCTTCGGCAACGGGCGCTCCTGCGCGTAGAAGTTGTTCCGCGGCATCATCCGGAGGATGCCCCACTTGGCGTATCGCGGCCACGCGGGTTTCTTCCACGTCGTCGGGTCGTCGTAATCGGCCTCGGTCTGCATCTTGCGACACGTCGTCAGCGTCGGCACGCCGCGCACGCTCGTCGGCCGGTTCGCCCAGAGCATCAGCTTGTCGCCGTAGTACGCCGCCACCATCCGATCGTGAATCTCCAGCATCCCCAGCGGCTCGTCGGTCGCCGTGTCGCCGTGATGCAGGTTCCCGTTCGGGTCCATCATGATCCACCGGTTGAACTGGTTCGACCACACCTCGGCGACCTCGTGGCCGGTGTCCATGACGCCCGGATGGTAGCCAAAGACGAACCGCGCGTTGTACCCGAGGCTGAGGCAGCACTGCATGTACACGATGGCGTACTGCACGCAGAAGCCCTTCTTCTGCGACAGAATCTCGTCGGCGTCCCACGCCGGATACCCGTCGGTCGCCGGCCTGTACTTCCACTGGGCCGACACCCAGTTGCGCAGCAACAGAAGTTTCTCGAACTCCGTCTTGCCGGGGGCGACCACGTCGTCCAACTTGTACTTGGCGCGCAGCTCGGCCAGCTTCGGGTGACGGAACTCCTCGTAGACGAACGGCATCGACGTGTAACGGATCTCGGGGTTTTCCGCCGTCACGATCCGGGCGCGGGCGGCCCACGGGGGCCGCTCCACCGCCACCTCCGCCTTCGTCGTCACCCCGCGCAACGTCGGCGTCGCACACGGATTCGACGACCGCAACGTCGCCTGCCACTGGACGTACCGATGCCCGGGCGGCGGCGCGGCGGCGGCTTGACGCCACGGCGACCACTGCGCCGCATCGTACACCGGACACGGGCCGCTGCGGAGTTCCAGCTCCACGGCCGTGCCCTCGGGCGTTTCGGCCTCGGCATCGAGCTTCACGGACCGAAGCGCCACGGCGCCCGGCAGCGCCGCAGCCGCGCCGGCGGCCGGCGCCGGCGCCAAGTCGATCACCGGCGACACCAGGCGGCCCTCGGCCCGGTGCTGGATCAGGTGCAGACGCACCAGGGCCTCGCCGGCGATCGGCTGCCAGGTCGCGCCGCCGTCGGTGCTCTTGAAACTCCGCGGCGGGCGGCCCGCACGATCCGGAGCGTCACGCAGAATGTCCTCCCGCAGGGCCACCTTGACCGTGCGGCCCTCGCCGTCGGGACACGACAGCACGATCTCGTTGTCTCCCTGCTTCAGCAGCGCCGTCGGCACGGGCGGATACTTCGTCCGCGGATTCCTGGCCAGCGGGCTGCCGTTGACTGTGATCTCGCCGACTCCCTCGGGCACCACCAGGTACGCCTCGACGGCGTCGGGCCGCTCAACGTGCAGGATCTTCTTGATCTGCGTCAGGCCCTCGATCGTCTCGACCGGCGAGCGGTCCTTCTCCAGCCACTGCGAGTCGCTGCCGGCGCCGGGGCCGTCGTCCTCGATCAGCGTCCGGTCGAACAGCACCACGCCGCGACTGCCGCGCGCCAGACGAACGTCCCAGGCGCCCATCCCCTTCTCATAGGCCTCGTCCGCCGCCGTCGCGATCTCACGCTGCACGACGACGCCCCCGACGCCGGCACTCGCTCCAGCCGCGGATACGGCGGCAACCAGCGCCGACGCCACAGACAGCGACACGCCGCAGCCCGCCAACCGCGTCAACCACCGCCACTGCATGACCGATTCCTTTCAACAGCCTCGCGCGTCCCATCCGGCGGTCGCTTTCGGGCGTCTGCGCCGGACAGGCAGACCTGCTCTTCCCCTAGAACTGAAACCCCCGCCCGCCCCCCTGAGGGCCAACCAAATGGGCTGGCGGATCTCCGAAAACAGCGCACCGGCCGACGCCGCACGGCCCGGAAACAACCTGCGGCCCCGATCAGCGGAAGAAGCGCCTCCCCCATGCAGAGGGGGAGGCGCTTGCTGCACAGGCCAGACGCGATTCGCAAGGAGGGGGTGCACACGCTGCTCACATCTGGCGCTCGACCGTCCGCGGCGGCGGTGCGTCTCGATCACTTCCTGCGGCGACGCATCACCAGGCCCGCGGCCCCAAGGCCCATGAGGCCCATGGTGGCCGGTTCCGGCACCGCCACCGCTTCGAGCGACTTGCCGTCACTGGAGGTCCGAAGCTGCCAGCTTCCATTATAGAGTTTGTCGGTGTTGCCGAGGACGGAATCCCATCCGGCAAGCGTCACGTTCGCAAGCGACGGCAGCGAGTTGCCGGCGCCGGTCACAGTCACCAACTGGAACACCTGGTCCGCCGTCGGGCTGAAACCGTCCAGCGTGCCGAGGTCCACGGTGAGGACGCTCCAGGCCACTTTGATCGATTCGAGCGTCGTGATGTGGCCGCGGTCGCTGTTGCCGTCCAGCTCGAAGGCGAGCGTGGCCGTGCCGGTGGTGTTCGTGAGGGCCAGTTCGCCGATCGAGAGGGTGTTGCCCGACCCGCTGACCTTGAGCATCTTGTCGGAGTAGCCGGTGGAGTAGAACTGGATCTTGCCCCCGTTGGTCGAGAAGCTGCCATTGTGGATGTGCAGACACGCGAGTTGCCCGGTGTGGAGGGCGTTGCTCTCGCCGACGATCGTCGTGCCGGACGTGCTGAGCGATCCGCCCGGGGCAACGGCCACCGTTCCGCCGTGGAACCACAGTTGATTGGCCTCCAGATACCCCTCCACCAGCACTTGCGGCGGCAGGTAGAGCGGCGTGCTGTACTGGCCCAGCCTCAGGGTGCCGTTGACATCCAGCTGACCGGTTTCCGTGATCGTGACACTGACCACGGTGGCGGTGGAACCGAGTGTGAGCCCTTCATTGAGGACCTGCGCGTCGCTGACGTCTCTCGATGAAGACCATGTGGCGGCCAGCGCCGGCGTCGCCGCCCACACCACGGCCACCGCTACTGCAACCAGACTCCCATAGCCTCTCTGCCCATGCGTCATCGGAACCTCCTCCATCCAGGTGGAATTGACCCTCTCGCCGGCGCGCCCACTGCGTCAGCCCACACTCGGCACGCATGCCGGCCCGCTGTCTCGACAGAAGTATAGTCAGCCCCTCGACGGGGTCAAACCGCGGTTGCGCAGAAGTAATGTCGATTTTGCGCACGCCCTTCCACGGATGGTCCAATCTGTTGGTCTGGCGCAGCCCCACCGAAGCCGCTCTGGCCTATGGTGCGGCGTCCTATGGCGCGATGGGCACTTCTCGCGAGTGCTCCAAGTTCCCTGATTTTTGGCTTTGACGGCGCGGTCAAGCACGGGGGACTGGGCATCCTCACACAGGGTACGTGGGTCGGCGGCCCCTGGCGTCAGGCTCTTGCGTCCAGGACTGGAACCCTTAGAATAGTCTCATAATCTGTCGTCATAGCGCACCATGGAGGCGTGGACGCGACATGCCCAAGAGGATCAAGGTCGGCGTGGCTATTCCCTGGGTGAACACCTACGGCATGCGTGTGGCCGAGGGCATAGCCAGAGAAACCGAACCGATGCGGTCGTGGATGGTCCGCTTCGCCATGACGAACGATCAGGCGAAGCGTCTGCTGGCCTGGAAACCCGATGCGGTCATCCTGAACAAGGCTCGCCGGGAATGGGCCGACCTGTTTCGCGGCACGGGCATCGTGTCGGTCAACTGGTCGGGATCGCCGGAGCCGGAGGGCATGCCGACGGTGCGCCCGGACGACGTGGCTGTCGGGCGCATGGCGGCGCGGCACCTGTTGTCTCGCGGCCTGAAGCACTTTGCCTACTGGGGCGGCGACGCGACTCTGTTCTCTCGGCGGCGATGGCTGGGCTTCACGGAAGCTCTCACCGCGGCCGGCATTCCCGAACGGAACATAGCCCGAATCGACCTCGAAGACATCAACGACTGGAGGCCGTCGCGGGCATCGCAGGTGCAGACGATCCGCGAGTTGCCGCGACCGCTGGGCATGTTGGCGGTGACGGACGCCCAGGCATTGTATGCCAGCGACATGATACAGGATGAGGGATTGCGGATTCCCGACGACGTCGCCCTGATGGGCGTCGACAATGACGCGTTGTTCTGCAAGATGGCGCTGCCGCGACTGACCAGCGTAATCATGCCGGCGTTCGCCATAGGCCGGCGCGTCGTGAGGTTGCTGGCGGACATTCTCGCCGGCAAGGCGTCGGACTCACCGCTGGTGGAGTTGCCCCCTCTCGGCGTGGCCGTCAGGGGGTCTACCGACATTCTCGCGATCAGGGACGAGGTGGTGGCGGCGGCGCTGCGCTTCGTCTACGCCAACGCGGATCGCAACATTTCGGTCGAGAACGTCCGGGACGCCTGCCTGATCTCGCGGAGGAACCTGGAGCAGCGGTTTCGCAAGCACATGGGCAAGTCGCCGGCGGACGTGATACGACAAACGAGGATGGAGAGGGTCCAGTACCTCTTGCTCAACACCGAAATGTCGGTCGAGGAGATCGCCGAAGGCTGCGGCTTCTGCAGCACCAGTTACCTGGTGTGCTCGTTCCGTCGGGAAATGGGCATAACGCCCACACAGTTCCGCAAGGCGGCAGAGATTCCCATGGGCTGACTCGGGAACCTGCCGCAGGACTCCCGGCGCGACCGGCCGCAGGATGCCTGTGCGATCCGGCGCGGCCGTCCGTGGCGGCGATATGCCGCGCGGCCCCCTCCCCGGATGTGGCGAGGGGGCCGCGGCGTCCTTGGTGCGGCTACGGTTTGCCCGTCTTCCACCCGTCGGTCGGGGCGGCCAGCGTCGGCCGGTGCTTCAGGTACATGCCCGTCACGAACGGTTCCCAGGCCTGTCCCTGGTGGAACCACGTGGCGCCTTCGTCCACGAGGCTCTTGTCCGGGAAGTACTTGTTGATCTCCTGGCAGAACTCCTTGTCGTTCTCGTACATCCAGCGGTCCACGTAGTCGAAGAAGGCGTCGTGGTTCCACTGCTTCTCGGCGCCGAGCAGGCGAATGGCCAGCGCCTGGCCCGGCCACGAGCTGGACGAGTTCGCGCGGCGGTAGGCCTCGCTCTGATAGTTCTTCCGGTCGCCCTTGTTCTGCCAGTCCTTCGGCTGCATGTGCTCGTACGGGCCCCACTGCGGACGCGGGATGTCGTTCTGGTGCTTGCCGCTGTGGCCGGCGAAGCAGACCTTCGCTCCCGTCCAGCAGTCGCCGTACATGGTCTGGTTGTCCTCGCCGAAGTTCACCTTCGGAAACTGTGCCGTCGGCGACGCCATCTGCTCATCGCCCAGCAGCACACCGGCCAGGACGATCGGGAACTTGCGGCCGCTGCCGTGACCGCCCCAGCCTTCCCAGCCCGGGTGACCGTTCTTGACGGCGCTCCAGTAGTCGATGCCCACCTGCACCATGTTCACCAGCAGGGGCTCCTTCTCCTCGGCCGTGAAGTCCAGCATCAGCATCAGGCCGCCCATCGACTGCGCCTGGCCTACCCACTGACCGTAGTGCGGCATGTTCTCCATCGGCTGATCGAATCCGAAGAAACCCAGGTTGACCCACGGCCGCTGGAACACGCGCACCCACGTCTCCAGCTTCGGCGCGTTCTCGGGCTTCGGCAAGGTGCGGAGCATCTGCCGCTTCAGGTGGCGGGCCAGGTACACGCGGTTCGTCGTGTCGCAGTAGCCCGGACGGAACGCGTCGGCGGGCTGCGGCTCGGCCATGCAGGTCAGCACGGCGGCCGTCTTCACGGGGCTGTTGTCGCCCTTGGCGCGCTTCAGCGGCGGCATGTTCCGGTGGCCCACATAGGGCGTCACCGCGCCCTCGTCCAGCTTCAGGCTGATCGTCGAGACGAGGGAGTCGCCCGGCTTCATCGACACCGGCGGCACCGTCACCACGTTGCGGCGGAACCAGTTCTTCACGCCGCTGTCCCAGCCCACTTTCTGCGTGGCCGACGGGTTCAGCATCGACCCGTTGCGCACGCGGTCGGCCACCTTCTCGCGGAGCCCCTTCTCGTTGGCGTCCAGTTCGTCCTCGCCGACCTCGGCGCCGACGCGCGGCTTGGGGTCGATGGCCGTGACCGTGACCGGACCCACCACGTAGTAGTCGCCGTTGACGAACTGGCCCACGCGGGCTGGCGTCTCGAACGTCCACGTGATGCCATACTGCGTCACGCTCTCCTTCAGCGGCAACTCCTCCAGCGTCGGCGCCGCCGGCGCATTGTCTGCCGTGTACACGGTGGCCTGCGCCGGGCCGGCCATGGCCAGAGCCAGCGCCACCGCCGCCGCACACCCCGCCCATCGTCCAATCAAGCAGCACATCATGGTCTTTCCCTTTCTGATACGCGTCGCGCTCCGTTGTGACCCTCAGCCGCCCGCGGCGGCACGATAGACTTCTTCGTTGTAGGCGAACGTCTCGGTCAGTCCCCCGGTGTGAACGAACACGACGGTCGAGCCGGCGGCGATGCGCCCGGTGCGGACGAAATCGACCATGCCCGCCAGGCCCTTCGCCGTGTAGACCGGACTGACGACCACGCCCTCGGTCCGGCCCAGCAGGAGCATCGCCTCCAGGCACTGCGGCGTCGGTTCGCCGTAGTGCGGCCCGGCGTACGCGTCGGTGTTCCGCACGTCGTCGATCGTGAACCGCTCGCCGCTGCCGAGCATCGCCGCCGCGTCGTTCAGCACCTTCACGGTCGGCCCGCGCAGGGCCTCGTCGCTCGACGACGGCGCCACGTGGAACGACTGCACCGTGCCCGTGAATCCCAGCAGGCGCTTGCCGAGGACGAGCCCCGCCGTCGTGCCCAGCCGGCCGGAGACGCACACGGCGTCGATGCGCTGGCCCATGGCCGACGCCTGCTCCAGAATCTCCGCCAGGCAGAGAGCATAGCCCACGGCGCCGAATACCTCGTCGCGATGGCCCACCAGGTAGGGCTTGTGGCCCTGTGCCCGGAGTTCCGCCATGACGGCCTCTTTCGCGGCCGCTTGCTCCGCCGGGGCCACCATCCGCACCTCGGCCCCGAACAGATGATCCAGCAGCAGGTTGCCTTGCGGCACCCCGTCGGTCTTGTGGTCCAGGGCGAGCACGAGCACGCACTTCATGCCGCACCGCGCCGCCGCGGCCGCCGTCTGCCGGCAGTAGTTCGACTGCCCGGCCAGCCCGTGGACGATCACGTCGCAGCCCTCGGCCCGAGCCGCCGCAAGGCTGAACTCCAGCTTGCGAATCTTGTTGCCGCCGCAGCCCGTGCTCGTCAGGTCGTCGCGCTTGGCCAGCACGCGGACGCGCCCGCCGAGCGCTTCGGCGAAGCGCGGCCACGCCTCCAGCGGCGTCGGCAGGTGCGACAGCTCCACACGCGGCAGCGGCGACACGCACCGCCGCAACTCGTCCGTCGTCCAAGGTGTCGTCATTGCGTTTCGGTTCTCCTTGCTCTCGGTTTCCGCCAGTGTGGTGCATCAGAGTCAACGCCGATTCTGGGGTGCCGGGTGCCATGCCTGCCCCGTCAGGCATGGGTGAGTCTCCTTGCCTTTCCGCGTGGCTGCAAGCAGCCACCCTACGCCCCAGCGGTCGTCATGTCATGTCCCGCAGCGTGTGGCGCGTGGCGCATGGTCGGACAGGCTCGATCCTCTCTCCCGCTACTGCGCGGTCGCCCGCGCCACCTCGGCGGCCAGGGCGAACAGCTCGGCGCTGCGCTGCTGCCAGGACGAGCCCACGATCCACGCCTGCCCGGCCAGTTCGTCGCCGGCCCGCCAGTTCGTCACAGGGCGGTTGTCGGGCTGGTTCATGCCGAAGTGGGCCATACCGCGCGCCATGGCCTGTTGCCGCTCGTCGAGCGTCGCCTGGCACCGCGCCGCCAGGTCGTCGCCGAGTTTCGCCCGAAGCTCGGGGCTCAACAGCGCCTCTTCGATGACAATCCGCGCTTCACAATGCTGAAGGCCCTCGCGCAGGTTCTCGTAGCGCGTCGAGGCCACCGGTCCGCGCGGGCCCGGCGCCAGGCAGTAGCTGTGAAGGTCCAGGTTCCGCCAACTGCTGTGGATGTACCGCTGCCAGATGTAGCCGGTCCACCGGCCGCGCTTGTCCTGGTACAGCGGCCAGAAGTCGGCCCCGAGGCGTCCGATGCCGCGCTGGTCGCCGGTGATGCACATCTCCGCCAGGTGGCTCCAGAGGACCGGCGTCTTGGGGTTCAGCGCGCGGTCGCGGTCGTAGTGCGTGACGAGACCGCGCCGGTTCCAGCCGTGCATCGACGCGTCGGCCGCGAAGTGCACGGACCAGACGACGGCCTGGTACTCGACGCGGGCGATGTCGTGGAACCGCGTCCCCTGGCGAACGCCGAAGTGCCCGTGCAGCGCCCACGGCACATCGGGCAGCAACTCGTTGAAGAACGCGATCTCCGGCTTCGTCGGACGCTGGTCGCTGAGCATGCCGAGCATGACCGTGTCCTGAAGACCGCGCGCCTTCAGACGCTCCATCGCCTTCGCCAGCACCGGTTGCCACAGGGACTTGCTCGCGGGGTCCTCGTACGGCGGCAGGTGCTCGGTCGTCGTCTGGCCGGTCTTCTCGTCGAACACGGTCACCAGCGGCCCCTTGCCGAGGAACTCCTTGCGGGCCTCGCCGGCCTGCTGGAGCCACAGATGGTCCTTGCGGACCGTCTCGCTCTTGAGCATATAGATTTCCCAGACCCAAAGGACCACGATCTTCGGCCGCCCCATCTCGCGTGCCGCCGTGTCCAGGTAGCGGTCGAACACCGTGAAATCGTGATCGTACGACCCGTCGGCCTTGCGAATCCAGCGGACCATCGACTGCTCGTGCCCGAGATTGGTCTGCGCAATGAGCGGCACGTAGACCATGCGGCTGCCGGCGTCGCCGATCAGGCGGAAGCTGTCGCCGATCATCCGCCAGTGGTCGTCGGACCACAGAGGCGTCTTGTAATGCTCGGCCAACGTGTCGGGCGACTCGACCAGGTCCACCCACGTGCGGAAGTCCTGCGTGTCGGGCGCGGTCCATCCGACCACGGTCACCTCGACGGGGACGGTCGTCGCCTTGCCCTCGGCCGCGACGAGGCGGACCTCTCCGGTGTAGAGCCCCGGCGCGGCCGTCTTGGGCACGCTCACGGTGATCCACAGCGGGGCCACCGCCCCGAACACCGGCTCGACGAGGTCCGGCTCCGCGGGCCGACGCGAGGGCGCCGGCTTGGCGCGCACCGGGAATTCCTCCGGCGGCTCGTCCAGCAAGGCCGTCAGCACCTCCGCCTCGCGGGCGTAGAGCGGCAACTGCTCGCTGTAGGGCGTCGTCTGGTATTCCGATCCGTGCGGCACGGCGTACCGGAGGCGCACGGCCGAGGCGGGAAGGATGGCGCCGCCCGGTCCGTGCAAATCGCCGGCGGTCGCCTTCAGGCCGCGGAGCGGCTCGGTCGAGCCCACGACGACCTTGCCCGAGAAGCTGCCGTTCTGCGGCGACACGATCCGCACCGGCCGCAGCGGCTCGTTGGGGTCGCCCCAGTCCATGTCGAAGTCCGACATCAGCATGTCGCTGTTGTAGACCTGGAAGCCCTGGGGGCGCACGGCGTTGGGCGTCAGGCCGTCGCCCGAGGCCGCCGTCACGCGCAGGCGGCGCACCTCGCACGTGTTCCACATGAGGACGGGCACTTCCTTCTTTTCCTTGTCGCGCCGCCTGAGTTCGTTCTGCACCTTATGATAGGGCGCGCGCACCAGGTCCACCGCGACCACGTTGACGCCCTTGCGGAGCAGCTTCGACGGCAGCGGCACATCCGTCAGCCGCCGCAGGCGCGCCTGCCGGACTGCCGCGCTGCTACCGCTGACGAGCTTGTCACCGGCCGCAAACGCCTCGCGCGGGTACGGTTCGGCCAGCGTCTGGCGGCCCACGGGGCCGGCCGGCAGGTGGCCGCGAGCGACTTCCGTCCCATTCAGGTACACCACCGCCCCGCCGTAGTAATCCAGCGAAAGCTTCAGATCCCGGACGGCCTCCGGAGAGGCCACCTGGAATTTCCCGCGCAGAGACAGGCGCACCAGGTACGGCGTCTTGGCGAACCGCAGCAGCGGCGCGCGCATCCACCCGGCGTCGTCGAAGTCCGGCTGCTCCCATCCGGTGGCAGGCTCGGCCGTGGCAGTGTCGAGCCACGTGGCGCCAAACTCCAGCGGCGTCGGGCCGTCGTCGGTGTCTATCATGGGCGGCTGCAACACGTTATGCATCCGCCAGAAGCCGCCCGTGTCCAGCACCACCGTGGCCGGCGCCGACGCGCCGTCGGCCTCCTGGGCCGCACACACACCCGCGCACGCCAGCACTGCCGCAACCGCCAAGTTCGCCACAACCCAACGACTCGTCATTTCTTCAGCCTCCCGAACACCATCGTAAACCGCTCCGAGTCACAAGGTTAAACCGACGCGGAGCGCGCCGGGTGGTGCAGATACCCAGACACTGCGCACCGACGGGCGCGCGGGTCGGCTCCACCGACCCAACGGCATTCCGTGTGGGCAGAACGGCAGGCGCGATGCCTGCCCCGCCGAGGCGTGAGCGAGCAGGTGGAGTCAACAGACTCGACGCTCTCGTGGGTGTGGTGTGTCAGAATCCACGCCGAGTCCGGCGCGTCACACTCTGGAGCGACGGCTTGGCCCGAGCACAGTCGGGGGGCGCAGTTCGGCGCGTGGGTCCGGTGGACCCACCCTACGTCCTGGTGTAGTGCGTCACTCAGGGTGTAGTGCGTCACTCAGGAATATGCAGTCTGCGTGACGCCCTGCACTATCGCTTCAGCCGCGCGGCTACCTCGCCGGCCAGGTCGAACAGTTCGCCGGTCCGTTTCTGCCAGCCGGACGCCACGTACTCGGCGTGCGCCTCGGGATGCTGCTTGTAGCGCCACTGCTCACCTTTGATGTCCGACGGCCCCGAGCCGACTCCCTTCAGCGCCACGGCCAGACGTTCGTCCAAGTGCCTCCGGCACCGTTCCGCCAGGTCGCCGCCCAGTCGGGACCGCGACGCGTCGTCGAGCAGCGCTCGCTCGATGGCAATCCGCGCCTCGCATTCCTGGATGCCGCCGCGGAAGATTTCGTATCGCGCGGTGCCCACCGGCCCCTTCGGGCCCGGGGCCAGAAGGTAGCTCAGCATGTCCAGGTTCCGCCACATGCTCTGCGGATACCGGTCCAGGGCCGTGCCCACGCGACGACCGCGTTGGTCCTTCACGCACGGCCAGTTGTCGGCGCCGATCCGGCCCACGCCGCGCTGGTGACCCGTGATATCGAACTCCGCCATGTGACGCAGCACCGACGGCAGGAACGAGTTGAAGTGGAACCGGTCGAACTGCACCACCAGCTCCGGCCGCGACCACCCGTGCGGCCGCTCCACCGACGGATCCGGCGCGTAGCGCAGATCCCAGACGTTCGCGTCGTAGGCGATCGGGGCGATGCCGTGCAGCTTCGGCGCCGCGCCGCCGCGGGCGAACTTGCCGCTGTGCGAGTGACTCGCCCACGGCAATCCGCCGCCGAAGTCGTGCAGCGCCGACGCCTCTTCTTTCGTCGGCCGCGCGTCGCTCAGCATCCCCAGCATCAGCACGTCTTGCAGTCCGCGACGGCGCATCCGCTCGCGAATCTCCGTCAGCAGCGGGCGCCACAGCGACGCGCTCCGCGGGTCGGCCAACGGCGGCAGATACACCGCCGCGGTCTCCTTCGTCTGCGGGTCTACCACCGTCACCGGCGGCCCGTTGCCGTGCTCCTGCTGAATCGCCCGGCGCAGGTCGCCGCGCTCCTTCAGGTTCCGGAAGTACGACCCCTGCTTCTGCTCCTCCGAGAGTTTGGACCACCAATCCTCCGTCCACAGACCCCCGCCGGGGACCATGAAGATGTCCCACACGCCGAGCACCACCAGCTTGGGCCGACCCATCTCCTTGACGGCCGTGTCCACGTACCGGTCGAAGATCGTGAAATCGTACTCCACGCGGTCGCTGTCCTTCATGATCCACCGCACCATCGACTCGGAGTTGCCGAAGTTCGTGTGGCAGATGAGCGGCACGTACAGCGACCGGCTTCCGCAGCCGCCAACCAGGCGCAGGCTCTGCTCGATCATCCGCCAGTGCGCCTCGGACCACAGCGGCACGTCGTACTCCAGCGCCAGGGTGTCGGGCGTCTCGATGAGCTCGACCCACGTGCGCCACTGCTGCGCGTCGGGGATCGTCCAGTCGGCCACCCGCAGTTCAATCGGCGCCTGGAACGTCGTGCCGGCGCCGCCGACCTCCACCGTCAGCCGCCCGCGGTACAGCCCGGCCTTGGCGTCGTCCGGCACAGCGACCGTGACCCAGACGGCCGCCACGGCGCCCTTTCCGGCGCGCGTCGCCGTCACCGGCACGTCGGCCGGCGGTTCGTCCAGCAGGATGTCCAGCCCCACGGGCTTGCGGCGACTTGCCGGAACGTCCTCGCCCCAGGCCACCGCGTAACGCACCTGCACGGCCGAGGCCGCGATCGTACCGGCTTCGCCCGTCAGGGCCGTCGCCGACGCCTTCAGGCCCGCCAGCGGCGACGCGCTGCCCACGCACACTTTCCCCGAGAACGTTCCGCCGCGCGCACCGGCCATGATCACCGCTTTCAGCGGCTCCTGCGACGCCGTGACTTTCCCCGGGTCGTCCTGCTCCAGCAGATCGCTGTTCCAGGCATACACCGCCGTCGGCGGAGACTCCTGCGACCACACCGACGCCACAACGCACAGAACCGCTGCCAGCGACGCAACCCAACGCACGCCCATGGCTGAACTCCTTCTGCCTGGGGCGGCCGCGACCACGCAGCGCGGCCGACCGGTGACATAGCGCCATCCCCCTTCGCCCACCGCCCCCCCCTGCGGCCAATCATTTCCAACTGGTCCGCGGATCCGGCGACAGCGCCGGCCGATGCCGGGCCCACATCGCGTCGATCCACGGGTCGAACATCGTGCCGCCCTGGCGGATGCCGTCGCCGAACTTCGGGTACACGCGGCGAATCTCCGCCACGGCCGCCGCGTCGTCCTCGTGCATCCATCGGTCCACGTACGCGAAGAACGCATCGTGGTCCCACACCTTCTCGGCGCCGAGCAGCTTCACGGCCAGCGACTGCCCCACCCAGCAGATGCTCGTGCAGCAGCGGCGGTAGCCTTCGCTCATGGTCTTGTTGTCTCCGGGCCACTCGGCCGGCGCCAGGTGCTCGTACGGACCGCGGTCGATCTGCCGGTCGCCGATCAGCGGATACTGTCCCGTGAACCGCACCTTGGCGCCGGTCCAACTCGGTCCGAACTCCGCGTGTTCGTCCTCGCCGAACGAGGCCTCGGCCGCGTGCCGCCGAATCTGCTGCATCCGGCGATCGCCCAGCAGCATACCCGCGAAGACGATCGGCAGCTTCCGCCCGTTGCCGAACCCGCCGGCCGCCGGCCAGCCGCCCGCCTCGCCGCGCTTCGACCGCGTCGCGACGCCCCAGTTGTCGATCCCCACTTGAATCAAGCCCAGGGCGATCCGCTCTTTCTGCTCGCGCGGCAAGTCGCAGCACAGCACGAGCGCCGCCATCGACACCGCGCGGCCGATTTCGCGGCCGTACCCCGGCATGTTCTCCGACGCATGCGTTTCGCGGCTGTGCCAGGCGTACACGTGATCGATCCACGGCCGCGCAAACATCCGCTCCACCGTCGCCACCGGCGGCATTCCCGGGGCCGCCTCAACGCGCGGCAGAACATCCCACCGGATGTCGCCGGCACGGTGCAGCGTCTTCTTCTCGCGGTCGCAGTACGACGGCCGGAACGCATCCGCCGGCGCCGCCGTCGCCAGGCACGTCAGCACGGCGTGGGCTTTCAGGGGCGAGGTCTCGGTGGACCGCGACGGATTCGCCAGCACCTGGTTCTGCTGCAACGTCGCCAGACTCACGGCCGAGACGAGGGAATCCCCGGGCTTCATCGCGATCGGCAGCCGCGCCGCCAGGGACGCGTCGTGCCCCTGGATGCGCGAATCGTAGGCTACGTTGGTGGTCGTCGGCGGGTTGAGCATCGACCCGTTTCGCACGCGGTCCGCCGGCTTCACGCGCTTCTTCTCGGCGTCGGTCGCTTCGGCGTCGCCGACGGCCGTGCCGAATCGCGGCGCCGGATCCATCGCCGTGATCGTCACCGGACCCACGACGTAGAAATCTCCCGTGACGAAGCGACCCACCTCGACGTCCCGGTCGAAGGTCCACGTCACGCCGTACTGTGACACGCTGCGCACCTTCTGGAGCGCCGTCGCCGGCGCGGCGGCCGACACCTCCGGCCGGCATCCGCCCACAAGCAGCGCATAGCCCAGCGCGACCGCCGCCCACGTCATGGCCTTCATGTTCATAGTGTTCCCTTTCATGGATTGGGTGCCATGCCTGCCCCGTCGAGGCTGCCCGACAATTCGCCGTGCTGTTCGCTGTTGCAGGGTGCCATGCCTGCCCCGTCAGGCATGGTGGTGCCACGACCTCAGTGGTCTTCGGCCACCTCAGGCATCCGCGCGCGAACAGACAGGATCCTCCCTCTCAGGTCAAACCCGCGGCCGCAACGCCGGTGCCGACGAAATCCCGCCCGACGAGGATCGGAGGCGCTTCCCGTTTGAGCAGGTAGTCTCATAGAGGGCCAGATAGGTAGGGTGGCTGCTTGACGCAGTCCCCGAGCACCGTCGAGGGGCAGCCACGCGGAAACACAAGGACAAAGACATGGGCGTGTCGCGACCAGAGTGGGGTCCAGCCAGGGCCTACCTGACGTAGACTTCGCGTCCGTCGACCCACGTGCGGCAGACCTCGAGCCGCAGCGCGCCGGGGCGGCCGCGAAGGTCCGCCAACACCAGGTCCGCGCGGCGCCCCGCGGCAATGGACCCGATGCCGAGGCTCTTGTCCAGCCCGATCATCGTGCAGGCGTTGGTGGCCGTCATCAGGGCAGCGGCGGTCAGGGCCTCGTCGATCGCGATGGCGGGATGCCCCGCCACCCACACGCCGGGACCGCCGTCGGTGAGCCAGTTGACCAGGTTCGCGAACGCCGTCGGCATGTTCAGGCACGAGCCGAACAGGGTCGATGGGCTGTGCGCGACCTGGAGGTACTTGCCTCCGGGCCCCACGACGCCGTAGACCCCGTTGACCTGGAAGGTCTTCAGGCCGCGCGCCCCGGCCGCGAACATCGCGTCGCTGACGCCGATGATCCGGTGCCATCCCTTGCGGGCGATCAGGTCGCGGGCGTAGCGCGGGTTCACGTGGTATCCGTCGGCGATCAGCTCGCAGTAGAGCCGATCTTCGGCCAGGGCGCCCTCGACGGCCCCGCCGCCATGGAACGGTTTGAAGCTCGTCCCCGTGGGACCGTTCAGGAAATGCACCATGTAGCGCAAGCCGGCCCGCCGCGCCGCGGCGATCTGCTCGCCGGTGGCCCCGGTGTGGCCCGCGCCGCAGACCACGCCGCGACGCCCGAGGTGCCGGATCAGGCTCAGCGCCGCCTGATCGTATTCCGGCGTCACGAGGCAGAGCTTCACCAGGCCGGTTTCGTTGATGTGGTCGAACAGCGCGATGTCCGGCCGATGGACCAGCTCCGGATTCATCGCGCCGACCATCTTGTCGCTGACGAACGTGCCTTCCAGAAACGCCCCCAGGACCCGAGTGCCCGCCGGCGGCGACTTCAGGAACCCGTCCAGCAGCTTCAGCCGCCGACGCAGCGTCTCGGTCTCTCCGGCCATGGTCGTCAGGTACGTCGTGGTCACGCCGAGCCCGGCCATCCGCGTGACGTAGCGCCCCATCGCGTCGAGGCTCCGCTCCGCCGACGCGTCGAACGTGTCGGTCGCCGCATCGTATACCCCGAGCGTGAAATCAAACCCCTCGTAGCCGTGCGCGTGAATGTCCACAAAACCCGGCAGGAGCACCTTGCCGGCGGCGTCGACGGTGCGGCTCGCCGGACCCGACGCCTTCGCCCCCAGGACGATCTTGCCCTGGCGAATCGCCACGTCGGTCGCCACGACGCCCGCGGGCGTCACCACCTTCGCGCCGGTGATTAATGTGTCGCTCGTCATCTGCTCCATCCTCTGGCCGCGACACGGCCGTCAACGTTGCTGTCGCGGCTGAAGCGCCCGATTATAGGCCTCCCCCGTCGGTCGTCAACACGAAGTCCGCCGAGAGAGCATCAACGCATGCACATCACGTTTGTGGGTAAGGGTGCCACACTTTGGTCCGGACTTCGTCCGGCCTCCAAAGTGTGGCACCCCCGTGTCCGTGATGTGAGAGCCTGCTTCCCCAAAACGTCGGCTGTCACGACTGGCACCGGCGGACAGTGGACGCTATACTGGTTCGCTCCGTGGCGATGCGAGGAGACCCGCCGGTGCATGAGCTGTCGCTGGCCGAGAACATTCTGGAGATCGTCGAGGCCGAGCGGGCGGGCCGCCGGTTCTCTCGCGTTCACGTGATCCGCCTCAGGGCCGGAGCCCTGAGCGGGATCGACCCCGAGGCACTGCGTCTGGCGATGGAATCGGTGTGCGAGGGCACGTGCGCCGCCGAGGCAGCCGTGGAGATCGACGCCGAGCCGCGCATCGTCACCTGCCGCCGGTGCGGCGCGACCATGCCCGGCGACGTCGGCCCGGCGGCTTGCGCGTCGTGCGGCTCGATCGATCTGGAGCTCGCCGGAAGCTCGGGCCTGGACATCGTTTCCCTGGAGGTGGACTGAGATGGCGAAGCTTCCCCTGGGCAGAAACGTCCGCGGGCGCAACGACGAGACCGCCGCCGAGAACCGTCGCCGGTTCGCCGAGGCCCGCCTCTGCGCGGTCAACCTGCTCAGTTCGCCGGGCTCGGGCAAGACGAGCCTCCTGGAACGCACCGCCGAGCGCATGAAGGACCGATGGCGGATCCTCGTGATCGACGGCGACGTCGAGACCGAGCGCGACGCCCAGCGGCTGCGCGCGGCGGGGCTGGAGGCCATCCAGATTCAGACGCACGGCGCGTGTCACCTCAACGCGATGATGATCGCCGAGCAGGTGGCCACGGTGGACCCGGCGGCCTTCGATCTGCTGCTGATCGAAAACATCGGCAACCTGGTCTGCCCGAGCAACTACGACCTGGGCGAGTCGTCGCGCGTCGTCGTGGCCTCGACCACCGAGGGCGACGACAAGCCGATCAAGTACCCCGAGGCGTACCACACGGCCGACCTGTGCGTGCTGAACAAAGTGGACCTGTTGCCGTACCTGCCGTTCGACGTGGCCGCGTTCGAGGCGGGCGTCCGCCGCGTGAAGGCCGACATGCCGGTCCTGCACACGTCGTGCACGACGGGCGCCGGCCTGGAGGCGTGGTGCGCGTGGCTCGACGGGCAGGTCCGCGCGACGCGCGGCGAACCGGGGAAGAGTTGAGGCGCTGTTGACCGCTCTCCCTCGAGGGGAGAGGGTGGCCCGCAAGGGTCGGGTGAGGGTGGCCGGGTGGCATGGCCACGCTTGTCGTAGACCCCGAGCCCGTCGAGGGGCGTGGCCATGAAGCGCAGCCGCTGTGAGAATAGCATGGAGTCGGGGACGCCGTCCCCGCGTTGTCGTATCGCAGGAAACCATCAGAGAAGGAACCCGCACATGAGCACACACGACGAGACCCTGGCCCGCAACGCCCGCATCACGCTGGAGGCGGCCTGCGGCCTGACGGCCGGCCAGACGCTGGCCATTTGCACCCGACGGTCGAACCACGCTTACGCCAAAGAGGAAAAGGTGGTCTCCTACGTCAAGGCCCTGTGCCGCGAGGCCGTGGCCCTGGGCGCGCATCCGGTCGTGATCGACGTGACCGAGTTCCTCGCCGGGCCGGGATACGCCGCAGGGAAGATCATCCCGTCGGTGGGCCAGGCCCTGCGCGCCGCCGACACCGTGATCAACACCATGGACGACGTGGGCTTCTCGCGGCTGATCGGACGCCAGGACAACGACGACGAGTTTCTGACGGCCCGCGGCCGCTGGGTCTTCCTCCAGGCCAACGGCATGGAGCACTGGAACCTCGACCCGCAGCTCGTGCGGGCCATCCGCCCGCGCACCGAGAAGCTCATCGAGTTGCTCGTCGACGCCCGCGACGTTCACGTCACCACGGCCGCCGGGACCGACTTCCACTTCGCGATGGGCGCCGGCGGCACTGCCACGGCGGTCCTCGGCATCGTGCCGATGTACGGCGAAGTGGCCACCGCGCCCCGCCAGGGCACCGAACACGGTCGCATCGTTGTCACCGGGCCGACGCAGATGAAGGTGCGGCCCGCCGCCGAGCTGGACCGGCGGCCCATGGTCATCGACGTGGCCGACGGACGCGTGACCGGATACGACGGCGACCCGGAGCAGATCAAGCGGCTGGAGGCATTCATCGCCAGCGGCACGCCCGCCGCCGACGCCATCGACGAGGTGGGCATCCCCACGTCGCGCGTCATGGACAACGACCAGTGGTGGTGGAGCGACGGCACGCACCACCTGCGGCGCATCCACATCGCCCTCGGCAACAACCTCCAGCGCGACACGCACATTCACGGCGCGCGGCACATGGACACCGAGCTGGACGATCCGACGATCGTCATCGACGGCGTCACGGTGCTCAAGGACGGCGACTTCGTCGGCCCGCTGGACGCCTGGTGACCGGGCGGCGTCCCGTGGGGCGCGACCTGCCGCACGCCTTCGGCGTCCTGCGGAGCGCATGGCACCGTTGCGAAGCCGTCAGGGAAACCGCAGCGTCAGGACCCACGCCTGCCACCGCTTCTGGAAGGCGGCCATGTCGGTTTCGCCGAGGACGGACTGAAGCGTGCGGTAGCCGGTGGGGTCTTCGCCGGCGGCGGCGACGAACTCGCGGTGGAACCGTTCGAGGAGCATGTGCTCCTGGAGCCAGTAGCACAGGTACCGGGCCTGGGCATAGTGCCGTCCGCTGGCGGGGCCGTAGAACTCGGCGTCGGTCGTGGCGGCAAGGGCCTTGAAGCTGCCGAGGCGGCCTTCGCGCACGGCCTCCTGCAATCCGGCCAGACGCCAGTTCGTCAGGCCCACGATGCGGTCGCCGCGGCCGGCGCTCTGCTCGTACAGCGACGCCAGCCCTTCGTTGAACCACGCCGGACACGCCGCGAAGTTGCTCCGCATGAACGGGTGAACGATCTCGTGAACGAGCGTGCCGCCGCCGGTGGCGATGTTCATCACGAGGGCCTTTTGCCGCGGGCTGTAGTAGCCGTACGGCGTGGACGGCTCGTCGCCGAAGAGGGCCTTGGCGTGGGCCAGGTAACTCGCCTTGTCCTTGAAGAGCCAGATGGTCAGAATCTCGTCGGGGTCCTTCGCGAAGAACTGCTTCCGGAGGCGCCGCACCGCCCAGCGGACGGTCTGCTCGGATCGTCGCCGCACCACGTCGGCGGGCTCGTCGCCGACGACGACGAACGGCGGCTCGACCACCACGGTGAAGTCCGACGACGGGACGATCTTCCTCAGCGCGGCCACGTGGCGGTCGTAGTCGGCCTGCGTGAAGGCGGCGGGCGGCGCGGACGCGGTCGGGACAGCGCGCGCCGGAGTCGCTGCGTCGGGCGCCGGCCCAGCCGGTTCGGTGCCGGACGGCGCAGCGGAACGCGGCGCCTGCGGCGCTGGGCGCGTCTCCGTGGGCATCGGGCCGCTCGGGGCCGCGCGCGATGCCTCCGCGGGAGCCGGTCGCGACGTCTCCTGCGACGGAGCGGCCGCCAGGGCGGCAAGAACCCCCACCAGCACCACCGCACAGACCGTTGCCGCTCGGGCCAAGGCGTTCACTCCTTAACAGAACAGGACATCCGCGTATCGACTTTCGCTCGACGACCCGTTGGGGTATGTTAGACGCCGCCGGTCCGCCCGCGGTTCCGCCCATTTCGCAGGGGACTGTCGGGTCTGTTGACCCGACCTACGGGCTCGCTGCCGCCCAGGCGTGGAATACCCGCGCCACGACACGGCGGCGCGTTTGCCCGATGCCGTCCGGCGCCGCCGCGGGTTCCATGAGGGGCGACTCCGCCGGTGGCGCGGGCCGACGGCGCCCGGCCGCGCGAGAGGGTCGGCGCGGCGGGTGTCAAATAGCCGGCGAGACGAGAACCTTGGGGCGAGAAGGAGAGACCATATGGACGGTCCGCGGACGGCGCGGCGTGACGAGTTGGCGGCCATCGTGTCGCTGGTCAATCGGGTGTTCTGCGGCGACGGCGGTCGCAAGCTTCCCATGGAGCGGTCGTTCCCGCGGCTGTTCAGCGAAGCGAACCTCGACAACCTGTACGTGATGTTCGACGGGCGGCGCCTGGCGAGCTTCCTGGCGACCGATCTCCAGGACTACGTGGCGTGCGGGTGCCGACTGCCGCTGGCGTGCCTCGGGGCGGTCTGCACGGAGACCGACTACCGCGGGCAGGGGCTCTCGTCGGCGCTGCTGGAGACCGCCTACGCCCAGCTCCGGGCAAAGGGGCGGCTGATGACGATCATCTCCGGCAGCCGCGGACTCTATTACCGCACGGGCGCGGCGCCGGGCGTGTTCGCGATGTGCCAATGGACGGCCGACGCCGCGACGCTGCGCGCCGCCGAGGACGCGTCGCTGCGCCTGGAGCCGCTCGACCGCGGGAACCTCGGCGACCTGGCGGCGCTGAACGCGCGCTAGCCGATGCGGTTCGACTGGACCGAGGACTGGCTCCGCACGGTGCCGTTGGCGCTGTGCAGCGGCGAGATGGGGCGCGGATGGATCGTCCGTCGCGGCGGCGAGGCCGTAGCGGCGGCGTGCCTCGGGGCGACCGCCTACGGCGAGCAGCCGATGAGCTTGTCGGACTGGTTCGGCGACCGCCGCGCGGTGGTCGCCTCGCTGTCGCGGATGCTGGATGCGGCCGGGACGGCCCAGGTGAGTTGCCGCCTGGTGCTCCAGGACGCGGCGATGATGGAGGCCCTGCGCGGCGCGGGCATCGAGCCAGAGCGAAAGACGCCCTGGGCGTGGCCGATCAAGGTGCTGGACTTCGACGGGCTGATCGCGGCGCTGGGGCCGCACCTGCGCCGCACGCTGGCCGACCAGGCCGGGGCCATTACGGCGACGGCCGACGGCGTGCGCGTGCGCGCCGGCGGATGCGACTTCACGTCGCCCGACGAAGCCGCCGCCGTGCAGATGCTCCTGGCCATGCCGGACTCCTACGGCCCGGCGCTGGCGGACTGTCCGGAGCCCGTGCAGGCGCTGATGGCGCGGGCGTTTCCGATTCCGATGCGGCACTACGGCCTGAACTACATCTGAGCGCGTAGGGTGGGTCCCCCGGACCCACGCGCTCTCTCCGTCAACGTCGGGTGCCTTGCCTGCCCCATCGAGCCTGTCCGACAATTCGTTGCGTGGTTCGTTGTTGCTGGGTGCCATGCCTGCCCCGTCAGGCATGGGCGAGTTCCCTTGCGTTTCCGCGTGGCTGCAAGCAGCCACCCTACGCCTGAGAAGTCTGTAATGCCATGTTCCACAGCGTGTTGCGCGTGACGAATTGTCGGACAGGCTCGCCCCATCAGGCATGGCCGTTGCCGTACTGTGGCACGGGCATCCTGCCCGTGCGTCCCAGGAGCATCTTGCTCCTGGCTGCCGTTGCCCCGAAACCCGCGACGCCATCAGAACCGCAGCGACGCCAGCCACCGTTCGCACAGGCGCGTCCACTGCGCCACCGTCTCGGTGCGGCCGACCGGGCTCGAGCCGTCGCAGAGGCCGAGGCCGTGCGGCCCGTGCGGAAAGACGTGCAGCTCGAACGGCACCCGCTGGTCGCGCAGGGCACCGGCCATCAGCAGACTGTGTTCCACCGGCACCGTCTGGTCCGAAGCCGTGTGCCACAGGAACATCGGCGGCGTATCGGGCGCCGCATGTTGCTCGTTCGACAGGTCGTCCAGCACCTCGTCGGTTGGATGCTCGCCGAGCAGGTTGGCAATGCAGCCCGGGTGGGCGAACTGGCGCAGCGATACCACAGGGTAGCACGCGACGACGGCGTCGGGGCGGCAGGACACACGCTCGACCGGATCGGCGGCTCGCTCGTCGCCGGCGTCGTGGTGCGTGGCCAGGGTGGTGACGAGGTGTCCTCCGGCGGAGAAGCCGAGCACGGCGATGCGGTCGGGCCGAACGCCGAACTCGGCCGCCCGGGCACGCACCAGGCGCACCGCCCGGGACACGTCGTCCAGCGCCGCCGGATGACGGTGCGGCGCGACGCGGTACCGCAGGACGAAGGCGGGCAACCCTGCGGCGTTGAGCCACCGGGCGATGGGCTCGGCCTCGTGAGCCGCCAGCACCGCGTAGCCGCCGCCGGGGCAGACAATCACAGCCCCGCGCGGGCGGTCGCCGGCCGAAGGATAGAACGTCAGATCAATCCGCGAATCGTCAATGCGCTGCACAGGCCACTCCTTAATGCACCCCCGCCGAGGCGGGTCAATCGAAAAAGCGGAACCGGACAATGTGCCACACGGCGGCCAGGCCGTCGCGCCAGGTGATCTTTTTGCCCTCGCGGTACGATCGCCGGCGATACGCGATGGGCACCTCCGCGACGCGCCAGCCGGCCCGGGCCGCCTTCTGCACCAGTTCGGGTTCGATGCCGAACCGCTCGCTGCGCAGGTGAAGACCCTGGATCGCCTCGCGCCGAAACACCTTGTAGCAGGCTTCCATGTCCGTCAGGTCCAGGCCGGTCATCCGGTTCGACAGCCACGTGAGCAGCCGGTTGCCGAAGTAGTGAGCACGGCGGCCGCGCGCGGCAGCAGAGTCGGCGGCGTCCGCGCCCGGGGCGAAGCGCGAGCCGATGACGACGTCGGCCGATCCGTCGGCGATGGGCGCCACCAGGCGCGGGTAATCCGCCGGATCGTACTCCAGGTCGGCGTCCTGGACGAGAACAACGTCGCCCGTGGCGGCGGCGAACCCGGTGCGCAGGGCGGCACCCTTGCCGCGGTTGCGCTCGTGGCGCAGGAGCCTGATGCGCGGCTCGGCGGCCGCCCGCGCGGCCAGCCGCTGCGCCGAAGCGTCGGTCGAGGCGTCGTCCACGACGATCACCTCGATCTCGGCCTCGACCGGCGACGCCAGCACGGCGTCCAGCACGCGGTCCACCGTCCGCTCCTCGTTGTACACCGGCATGACAATCGAGAGCCTCATGATCCTCCTCGGCGGCACTGCGGCGCCGCGAGCCGCAATTCTAGTCCGAGCGAAACCCACGTACCACTGCTTTCTGCGGCTTGACACCGCGATGCCGCGGGCTGAGAATGTCGGCAGCACAGCTCGGCAACGACGCGACGGCGGAGAAGGCTTTCATGGCGACATTGCAGTTGGCCGCATTCGGGCAGGACGACAACCGCCTCGGCGGCACCGATATCGGCGAGGTGCTACTGACCACCTCCGACGGCGACCTGTGCAGCCGTCCGCTGGTGGGCCATGAACAGGGCCTGGACATCCAACCGGCCGACCTGACGTCGCCCGAGGTCGCCTTCCTGGTCAACGTCCGCTGGGCGATGCCCGAGTTCGGGTACCTGTGGCTTCAGGCGGACAACGGCGGCCAACTGTACCGGATTCCCCGCAGCGGCAGCGCGCAGGTCTGGAACCTGAATTACGAGTTGGCGCGGACGCGCGTCCTGTGGAACTCGCAGTTGGAGCAGGCCTCGGGCGCGGCGGCCCCGGGGGCGATCTCCGCGGCGCTTCGCGCGCGTCTGGCGCGGGCCGGCTCGTTGCTGCATGACGCGATGTTCGCCAACCACGACCGTCGCAGTCACCTGGCCGACGCGGCGCTGGGCGAGGCCCTGGACGCCGGGGAGCGGCTGGCCGTCGAGGCGGCACGCCGGCGCATCGCCCTGGAGGCCGCCGGCACAATCCCCCCACACCCCTTCGCGATGATCGGACCGCTCGGGCAACTGGCGGACGCCTCGCCCGAGGCCCGCGCCGCCTGGGCCGGCGTGTTCGACGCGGGCGTCGTCGAGTTCACGGCGACGGACGCCGACGGCGACGCGCTCGGCGCGCCCGGCGAGCGGGCTCTGGCCGCCGCCGCGGAGGCCGGCCTGACGACGCCGCAGGCTGTGCGCGGCCGCGCGCTGCTGCCGCACACCGACGACCAAGGCGCGCTTCGCGTCCCGGCCAACGCCGCCGAAGCGGCCGCCCGACGCGACGCCGCCGTGCGCCTGGCCGTGCGGCATGGCCAGCGCATCGGCACCTGGGAGCTCTTTCCGGCGACACCAGGGTTGACCATCGAACCGCCGCTGGCGGCGCTGGCGGCCGAGACGGCACGGGCCGTGAAGGCAGCCTGCCCCGACGTCCGCGTGGTCCTGCGCCTCGGCGAGGTGTTCCCGTGGCGGATGAGGGTGCCGGCGGCCGAGGCGGTCCTGCGCCCGTCGCTGCCGCGACCCCTGGACGCCGCGCGCCGGTGCCTCGACGACGCCGGCGACGCCATCGACGCAGTGTCGCTGCCGCTGGCGTACCCCGGGTGCGACCTCCTGCATCTGCTGCGGACCATCGACCTGGTGGCCGGGCTCGGGCGGCCCGTGGAACTGACGGCCGTGGCCGCCCCGAGCCGCTGGACCGACGATCCGCGCGCCACCCTGGCCGGCGGGCGACAGGATTTCACGCGCGGCCTCGGCTACTGGCGGCAACCCTGGTCGCCCGAGGTCCAGGCCGATTACGCCCTGGCCGTCGTCCTGCTGGCCCGGGCGCATCCGAGCGTCCAGGCCGTCGAGTGGGCCGACTTCAGCGACGCCGCCGGCCACCTGTTCCCCTTCGGCGGACTGCTCGACGCCGCCGCACGACCCAAACCGCTGCACGGGCACCTGCTCGCCCTGCGACAGAACCACTACCGCCTGGCCACCAGCTGGCCGCTGGACGACGCGTGATGCACGAGGGGCGTCCCTGCGACGATTTTCCGGGCAGCCCGTTGCAATGCGGCTCGTTCACCGGTAGCATCAGAAGCTCGCGAAGACGCTGTCCGGACGGCCCGACGCGCCGGCCGCCGGACCCGTTCGATCAGGAGACCTGCCATGAGACTCGGTTACGTCGGACTCGACAACTCGCACGCCGATCAGCTCACGCGGATGGTGAATGTCCAGCGGCCCGACGGACTGCCCGAGGCGCGCTTCACGCACCTCTGGGGCCGCGACGCCGCGCGGGCCAAGGTCGTCCAGGAGAAGGGCCAGGTCCCGACGATCTGCGCCCGGATCGAGGACATGATCGGCCACGTCGACGGCGTGGTGGTCGGCGCGCGCGCCGGCGACCGCCATCTGGCCGAGGCGCGGCCGCTGATCGAGGCCGGACTGCCGGTCTTTGTCGATAAGCCCCTCACCAACACGTTGGCCGACGCCGAGGCCCTTCTCGATCTGGCCGAAGCCCACAAGGTCCGACTCACCAGCTTCTCGGGCCTGCGCGTCGCGCCCGAAGTGACCGAGTTCAAGGCCAAGTACACCGCCATCGACGCGGACAAGTACGGCGGCGCCATCAGCGGCCACGGCGACAACACGAACCCGTACGGCGGATGGTACTTCTATGCCGTCCATTCCCTCGAAATGCTGCTGGAGGTCTGGGGCCTGCGCGGCGGCGAAGTCCTGGCCGCCGAGATCGCCTCCCAGTTGCACCTGCGCTGCGCGCTGGACAACGGACAGATCGTCACGATCCAGCTCAGCGAGAAGTTCCCCCCGTTCAGCCTGATCGGCTTCATCGACCACAACTCGTTCGCGACCGTCGTGCCGCTGGGGGGCATCCAGGAACAGGTGACGCGCCGCGTGGTCGAGTTCTTCCACGGGGCCGAGGACCTCAGCCGTCGCGAACTGCTGGCGCCGCTGAAGGTCATGGAAGCCGTTCGTCAGAGCCTCGTGACGCACAAGGCCGTCAGCTACGACGTCTGACCCGCGCCGGCGCCTCTGGAGCCATGCCTCATGACACCGACCGTCACGCCACGATCCCGGCGCCGCCCGCGCGGTCGCACCAGCGGCCCGTGGGGCATGCGGCCCAAGGTGGCCGTCGTCCTCTAGCCGCCCGTTTCACCGTGGCACGGGCATCTTGCCCGTGCGTCGCAGGGCCATCCTGGCCCTGCAAGGCGTGGGTCGTCCAAGGGCTCATCTGCTTGTGGGACGCATGGGTAGGATGCCCATGCCACGATGCCGTGTTGCAGGTCTAGCCCGACCGACCCGAGAGATCCGTTGCGCGGCGCACCCGGCCGTCAAAGCGACCGCGCCGGCACCGCTTGACGCACGAACCGCTTATCCGGGAGGCTGTCCCATGACGCATCTCACTCTCACCGACATCGAACAGATGGACCGCACGAGTATCCGTATCCTGACCGAGCTGGGCGTCCGCGTGGACGACGACGCTCTGCGCCAGCAGGCCGTCCGCGCCGGAGCCCGCCCAGGCCGCGACGCCGACCGCCTCTGTTTCCCCGAGCCCATGGTCCGCGAACACGTGGCCATGGCCCCGCGACAGGCACGCTACGGCGACCTGCGCGGCCGCGTCACCACCGTCGGCCCCGGCCTGCGACCGACGTTTTGGACCGGCGCCGCCCTGAACTACGTCACCGGTCGCCAGTGCCGCGCCATCACCGCCGCCGACCTCGCCGACTTCTGCCGAGTGGCCGACACCATCGACCCCCTCCTGGCCGTCGTCGGCACCAGCCTCGACGACGTGCCGCCGGCGTGCCGCGACTTCGTCGGCTTCCGCATCATGGCCGAGAACACGTCGAAGCACCTGCGGCCGCTCCTGTTCACGGCCGAGGGCGTCGCGCCGATCCTCGAGATGGCCCGCGTCCTCGCCGGCGGACATCCGCTGGCCGACAGCCCCGTCGTCTCGTTCGGCTACTCGTGTCTCTGCCCGCTCCACTGGTCGCAGATTTCCGTCGATCTCTGGCGCGCCACCGCCGGACACAACATCCCCGTCATGCTCAACGGCGAACCCATCGCCGGGGCCACCAGCCCCGTGACGCTCGCCGGTGCGGTCGCCCTGGCCAACGCCGAAATCCTCGCCGGCGTCGTCCTGACCCAGGTCCTCGAACCGGGGCGGCCCGTCGTCCACAACCTCGGCTTCGCCCACGTCACCGACATGCGCTCCGGCATGTGCCTGAGCGGCACGGCCGAGTGCGGCCTCCTGGCCGTCGCCGGCGCGCGACTGGCAACCTTCTACCAGTTGCCCTCTGCCTCGTGGATGTGTACCGACTCATTCATCGACGACGAGCAGGCCGCGATGGAGAAGATGCTCACGGCCTTCGCCCACACCAGCGGCGGCGTCAACGTCATCTGGGGCATGGGCCAGCTCGAGAGCGAGAAGACGCTCTCGCCGGTGCAGCTTGCGATGGACGAGGAGATCGCCCGGGCGATGCTCCGATGGTGGGACGGCTTCGCCGTCAACGACGACACGCTCGCCTACGATGTCGTGCGCGATCACCTCGACCAGGGCGAAGAGTTCCTCGGCCACGAACACACCGTCGCGCATTTCCGCGCCGAGCTCAGCACCTCCCCGCTCATGGCGCGCAGCAGCCGCGGCGCGTGGCACCAGCGCGGCGCCACGAGCCTGGCCGAGCGCGCCGCCGACCGCGTCCGCGACGTCCTGGCCGCCGATCCGCCGTAGCACCTGTCCGACCAGCAACGCAAGGACCTGCACGCCATCGAGCAGCGCGAGCTGAAGCGGCGAGGATGAGCCCGGGCGCCGCGCGGCCGGAAAACGCCGGGTGCATGCCATGTTCAGGCACGCAGCGCGTAGGGTGGGTCCCCCGGACCCACGCGGAGGCGTGTCACCCGCCGCGTGCGAAGCACGCACCTGCACCCCTCGCCCTGCTTGCAGGGAGAGGTGCCCCGAGCACCGCTCGGGGCGGTGAGGGTCGAACGCCGGGTGCCACTTTGG